>Ga0247843_1008340_pt1 | contig 12147 bp, 6 predicted proteins | sample LaCruzMarch2017__FD_192420 | JGI IMG/M metagenome (GOLD analysis project Ga0247843, IMG submission 192420) | Freshwater microbial communities from meromictic Lake La Cruz, Castile-La Mancha, Spain - LaCruzMarch2017_8m | ecosystem: Environmental > Aquatic > Freshwater > Lake | place: Spain...
TGGAGAAATAATAAACGTTGTTCCAGTTAATGAACTTTGAGTAATAAAACCATCTATAAAACTATTTTGGATTTGTGTTGTAAAATCTATTTTTTTCCACATTGCAGGATTCGGTCTTTGTCCTGTTTGTACTTTTTGAACAAGGATTTCAAATTCATCACCAAAGAAACCGTTTGGTGTAATACAAGGTGAACAATTTGGTAAATAATTTGTAGTTGTAGTTGTTGTTATTGGAAATATTGTTGTAGTTGTTGTTGTACATCCACTACATTCATCAACCAAATCAATGATTAAATCACCTTTTGATTGAATACCAGTACTTGAACAAACAACAGTTCCAGTATTTCCTGGTAATGTGAGTGGTGATGTTTTTGTTTCATCACAACAAGGTGTAAATATAACATTTGTACTTCCAGTAAGTTCAGTATTTGTAATTTGATATCTACCACAGAATGGATTAGTTGTTGTTGTCGTAGTAATAGGTTGTAAACTATATGGTTGTATTAAACAATTAAAGTCACCACCAAATCTTACCGCAACATTTTTTGAAACGTCTGGGCTACACTCGTTATTATTACCTTTAATCGATGAATAATAATTACAATGTAATGAATTTGTAAAGCAATAGGTGTTATTAATTCTATATGTCACAAATAAAGTTTGTGAATCACCAGTTAATATACCTTGTGATGATGTTGTTGTATCACAAGTATTTGGTGTTATCAAAGAAACTTGTGGTGCCGGTAATGTCCAGTTTCTATTTGACTTATACGACATTGCTGCAATAATTTCTTCATCATCAATAATAACTAACTTACTATCTGGAAATACCTTACCAATTCTATTTGGTAATCCATCCGAATTAGGGTTTGTGTCCCACAAATGATAATACCTAATACCTGGTTGATTCATTCCTTCATTTTTTGTGGACTGAATATAATACGGTGTAAATAATTCTTTATCCTCAAATCCTGGAGGATCTACCCAGAAAGTTTGACCATTACAACAATTTGGATTTTTATGCCACATTAACCAAGGAATATGTAACTTAAAGTTTCTTGCCTGTCCAGTTGTATCATCTGGATTGGTTGGGTCGTATGGTTCTAAAGCAAATTTTTCACCATAGAAGAAATCAATTGTTTGATTTGTATAATGAATTATTGCAATTGCTTTTTGTTCTTCTGGTTTTACTTGTACAATTTCACCAAAAGAATTATAATAAAAGGTATAACTTGTGTCTGTTTGTCCTAGACTAGAATTATAACCAAAATATTCTTTACTACCTATATAATCTATTGAACCGAATTGTGTATAGTCTTTGAATTGACTTGGTACCAACCCTGCTGGGTTTTCTGTCCAAGGAATATTCATATTCCAAACTTTAACATCAAATTGGTCTGTATCACAAATAGATTCAAAATCAATAACTTGTTCACTCCAATGTGGCATAGGTGTTATACTATCATATAATTGAGTCATACTAGAAGGATATAAAATCGCTCTAGAATAACAATTTACAGGATAACAAGTATAATTTGGTACGTTTCTATCAACTGTGATTGTATCCAAACAAACATCAACAATTTTGTAAGTTAACATAATTGTACAACTTTGTACTGGCATAAAACATTGTGGTGGTGGAGGTAATGGACATTGTGGACTAGGTGTTGGTGTTAAACACGGGGTCTTTGACGGTGTAGGGGTTGGGGTTGGTGATAAACAAGGTATAATGGTTGTAGTTGTTGTGGTCGATGTTGTTGTCGTTGTTCCAGTAGGTGTCGGTGTCGGTGTAGGTAAGTTTACACATATACAATTGCAATCTGCTTGTCCATCATAAAATATTGTTATAATATCACCAATTTGTGGTTTTACCGTATTTGGTGTATTACATCCAGAATAAATAAGTGTAATTTGATTTGACCCGTCTAATGTCGACATATCAACAACATAATTACCACTTAAAGCATATTGGTTACCAGTTAAAACTTCCCAATTTATTGTAGATGCTGTTGTAATTCCACCAAAAAATCCTCTTAGTGGCGCTCTATTAAAAACAGGATCAATAACAGAATCCATAAATGGAATACCATAAGTGTTTCTTTGGTTAGTATCGGCATAATAAGGATATTTAACATACTGTCTATTTGATTGTGGAACACCGACAGTATTTTGACTGTTAAATCCTGGTTCTAATACAAAACTATTAGATTGGTTGTAGGTTTGGGGTAATTTATCATACGATACTTCACTATCTCCAACTTGGAAATAAGATATTTTGAAATTACCTTGTGATAATTTTTGTCTTCCTACGTCTGTAATTCTTGTGTTTACTAGACCTGATGTATTTTTAATTATGTATGCCATCTATTTTATAAATATTTATAACAATTAAATTTAAAATTTTAATTTGGTTTAATTGGATTTACAACTTGTACATCGCAACATTCACAATTATTAACCGTTGGTTTTCCAACAATATATAAATTAAACGTTCTATTTGCACTACGACATAAACCTACTGGTAAGTTATTTATAATATCAGTATACGAGCCTGTTATTGTTTGTCCACCACTTATTGTTAATTGTTTTGTATAAACTTTAATTTGTTGATTTTGTATTAATACTGGTATTATACAATTGATATTTAATGCGGGTTGACTATTTGTTATTGTTGGTACACCCATATCACCTAAACCACCATTAAATGTGAAAACATTATCTAATGTTGGGGCTGGTGTAATATTTACTGGGTAGTAATTAAGTTGAGAATACTGTTCAATAGAAAAAGTAATAGTCTGATTTGGTGCAAGATTATTAGATGGTTGTATCTGGAATGTGTTTAAATTATCGTCTAATGTTAATGTTAAAACAAAATTTTCTGGATTTGTTTGTGTTAATGTAACAGAATTAGGTATTGATAAGTTATTTAAACTATCTTTTACAATAACAATATAGCTTCCAGTATTTAGATTAGAAAAAGTTGATAATGTACTAAAAGTTGTTCCATTATTTATTGAATATTGGTATGGTGGAACTCCTCCAAAACCTTGTATTGTTATACTTCCTTTTGTTTCACAAATTAAATCATTTTTTGTTATGTTTGCTATTAATTCTTTGTAATTTAAACAAGTACCAGTAGTTATTGTAATATCTATAATACTAGGATCACCAAGTCCCTGCCAACCAATTAAAGGTGGTGTTGTAGGGTTGTTATTAATAATGCTACCAAAAACAGAGCTTCCAGAGACAACCCATTGATTTGTAGCACCAGTACTAAAATACATAAAATATTCACTATCATTTGATAACCAACTTTGTGTTTCATTAGTTATATTATAAGGTTCAAATTGTATTTGTTCTAAAACAATATATTCTATTCTTTCTCCACTTCTTTTTCTAATTGTCATACACAAATTACCATATACTGGAATTGGTTTTGTTGTTGTAGTGGTTGTTGTGGTTGGTGTTTCAGCTGTTAGAACACAGGTTGTGTTGGCAGTAAAATCACAATAAAAATCAATAACAGTTGCGTTATAATTTCCAGCGTTAAGATTGTAAATTAATGGTGTAATACTTCCAGTACTCCAAATTATCGTATACGGTGATGTTCCGCCAGTTATTATTAGTGTTGCAGCACCATCAAATGAATTATAAGTTGACGGATGTGTTACTAAACATTCAACTTCCATTGGAAATATTGTTAATACATCACATTCGTTTCTTGGTTCTATTGTAATTGGTACAGAACAAGAACATACTTCTTCTTGGTTAATTTCAAAACCATAAGTTTCAACACAGCTTTGTACTCCGATATATTTTACTTCGTAACATTTTTCTGGTATTGGTAGGGGGTCTGTTATTGTAATTAATACTGAATTATTCGCATAGCCAGAAAAAATTGGGTTTGCACTAGTAAATGTCGGTACTGTTCCATCACAAGAGGATATCTCATAACAATCCGTATCACAAGGGTGATTTTCAACACAACTTTCACAACCTAAGTCGCCAAAAACTTCCGGGTTTTTAAAAATTGGGTAATAATTTAGTTGTAGACCAGATTTTATTGATTCTTTATCGTAAACATAAAAACATCCATCATATGTTTCACCACTAGATGACGATGGAACATAATTATCACAATACACAGAATCGTCAAGATTCAAATAATCATCATTTGCAAAAATTGTTATGTATTGGTTGTCAATACAACAAGAACTTAAAAAATAAATCGCATTTGGTCTTACAATTTCATCACGTTCAAAATTACTTGTATTTCCAGTTATTGGAAATAAAGAACAAAAATTTATTATAGCACTTTCTTGTGGTTCAAAACTTTCAAAAACAGTATTTCCAGAACAATCAATAAAAGTTAGTGTTTCAGTTGTTGTTCCAGTATTAACAATACCATTCACTTTACAAGTTGTAAAACAATTTAAAATAAGGGGACCCAGGAATGAAACATCAACTTTTGGCATACTAATAAATAATTAGTTTTTTGTTTTTTCAATATAAGATTTCATAACATCAATATATTTTACTGTTGAGCTGTTCGAATCAATATAATTAAAATGGTTTGGGTCTTCTTTTAATTTTTCAATTGGGTCAACACTTATATAATCACCTTTATAAAATTTTGTTGATTTAAGAGTGTCGGTTACACCGGCCATATGAAGAATAGGCATTTTTTCATATTTTTCTACATTATCTGTTGCCCAAGAAAAATCAAGTTCATTTGTGATTTCAGTTTTGTAATCAAATAACCATAAATTCCAAAGTAATGACCACATTTCCGCTGTCCAAAATTGTATTTGACCAGGGTTGATTGGAAATCTTCTTTGGTAGTCTAACATTTGATTATATAGTGGTGTACAGTCATAATAAACTTTTTTCCAAAACTCTGAATTTGTATTTTTTATAAGATATTGACCACCACCAGAATTTTTTTGATTTTCTTTTATTAAATCAACATCTATTCCTACAACACTAGCCATTTCTTTTATTAGTTGTCCTTTTTCTGAATTGGGGTGTCTAGTTTCGTAGTTGTTACAACAATACATAATATAATCATAACCAATATATCCAATTGTGTCGGACAAATAACTTATATCATCTTTAACTAGATTTTTAAAGTCTGGTAGTGTTCTGAAAATAATATCAGCATCGTGTAAAAATATTTTTTTACCTAATTTTGGGAACTCTTCTAGCCATTGTGAAACAAGATACGGTTTTATACTGGGTATGTAAGATTTTACATCTCTATTGTCTTCATAAAAATGTATATTAACACCTAGTTCCTTTAACTCTAAAGCACCTTTACTTGGTTCTTTAATTCCGTGAACAAGGGCTAATAAAACGTGTATCTGTTTTGTTTTAATACCTTTTTCTATGAAATTATGAACGTATAATTTAATTTGCCAATGAAAATAAGGTACATCTGGTTGTGCTGTTACAAAAACAATATCTTTCATACTAAAAAGTATAAATGATTGTTATATATTATAAATAATATAATACTTCTGCGGTTCCTAAAAATGTTGCACTTGCGCCTAATGGTGTTATGCACACCCACATTTCATCAAGTGTTCCATCAACATTAGAACCAACTCTAATTTGATTATCATCCACCTTAATAGTTGTAAGTGCAGATGTTCCTGATTCACCAATTAAGGATGACATAATATGACCTGGTGATGTTATTGTTGTTGTCACAGTTCCATTGTAAACTGAATATTGAAATGGTGAATTTGGTATGTCGGTCCAACTTGGAGTTGCAGATAATGTAGGGTTAAACTCAATAGTCACTAGGTAGTTATCGTTTGAGGTGTTTAAAATACTCAAGCTACTATATTGTGATGTTACTGATTTGTAATTTTCTTTAAGTCTATAACCAATATATGGGTATTTTGTTCCAGATGAATTTAAATTTGCGGTTGTTGAGTTTTGAACACCTATAGTTGAATACAATCCGTTTAAGGCACCTTCTGATGATACTTGTGAACATATCATATCAAAATATCCAGAACCAACACCAACTTGTCTTATTTCATATCTTATTGGTTGATTTGGTGATGACATATAAACATTTGGTTCATTATTCGCACAATTGTGTTCTGTAAAATAAAATAATTGTCCTGCGATATCCAAACCAAATCTCATTCTACCAACACCTAACCATTGATAATCAACCGACATTAAATTAGTGTTAGACCAATCTAAACCAGTTGGGTTAAATTCATTACTATTCCAAGTAGTTGTTGCTGCGGTGTAAACTGTTGTACCAGATCTCCATATTTGAAAACTTATTTCATTTGTGACACCATTACTTTCCAAAAAGTACCCATCAAAAACCGAATTGTAGGGTGAGCCTGTTATCGTTGTAAAAGCTCCAACTCTTTTTATAACATTTGTCTCTAATTGGAAGTTTGAGAAACTCGCTTGAAATAATTGACTCTTACCTGGTTGATAAATTGGGTGTGTCTTACATTGTCTAATTACCAAATCATTGTTTGCGGATGTTGACATTCTAACTCTAGCATATTCTTGATTAAAAATAGATGTTGCAGTTCCTGCTGTAACTTCGCTTATCTGTAATGGATTTTTATCGTAAACGTGTTTTATGTCCACCAAATTTTGTACGGCAGCAGTTCTTAATCTACCAAAAGCATCAATATTTGCACCATCAGAATAAGAAACTTTATTATTAAAAATATAACTCATATTATCCACCAATTATTATTTCTTGCCACAAATGTAAGTGACATATAGTTTATGTTCATATCTATATAAGTATTACCGTCTATCAAACCTACAATTGGTGTTACTCTAATTCGATAAGTTCCAGCGGTACCTCTTTCGTCCTTTATTTTAAAATTAAAACCATCTAAACTTGTTGGATTTGGTATTTGTATGTCAGTATCACCACTATAAACAACACCATAATATGTAAAATTTGTTGACGCGGTATACGTTGATGTTGAAATACTTGTTGTGTTTATGTATGATGGTTGGAATGTTTTATATTTCACGATTCCTGTTGCCGAATCTCTAACTAAATAATCAGTTAAAGATTGATCCAAAATTTGTGTATCATTTAATGCTAAATAATTTATGTGAAATGTGTTTGCTGATTTTGATACAATATCTTTACCGTATGCTGCCGATAATTCGTGATTAATAGTGTTTCCAGAACCGCCTAAAATTGTTCCGTAATTACAAAATACGGTATTAGTTAAACCTCCCAATATTGATGAACCATTACCAAATGCCGAATTACATCTACCACCACCAATTGTAGATTCTGCGCAAATTGCTTTGTTACACCATCCGCCACCTATTATACTATATGTTGAACTTGTCGTATTTTGTCTACCACCAGCAATTGTTGTTCTGAAGCCTAGTGCCGTATTTTGACCTCCACCACCAACGAAATTACAAAAACTTGTCGCTTTATTTTCTTGGCCACCACCGACAACTGAATGTATTCCAGATGCTGAATTTAATTGACCACCACCAACAAAAGAATATAAATTAGATGCGGTATTTCCAGAACCACCTCCAACAAATGAATAATTACAACTTGCTGTGTTTTGTATCCCACCACTTACAACTGAATAGTTACCACTAGTATTAGAGTTAACACCTATTCTTTGTGTTGAGTTAGTTCCAGAACCAACTTCATATAGTTGTGTAGAACCAGTCGTAAATCCAGTTATTGTTACAGAACCATTCTGTCTATCAAGAACTAATGTTCCACCAGAATATGTTCCTCCGGTAACATAATAATCTGTAGAACCAGTAAATCCATCTAATATTGCATCAGATACTTGTTGTACTGTTGCTTTATAAGATGAACCGGCTGGATTTTGTGATGTATCACCAGTTATTACAATATGTATTAAATCTTGTAATGTAACTCCTGTTGCTAATGTTCTGTCGGTAAGAAATGCCATCTATAGTTTTATTTATAAATACATTAAGTTTTATTATTGGAACTGATAAATTTGATAATCCATAAAGAAGAAGTCGTCACCATCTTGATATTGTTTTTCAACTGGTTCAGCTTCAATACAAATAAGTGTTATTAATTTTTCACAACCAGTAGAATCAATCAGTTTTAGACCTATGGCTGGTGCTGTATCAAATTTTGGTGGTAGTGTGATAGTAACTGGTGTTGTTATTATTTCACCAATATAAACACATTGATTACCATAAACATCACAAGCGTAACCACTAAATGGTGGTATTAAACCAGTTATTGAATTTATAGTTAAATTTGTCATAATCAATCACAAGAAACACAAGATATATTATATTCTATTACTAAATTTGAAATGATTTTTGTATCATTTAATAAATTATAAGTTTCCTTTCTACAATTTTTTTCAATTTCACTACAATCATTTGTTATAGTGATTTTATTATTTGTATAATCTATTATCACTTCACCAATACCAACAAATGTTTCTAAAATGTTTTTTAATGCAAGCCCCCAATCTTGGTCGTTTGGAAAATCATTAAGTCCGCTTGAAATATAAAATATGTCTTGTTTTGTTTCTGAACCAACTGTAACTTGAACACTAAATTTAGCTTCATTTAAAATACAGTTTGTATCACCAGAAGTTAAATCATAGAACCCCTCGTTAAACATTTGTTTAATTCCTCTTTTTCCAATTATCTCAGAATTTTGAAAATTACCTTCACAGATTTCAAAAGTTGTGTATGTTCCTAAAATTTCAGTACCTTTTAATTTTGTGGTTCTTGTAAATGAACATCCATTAAAATCAATTACGGTACAAGAATAAACCCCAGATGTTAGACCAGTAATAGTAAGACCAGTTTGTAATCCCACATTTCCTGTCCAATTAAATGTAAATGGTGGTGTTCCACTTGTAATTAGAACATCTATTTCACCATCATTTCCAAATACAGGATTAAAGGTTACAAAGTCAAAATAAACACTACTTGATGGTGCTATAAATATTGGTTTGTACTGAACACATCCAGTGCTATCTGTAACAGATAATGTGTAGTTTCCAGATGGAAGACCATTAAAATTACCATTAAACTGAAAAGGTATGTTTGTCGGTCCAGATAAACTATAAACTATTGGAAATGTTGCGCCACTTGAAACAGAAACACTAAACTTTCCATTCGAAAGGCCGCAAGTTGTTCCAGTTGTTGATGCTGAAATTACAAATTTATCAACAGATGAAATACTTGTTGTCCCAGTGTAAACACAACCTAAATTGTTATCAATAAATAAAGTATATGAACCATTACCTAGTGAAGCGAATTGTTTATAAACTCCACCAACTATGTTTGATATATATGTTCCATTTGCGCCAGATAATGTAAATGTATAGTTTCCACTTCCAATGCCATTATTAATATAGACATCTAAAATACCATTATTTGCATTACAATTTGAGTTTGTTGTTATTAAATCAACCGAAGCAAATGAATTTGGTGGTGAAAGTGTGTACTGACCAGTTACGGTACATAGTGCCGAATCTGTAACGGAGAATGAAAATTGACCAGAAGATAAACCAGTAAATGTATAGTTTGTGTCAAAAGTTACTGAAACATCATTGTTTGATCCACTATAATAATATGGTGCTGTTCCACCATCTATCACAACACTTAATTCACCATCTGGTTGTAAACAAGTTGGTTGTTGTGTTATAACACTTATAATTTGAATAGGTTGTACCTCATCTATTTGTATGTAATCAACATTTGTACACCCTTCTGAATTTGTAATTTCAACTGGGTAAAGGCCTTGTGTTAAACCTGTTACAGTAGTTCCAGTTTGTCCATTAACATTGGCTAACCAATTTATTGTATAAGCACTTGTTGGGCTTGTAAGACCAGTAATGTATATTTTTCCATTATTAATTCCTGGTACACACCCAGCTGAATTTACCTTATAATACCCAAATGTAAAATTTGTAGAAGGTTTTATTACACAAGATTCTGAAGTACCAGAACAACCACCATTATCAAACGCGTCAACGTAATACGATTCTGGTGAAAGGTTATTAAAAACAACATAGTTTTGTAATGTCGATGTGGTACCACTATCAATGTAATTATTTAAAATGTCGTATAAATATATTTCGGTTCCATTAACATATGTTTCAGTAGTTGCCGTTATAGAGCCGTTATTAAGATTACAAGTTGTTCCTTCACAAGTAAGTGAAACTGTTACGCCAGATGAAATTGTAAAAGATAGGTATTGTATTGTTGGTGGTAAATCCGAGTCCTGAATTGTTAGGTTATAATTTCCAACTGGTAAATTATTAACATAATAATATGGGTCTAAAGATGTAACAGCTGATGTTGGTAATAAACCGCTAACACTAGGGCCTTCATAAACAATCCAATTAGGACTACCTCCAACTATTTCAAATTGTAGAACACCAGAAGAGGTATTACTACAATCGCCTGTTATTAATATTGATGGAAATGCTATAAAACTCATTGTTCTGAACAAAGTATTGTAAAGTTTATACCTAGCTCAAGTGTAAAGATATCTTCATCGTCGAAAGGTGTACAATTAACATTATAAATAGTTAATAACTCTTTATCCGTATTAATATCGTATGTGTATCCATCGTTTTCAATTTCTGTTAGTATTGTTTCAACACCATTAACCCATTCTGTGTTAGTCGGGTAATTTTGATACCCATATGTCTCACTAAATAAATCACTTGATAATGTTACACCATTTAATTTTGATATTACATACCATTGAACATATAAAGTATTGAGTTGGCACTGGTCTAAACTAGATAGTCCTTGACTTTCTAAGTAAGAGTTTAAAGCTACTGTTAGTAAAACACCAAATCTACCACCGATAGGGTTGTATGTCCAAGGATATAATCCACATCTAAGGAATTGTGTTGGACAATCGTATGCAAATAACTGTGTTACTAATGAACAAGGTTTACAAGGAATTGGTACAATTTTACAACCAAATTGTCTTCTCCACACAAATTTTTGTCTATGGAATATCGAATTTTCTAATCTAACTCCGGTGTTCCAAATTGTTGTTGCTGGAACCATTTGTTCTACTAGTCTAATCCAATAATCACCAATACCATTAATGTAGTCCAACATTGTTTGATAATTAAAATTATCATTTTTAATTCCTGCTAATTGTTGTGACTCTAAATATTTCCAATATATTGACGATAGTGTTGGGTAACCACCAGTCTTACCATCTGTAATAAATTGTCTATTTCTAACGTTAATCATATTTCGCCAGAAAGTTTGTGCAAATTCAAAAAAAGTTTTTTCTTTTGGTTTTGGTACAATTTCAGTCCAATCAATACCACCTCTTTTTGGGTAAGGTGTGTTTGGATTTGGGTTACAATAAGTTGGCTGTACATAATTTAACCCTTCGTTTGGAATTGGAAAATTATATTGTCTTGACATGCTCCAAACATCATATACCAAACCAAAACTTGGGTTCAACATAACATCAACATTTTTAACATTCAAAACAAGACAGTCATCTGAAGCATAATAATAAGCATTAAAATTACCATCAGAACTTTTTCTCAAATCACTTTCATTATCGTACCAACTTTTTTTGTTATCTATAACTCTTCTAAGTCTAAACCCTAAATCCATATATGGAAACTTCCTATATCTTTCTAGATATTCTTCACCATAATTAAATGGTAATAGTTGAGTTTGATAACTAGGATTTGCACCAGTAAAAACAGATGTTGTTAAATCTATTTTTTCTGGCATTCTATGTTGTGGTGTTGATTCGAACCATCCACCGCCAATTTGGAAATAATAATTTTCACTATCTACTGGCGTACTTGGACAACCAAAACTATCTATTGGGTAATCTTCTCTAGTTAAAGAAATGTCGATTATTTTACTTGAAGTTGTAACCCCAGTATATTGTACACCCATAACAGAATAAACATCTGTTGGGTCCAAAACTGGTATTGATTCAACATATGTTCCTGTTGCAACAATACTAAATTTAGAATCAAATTCGTTTATATTAATTCTTTGATCTGCAATATAAATGTATTCGTTGAAATCAACTAAAAATTCTGGTGCTCCAACCAGTCTTAAAAGTATTTCTATAGATTTTCTAGTTCCTTTTGATTTAAAAAGAAATGCTGA
>Ga0247843_1008342_pt1 | contig 12146 bp, 9 predicted proteins | sample LaCruzMarch2017__FD_192420 | JGI IMG/M metagenome (GOLD analysis project Ga0247843, IMG submission 192420) | Freshwater microbial communities from meromictic Lake La Cruz, Castile-La Mancha, Spain - LaCruzMarch2017_8m | ecosystem: Environmental > Aquatic > Freshwater > Lake | place: Spain...
TCAAGACCAGAAAACAGGGCAACACAACCCTTACCTATTGCCCTTGGAACACCATTGCCCGGCACTTGCATCACAGGGCACCTGGGTGGTGTTGGGAGGTGCAGACGGTGCAAGCAGTAGGCAATGCTGTTGTGGTTACTGGGCGTTTAACGATCCCAACTGCTGATGGTGATCTGCTCCATTACTCGGCAGTTGCATCAGAACCATTGGAATCAGCGTCAAAAGCACCCGCTGCTGAGGTTGCTGCGAGTTCCTGTTTGAGGCGGGCAGCAGCACTGGCGGGTCTTGGGTTGGAGTTATGGGGGTGAATTAAAGAAAACCAGGCGAAAATTTATGCGATATCTGCAAATCTTTGGAAAATATGAAATTTTGGTCCAAAATGTTCTAGATTGAGATCAAAAGGGCAGAAATGCTCCCTGCTCTCTGAACTCAGGTAAAAACTTATGGCACCAGTAATACACGGCAATTCTTTATACACAATCGTTCAAGGAACCGCCTGGGAGGAATTTTCAAATGAGTTAGTAAATACTATATCATCATTCTATTCAAAGGAGGATAAATAAGATGTCGACTTATGCCTACAATCAACATCACGGATTAAGACTAGAATGGAATGGTTACGCTGAAGGAGATGGTAAAATTATTGATACAATTAGAGGTGTTACGACAACAGTCTCGGGGCAATATCTTAGGTACAGAGTTGGATCAGGCATGAAAATTGGATATGGTAGCAATGGGTTTTATGATGGGCACCACATTATCCTTTATAGCGTAAGTCCAACTGACTATAATTTCGACTTATATGTTCCTGGGGGGACATACGGATCTGGTGAATACGTAGCGCGAGGAGGTGTTGGTAAGATTTCAAGTGCCGAAGGAATTGATAGGACATTTTGGCATGATTTTGGCGATGGAATAATCGCTGGGTTTTCCAACTTTTACATATCAGAATCTACAGTTCAAGAAGGGGAAGAAGGTGTGATAACAATTTCTAGAAGTAAGAGTAAAAATAGTTATAACGATTTGGGATTTTCTGCAAAATTTAATGTCAAATCAATCAATGATACCGCTATATCTGGAAGTCATTATAACTACGTAGAAGAGACAATCGAATTTGCGCCTGGCGAAGAATTCAAACAGGTAAAAATTAAAACAATCGACAATACAATTTCAGAGGGAGACAAGAAATTAAGGTTATTATTTACATTAATTGGAGGAAATACAGATTTACAACCGTATGTAATTGGTGATTCAGGTCTGCAAGGGGGATGGTTAACTATCAAAGATAATGACACACCAACACCCACCTACAACATCTCCCCATCAGCAACATCAACCAATGAAGGTTCTAAACTTAAAATAACAGTTGCCACAACAAACGTTGCATCAGGTACCAAACTCTATTTCTCACTATCTGGCACTGGAATCACAGAGTCAGATTTTTCCTCTGGTGACTTAAATGGATCAGATACAGTTGGAGCAGATGGTTCTTTCTCCTTCTCTCGCACTCTTGCAAACGACGTAATAACAGAAGGAAATGAATGGATCGAAATCAAACTCTTCTCAGATAATAAGCGTACTACTCAGGTTGGATCAACTATATCAACTCTCATCGCTGATACTTCAATCACACCAGCACCAACCTATACTCTTACTCCATCAGCAACATCAATTAATGAAGGTGCAACACTTACTACAACAGTAGCAACAACGGATGTTGCATCAGGAACCGCCCTCTATTACTCCCTTAGTGGCACTGGTATCAATACACCAGATTTCTCATCAGGCGCACTCACTGGATCAGGTTTAGTTACATCAAATGGTTCCTTCTCCTTTTCTCATACTCTTGCAAATGATCTAACAACAGAAGGAACCGAAACTCTATCCATAAAACTCTTCTCAGATTCATCACGTTCAACTCAGGTTGGATCTACTGCATCAGTAGCGATTGCTGATACTTCAATCACACCAGCATCAACTGCAGGAGTCTTTTCAATTGCAGGAACAACAGTCACAGAAGGAGATGTTGCAGGAGTTGTAGTATCACGATCAGGTAACACTACATTTGCTGTTACTCTTAATGTAACTACTAGTAATGGAACTGCTACCGCTGGATCAGATTACAATGCAATTAATCAAAATCTAATCTTTGGCGTTGGTGAAACAACTAAAACAGTCACAATCCCAACAATTAATGATTTAGATGTTGAAAGCGATGAGACATTTTTTGCTAATATTTCATCAACTACAGCAAATACATCAATCGCTACAAGTTCTGCTGGTATTACCATCTCGAATGATGATTTCCGCACTAATACAACATTCTCCTTATCAGACCTTACAATAGAAGAAGGTAAAACTGGAACCGCAACTATTACACGCTCAGGTGATACATCCTTTGCGCATGTCGTAGCACTATCCACTCAAAATGACACTGCAACTTCAGGAACTGACTACAACTCATATTCAAATAGTGTAACATTTACTCCTGGTCAAAGCAGCATTACAATTTCACTTGCAACGATTGATGATGTTGACTATGAAGGCAATGAGGCATTTTATCTTGTAGGGGGAACCATTAGTGGTGGAAGCAATAACTCTGCTACCTGGGCAACAAATCGCGCAAAAGTCAATATCCTTGATAATGATCTAGAGATAAAACCACCTATAGAAGCAGGAACATTTGCAACCCTTTCAGTTGCGCCTGGGACATTACCAATATATCCAATATCTGGCACTAATATGGATTTATATTATCTCTATGTTGAGCAATATCCATTAACTTTAAGAACTGCATTCTACAACGAATATCTTGCTGGTAGATTTACAAATGAAGCATTATACGGGCAAAATCATTGGGTGAATTATGGACAGGCAGAAGGGCGTTCTCTGCCAGATCCAACTGGCACAACTCTTGTTGACTCAAATGACTATGGTGCCTATGTAGAAAACTATGGCAGCACATTACTTGATATCTATCGCAAAGATGCCCGTGCAGTAATCAATGGTGGTGCAATGTCTCTCTTTGCCTGGGGTAAAGAGCACTATACCAATTGGGGGAAGACAGAAGGAAGAGAAATAAGTGGTGGTGTTGATTGGGGGTCCATTGTTCGCAATAATCTCAATCTTTATAACCAATGGCAAGATGCCCGACTCGTTACACCAACTCTATCTGCATTTGCCTATGGTTTTCGTAATCAAAGTAGTATTACCTCAACCCTCAATGTAAAGATTGGATCTGATACTCAAGATAAAATCACTGGCAGTATTGTTTATGGACTGAATGCAAATGATGTTCTAGTTGGAACCTCAGGTGGTGATATTCTCAGTGGTGGATTTGGTGATGATCTCATCGTTGGTGTAAATGGAGGAAGTGATATCGTTTATGGCGGACCAGGGCGTGATGTATTTCAATTGAATTCTGGTACAACCTTAAATATTCGTGATTTCAGAAAAGGTGCAGATCTCATTCAGTTAGGTGATTTGCTTACTTCAAGTGGTGTAACCATGCAATGGGATTCAGCAGATAACTCTACTTATTTCTATCAAGGTGCTTCAATTCTTGCAAAGGTATTCGGTAGAAGACCAACTGAGTTTTCCTATGCTGATTCATCAAGTGGTATCAGTAAGGTTTACATTTAAGGCACCTGCTGCTGAAGTTGCTGCGAGTTGCTGCCCCAGAAGGGCAGCAGCACTGGCGGGTTTTGAGTGAAGGGATGTAATCTCAGGAAAGGAGAGATTTCACAACATATTTGTGATAAGATTACTATGAACTTTAAAAAAATCAATGGGACTTATCACAGGAAATCGATCTAAGTACAGTTTGGATTTGGATTTACTAAAAGGTACGACAAATGATGACATTTTCATAATGGGAGAAGGGAGTGAATATGCCATTGGTAATGCTGGAGTCGATACCGCACAAATTTCGTACCCATTATCAGCAGTTTATTCTGCTATGTATGACGAGGCAGGCACTGCAATCATAACATTCAAAGATAGTTACTATACTGGAGGTTTGCAATTTTATTATTTTGATTCAATTGAGATTTTTGAGTTTGCGGATCAGACTATTAATTTAGCAGCATACAAAAACATTAAAGAACTCTCCTATATTTCTGACAGCAGTGTCGTTAGCGGTCAATACAGTATATACTCAACTAGTCAAGACTTGCTTCAGACTCCATCTGGCAATAAATATACGTTATTTCTTCCTGGAAGCGGCAGCGCTAGCATAATTGGAACAATTTCAAACTTTGAGGCAGTTTTTATTGAGAGTAAATCGTCAGATATTAATTTTCAATCAAATGGGCAAAAAGCAACCATTTCTATAAAAGATGGCACCTATAATAGCATAATTGTTTGTAGGGATATTGAGACGATATACTGTTTTGATTCCATATGGGATTATGATAAAAATACTGGTAATTGGTTAAAGAGTATTGGTACTACAATTGAAAATGCAAGTAAATCATCTACCCCAATTACTAATCCAGTACCAGTAATCAAAAATACAGGAACTGCTGGATTCTCTATATCAGGTAAAGGTGATGTTGGATCTCAACTCTCAATCATAAAAACTAAAGACGACCCAGAAGGTAATGGTAAATTCACCTACAAGTGGCAATCATCAGTTGATGGTACAAATTGGACTAATTTAGCAGCAACATCCTCTTCTTATACCATTGCTGCAACAGATGCATCAAAACAACTAAGGGCAAGTATTAGTTATCTTGATGGCAAGAGCAACTCAGAATCAGTAGATACATCTGCTCTTTTGATTTCTGCTGTTGCCACTACAAAATTAACTGCTGGCGATTTTGCTACACCAGTAAATATAAATCTTTCACTTCCTGCCTATGTAATGAGCACTAACTGGAATATTGATAAGTATTACTATTATGTAGAGCAATATCCAATGACATTACGTACTGCTTTTTATGCTGATTACTTAGCAGGGCGTTATACAAATCAAGCACTTTATGGGCAGAATCATTACCTCACCGGTGGGCAAGCAGAAGGTCGTTCACTGCCAGGCACTGATGGAATTTTACCTGATTCCAATGATTATGGTGCTTACGTTGAAAACTACGGTATCACTCTGCTTGATATCTATCGTGTTGATTCTCGTGCTGTTGTAAATGGTGGCACCATGTCTTTATTTGCCTGGGGTAAGGAGCACTACACCAATTGGGGCAAGGCAGAAGGGCGTGAAATTAGTGGTGGAGTTGAATGGGGCGGTATTGTTCGCAATAACCTAGATCTCTATAATCAGTGGCAGGATGCACGGATTGTAAATCCCACACTATCTGCCTTTGCCTTTGGTTATCAACGTCAAAATACAATCAAATCAACACTTGGTGTTTTAGTTGGATCTGATACTGCAGATAAACTCACAGGGCAGATTGCTTATGGTCTGAATGGTAATGATGTAATTTGCAGTGATGGTGGTAGAGGTATTCTTGCTGGTGGTTTTGGTGATGATCTATTAGTTGCAGCAAATGGCGGATCAGATCTTGCCTATGGCGGACCTGGATCTGATATCTTCCAACTCAATGCAGGTAGTAGTTTTAATATCCGTGATTTTAGAAAAGGCGCAGATATGATCCAACTTGGTTCAACGCTCACATCAAGTGGTGTAACCATGCAATGGGATTCAGCAGATAACAGTACCCTTTTCTATAATGGTTCTAGTGTTATTGGTAAAGTTTATGGCAAACGCCCAACAGAATTTACCTACTCAGATTCAACTAATGGTGTAAGTAAGGTCTATATTTAAAAGGTTAGAGCACCTGCTGCTGAGGTTGCTGCTAGTTGCTGTTTGAGAAGGGCAGCAGCACTGGCAGGTCTGGGGTTGGAGTTATGGGGGTGATCTGCCATAGCAAATGCCAAATACTTGCAGATATTGCATTTAATGCAGAGAAACCCTTGTAACTGCAGTGGAGCAGCAATTACAAAGAAACGTAAATCATAAGGAAATTCTAAAAATTTGCTATCATGCGGATATCTGCAAGATCGCCACAAGGGTTGCTTGCTCACTTTTACCAACCCGAAAGACTGGAGAGACTGATGGCACGAATCTCATTTGATTTTGACAAACAGACAAGTTTCTCTGATGCAGGTATCGGTATCCAATCAAACTTCTCAAACGGGAGTGAGTCAGATACCTGGATATATGGAAGTCTCACAGCGCGTCTGACACCCCAGCAGATTGCAGATTATACCAATTCGTCTAACACCATCGATTTTACTAATAAGGCAAAAATGCTGTCTGAGGGTGCGACTTATGCTGTTAAGAACCCCAACGGTGAGGTATGGGGCGTCACAATCGTAGATAGCAAGAGTCGCATTCATGGGGGAGTAATTGATGGTGTTGTTGTTGACTATTGGTTGCTTTACTCAGGTAATATTAACACCTCCCCCACATATACCCTTACCCCATCAGCATCATCAATTAATGAGGGATCAACACTCATTACATCAGTAGCAACAACAAATATTGCATCAGGCACCACACTTTATTACTCATTAAGTGGAACTGGCATAACCACATCAGATTTCTCTTCTGGTGCACTTACAGGTTCAGGCACAGTCTCAAGCAGCGGATCTTTCTCCTTCTCGCACACTCTTGCAAATGATCTCACGACAGAAGGATCAGAAACACTAAATATTAAACTCTTCTCTGAATCATCCCTTTTAACTCAGGTTGGATCCACTGCATCAGTAGCGATTGCTGATACTTCAATCACACCAGTGATCAAAAATACAGGCACAGCAGCATTCTCCATCTCAGGCAAAGGTGATATTGGATCTCAACTCTCAATTATTAAAACCAAAGACGACCCAGAAGGTAACGGTAAATTCACCTACAAATGGCAATCATCAGTTGATGGTACAAATTGGACTAATTTAGCAGCAACATCCTCTTCTTATACCATTGCTGCAACAGATGCATCAAAACAACTAAGGGCAAGTATTAGTTATCTTGATGGCAAGAGTAACTCAGAATCAGTAGATACATCTGCTCTTTTGATTTCTGCTGTTGCTTCTACAAAGTTAATTGCTGGCGATTTTGCTACACCAGTAAATATAAATCTTTCACTTCCTGCCTATGTAATGAGCACTAACTGGAATATTGATAAGTATTACTATTATGTAGAGCAGTATCCAATGACATTACGTACTGCTTTTTATGCTGATTACTTAGCAGGGCGTTATACAAATCAAGCACTTTATGGGCAAAATCATTACCTCACTGGTGGGCAAGCAGAAGGTCGTTCAATGCCAGGCACTGATGGAATCTTACCTGATTCCAATGATTATGGTGCTTATGTAGAAAACTATGGAATAACACTACTTGATATCTATCGTGTTGATTCTCGTGCTGTAGTAAATGGTGGCACCATGTCTTTATTTGCCTGGGGTAAAGAGCACTACACCAATTGGGGTAAGGCAGAAGGTCGTGAAATTAGTGGTGGAGTGGAATGGGGCGGTATTGTTCGCAATAACCTAGATCTCTATAACCAGTGGCAAGATGCGCGGATTGTTAATCCAACACTATCTGCGTTTGCCTTTGGTTATCAACGTCAAAACATAATTAAATCAACTCTTGGTGTTCTTGTTGGTTCTGATACTGCAGATAAACTCACAGGGCAGATTGCCTATGGTCTAAATGGTAATGATGTAATTTGCAGTGATGGTGGTAGAGGTATTCTTGCTGGTGGTTTTGGTGATGATCTATTAGTTGCAGCAAACGGTGGATCTGATCTTGCCTATGGCGGACCAGGATCTGATATCTTCCAACTCAATGCAGGCAGTAGTTTTAATATCCGTGATTTTAGAAAAGGTGCAGATATGATCCAACTTGGATCTGCTCTCACATCAAGTGGAGTAACGATGCAATGGGATTCAGCAGATAACAGCACCCTTTTCTATAATGGTTCTAGCGTTATCGGTAAAGTATATGGCAAACGCCCAACAGAATTTACCTACTCAGATTCAACTAATGGAGTTAGCAAGGTTTATATTTAAGGGGTTTGAAGCAGTGCTAATCTAGAAAAGCAGCAGCATTAGCGGTGCTTGGGTTGGAGTTATGGGGGTTATGAAATGACCATCAACATTGAATGGCAAGATTAAAACTGCAACTGGAAGCACTACCAGAGCAAGCAGAACCAAGTGCGTTTTATCCTGTTGTTCAGCATCATGATGAGTCAAATAAGTAAATGTGCATTAAATAAAAATTTAAATGGACAAATAAATTAATTCAAGTAATAGAGGATTAAGCAATCAAAAGTTGACGCCTAGACCTTTCAGGCACGCCGCGTACGATGGGGATTCTCATATGTTGCAATAAGACTAATAAGCACAATATCTTTTATGTCTTCATTTGTAGGAATAGCACCTGTTAAATGATATTCCTCTGCCCATGCACGGACGAGACCTTCCGCAAAATACTGCTTATTACCTACACGACCGATTGGCATAAAAAATCGACCTTGATCAATTAGTTGATTCAGATGCTGATTATTTTTGAGTGAGCACGCTGCGATAGTTTCTTTACGATCAAGAAAATGCTTGGGATTGGAGCGGCGCATCTTTAGTGATGGAACAAAGGGACGGGGTGTTTTATCACTTGCAACCAGGCGGACTCTCACCTGATCAGTCGTCGGGGCGCTTGCCCTCCCGACCTGATGCATATAGTATGACATGGTAACGCGCTGCTGTCAAGCACTTGACTGATTAGTTCTGCTTATATGCGCGTTACTGTGGTATATTGATTTGATGACCCAGACCGCCCTGCTCCAGCGACTCACCGAACTCCGTGGGTACGGGAAAACTGCCCCTGAGGTGCTGCAAACCGCTGATTTGGTATCTGCTGCCGATTCCTCCTGGTCCCAAGAGCAGATTCAGCAATTCCAGACCCAGGCAGAGATGCATCCAAAGGTCTGGGAGAAACTCTGCTCAATTGCTCGGGATACCCGCCTCAAGCAGGTTCCACAGTCATCTCTGCCAGGTACATACACCGCCCTTTATGCCCTGGTGGTGCTGTCAGATAAGGAATGGGATGCAGCATTGCAAGAGGGCATTATCCAAGCAAATGTATCCAGTCGATCATTGCTGGAATGGACCCGCAAGCAACGACTTCAGGATCAGGGATACAGTTTTGAGACGGTGCTTCGTCTGATTCATTCCAAAGAACTGACTCATCAGGAACAGCAAGACCTTCATCAAGGAATCACGGCACTTGCTCACAACTTTGGAGTGAGTGTCCTAGCGGGTGAGGATGGAACCAAGCAACGTGGAGTTCAGGCAGAAAAGAGGAAGAATGTTGCAAAGGACCTGGAGGCAGAACTGATTCAACTGCTCTCACCTGTATTTGAAGATTCTTCTTCTCCTTTAAAACAACAGTTCAATCTGAATACTGTTGCTGCCTTGGTGAATGGGGAACTGAGAACCTTCACTGGGTTTCTTGTTCGTCACTACGGCAGTACAGAAGGAATGTGGAATGCTGCTGGTCGTGAATATTGCCTCAAGGTGGCACTGGAGTTCAACCGTACCGATTCCAGATCACAAAGGCATAACTATAAAAAACGTCTTGAAAAGGTTCAGACAGAGCATCCTGAATGTTTGGATGCAGCAGCAAAGGTTCTTGTTCACTACATGGACTAGTTTCTGAAGAATAGGACCACCCTCAAAAAGGGATCCATCGGATTAAGTAGAGGGTGGGTCTGCAACACTTTATAGATTCAGAGTATCTTTTGAACTGATATTAACTTAACCCTTGATCGTGAATGCACAGTTTACGATTGTATAGGCATCCATTGGATTGGATCCATACTCTATTAACTCGTTTTCAGTCATTGCATTCAACTCTGCATAGCATCCAACAAGATTCAGTGGATGAAATGGATTGATTAACTCCTGATGTGGTTCAAATAATTCTTTATCCATCTAAACTCTCCTTCTACGCTTTAGTTCTTCATAAAAGAATTTGATTGCAGCATCAACCACTTGATCTTTTGATTCATAGATGAGTTGCCTTGTTTGCTCATCTCTAACCTTTTTCAAGATATCATTAACCTGTTTCTTGCTTTCGTTCTTCATGGTAATTGATAGATCCCAGCATTTAAACTCAAGGCATATTCCTCTTTGCGAATCAAGTACTTAACCAAATCGGATTTATTTAACCGATAATGTAAACAAAGGCGATCACGAATATCCCTGATGTAATCCTCATGCTGCTTGTAAGAAACGATTTCTCTGATTTTTGATGTTTCTACCATTATGATCGGATTTGATTGATTTTGTACATATCTATTTATCATTTCAACAATCTTGCTCTTCTAATCATCCAGTTAAGACAGCAAGAGAATAAGCATTAAAATATGTTTATTAAAGGATTTTATATTAAATTCACTTTAGGAATTGCCCTCAGGAAATCTATGGAGGATTGATCTGATCGATTCAAATATCAGAGAACCTAATCCTTTGATCAAACTACTACGTAGTTATTTATGCATTTAGAATATTCTAGAAATAAAACTAGATCATTCCCTGAAACTCTGACGTAGTTATTCTAATCTCTTTTTGGATTATTGTCAACTTGACGAATAACACTTATTGGTTTACAATAGAAAGGAACAAAAGATAATTAATATGGCACAGAATACAAACAGTGAATCCTTTATTGATAGAAGGTATCGAGAGGAATATCTCAGAAGACTTTTTACGGTTGACTGTAAAAACAAGGGATCCACCTGGTCTTTTGCTTGTCCTTACTGTTCGGAACAAGAAACAAAAGATTGGAAACGGAATAAGAAGACTGCTTGCTTGATCTGGAATTCAGTCCAGAACTCCTGGAAGTTTGCTTGTCAACGATGTGGGAAGAAGACTAACTTCTTTCATGCCCTTCATGATCTTGATCCATTGCTGGGTGCGCAGTATCAACGAGAGAGGGAGCAATCAGGAACCACTGGATGGGGACATGACTGTCCTTCTTTACACTTAATAGAGGATGATTGTGCGGCATCTCAGATGCTTCCAATACGCCCTATAGAGGCGCTTGAACACCATCAAAATTCATCTTCAGTATCACCAATGCATCTGACTCCAATGCGCTCTCCACAGCAGCAGGCAGGTCACCAATCACACCTTAATAATTTGGTGAAGAGACATCAACAAAAAAAGAGCAGAGAACCAGGGGATTTCTGGTTGAGTTGATCTAGGTGAAAGGATCAGACCTTTTGTTCAATGGGTCTGATCTGTAACCACTCCAAGTCACCTGTCGCTGCCTTGAGTGTGTTTCTACCTTTGGCGAGCGTTGGTGTGCTCAGTTCTGCTCTGTAGTGGAAGTAGTGGTCTTCGATGTATTTGATTGAGGTGTCGCACTGGGCGGCAAGCATTGTCACGGGTGTTTCGTTCAACGTGAGTTGAAAAGTGATGTAGGTATGCCTAAAGGAATACCAGGTTAAATTCTTGCTGCTGTGAATGTCTATCTTTCTGGCGTTGTTGTTGTCATCTTCTGCCCAGGATGCCAGACCCGCTTCAATTAGCATTTCACATAAACTGTCTTTCCAGATCCGTTCACTGAACGCCTGACCAGTTTTTTGATTTGTAAACAGTAGATCGTTTCGCCCTTTGGCGTTCGTCAACTTCCTCAGTTCTTCAAGGTGCCTGGCGACGGGTGCGTTGATGGTGTAGCGGCGACCTGTTTTCGTGTTTTCGGCAGGCACGTCTATCAAGATCCAGGTTTTTTGATCTGTATTGCTGAGCGTGTTGTTTTTGCGGATGTGACCCCACTCCACTTTCCTCAGTGATCCGATCCGTATGCCTGACTCCATCGAGATCCGCATTGCCAAATAAAGCATCTTGCGGTGAATCTTCTGGTTCTTTGCTCGCTCGCTGCTCCCAAGCACTTCCTTGAGAATATTTTTGCCTGATGCATTCTTGTTGATTTCACCCTCGTCGTTCCAGCGGGTTCGCCCTTCAGACCAGTAGAGACGAGAACTGCGCTCTAGTTCTTTCCACTCATCAACGGTCAGGTCATCACGTCTGTGCTTTTTATCTTTGGAGAGTTTCACCGATTTCAGAGTTGGAACTGAATCCTTGTTCAGATAACCCTCCTGAACCCCAATCTCCTCAAACAT
>Ga0247843_1008347_pt1 | contig 12141 bp, 4 predicted proteins | sample LaCruzMarch2017__FD_192420 | JGI IMG/M metagenome (GOLD analysis project Ga0247843, IMG submission 192420) | Freshwater microbial communities from meromictic Lake La Cruz, Castile-La Mancha, Spain - LaCruzMarch2017_8m | ecosystem: Environmental > Aquatic > Freshwater > Lake | place: Spain...
AGCCATTAAAGAACAATGTCAGTTTCAATTAGACTTGGCAGCGGAAATTACTACGGCATCCCCAAAAAGAGAATATTGTCACGAAGTTCACAACGATGAAGTGAAAGACAAAGTCTATACCTTGGCAATGGAAAAATGTAAAGACGTTGCACGCATGGGATTGTCCAATAAAGCGAAAAGAACAGAATTGTTTGATGCCATTAAATCAGAAGTAAAAGCCGCTTTTACCGAGGAAGAAATGTTGGTTGCCGATAAATTCATCGGTGTATACTTCTCTCAAGTAAAGAAAAAAGCAGTTCGATGGGTAATGCTTAACGAACGAAAAAGATTGGATGGTAGAAATTTCGACGAAATTCGTCCGATTTGGAGTGAAGTGAATTATTTGCCAAATGTTCACGGTTCTGCTGTATTTACTCGAGGAGAAACACAATCCTTAACTACACTTACCTTAGGTGGTAAAATGGATGAGCAGTTAATTGATGGCGCTACCTTCCGTGGTACCGAGAAATTCATGCTTCATTATAATTTTCCTCCGTTCTCAACGGGTGAAGCAAAACCACTTAGAGGAACTTCTCGCCGTGAGATTGGTCACGGTAATTTAGCGCTTCGTGCCCTAAAACCTGTACTTCCTGCAGAGAATGCCTATACCATTCGTTTGGTTTCTGATGTCCTTGAATCCAACGGTTCTTCCTCAATGGCAACCGTTTGTGCAGGTACCTTGGCACTTATGGATGGAGGCATTAAAATCACTGCGCCTGTTTCTGGAATCGCCATGGGATTGGTAGCTGATGAAGGTAAATTCGCCGTGCTTTCAGACATCCTAGGTGATGAGGACCATTTAGGAGACATGGATTTCAAAATTACAGGAACCGCAAAAGGAATCACCGCATGTCAAATGGACATCAAAGTAGACGGATTGGAATATGAAGTACTTATCCAAGCATTGAACCAAGCGAAACAAGGACGTTTACACATTCTTGACAAAATCATTGAAACCATTGCTGAGCCAAGAGAATCATTGAAAGCCTCTGCCCCAAGAATTGAAGCTGTCATCGTTCCTAACGAAATGATTGGTGCCATCATCGGACCTGGAGGAAAAATCATCCAAGGGTTACAAAAAGAAACACAAACAACCATCACCATTGAAGAACTTGCCAATGGAGAGGGATCGGTTCAAATTCTTTCCAACAATGGTCCAAACATGGAAGAAGCATTGAGAAGAATTCGTATGATTGCTTTCCCACCGCTTGTTGAAGATGGCGCTACTTACGAAGGAAAAGTGAAATCAGTAAAAGAATTTGGATGTTTTGTTGAGATCATTCCTGGTACAGATGGACTTATCCATATCTCTGAATTCTCTTGGGAAAAAGTAGGTAAAATGGAAGATGTGTGTAAAGAAGGAGAAATCCTAAGCTTTAAAGTGATGGGTAAAGATCCAAAAACTAAAAAGTGGAAATTATCCCGCAAAGTATTACTACCAAAACCAGAGAATAATTAATTATTTAAAAGGGGAGATTTTTTCTCCCCTTTTTTATTGAATATTGTGTGACTAAATAACCGAATAGGAATTAACTTTACAATATAATTTATAACGAATGAAAAAATTATTATTCATAATAGCTTCGGCTTTTCTTGGAACTGGGTTTTCCCAAGCCTTTGAACCCTTTAATTTTCTAGGTTCGGTGAACACCAATGGTTGGACCACGCATTCAGGAGCAATACCTGGTCAAATTCAAACAATTAACACCCCCTCTAATAGCGGAAGCAGTTTATCATTTGCGAATCTAGAGGCATCTGTAGGTAATCGCGTACAACTTACGGCGGGTAATACGGAAGATGTGAATAAAGCCGCGGCAAATTTAGGCACTAGCGCTTATTTTTCCTTTCTTTTAAATGTTCCAAGTACCACAGGGCTACATATTAATGCAAATGCTGGTGATTATTTTACAGGATTTGGAGCTACGGCTGGAGCATCGGTTACTTCGTTAGGTGGACGTGTTTTTGTAAAAGCTGGATCAACCCCAAATACCTTTGTCTTGGGTTTAACCAATAATAGCGGTACAGGAACCAATACAACGTGGAATCCAACAGACTACCCTTGCGGTACAACCGTTTTTGTAGTGGTCAAAATGAATATTAGTGCAGCGCCTATTGCCGCATTCATGTGGATCAACCCGACACCAGGCACGCCAGAACCTGCGGCAACCATTCTAAATGCTTCAGGGGTAAACGCACTTGCGGCACTAGCTTCTGTTTATATTAGACAAGGCGGAACCGCTGCTGCAGGAACGGGTACGTTAGAGATTGATGAAATGCGTGTTGGAACTACTTGGACTTCAGTAACTCCATGCGCTGCACCAACTACGTATTATCAAGATTTAGATGGAGATACTTATGGTAATCCGAACTCAACGGTTCTTGGTTGTTATGCACAACCAGGGTTAGTGTTAAATAACCAAGACTGTAACGACAACAATGCCGCAATTAATCCAAACACTGTTTGGTATGCAGATGCGGATGCTGATGGGTTTGGAAATGCGTCAGTAATACAAACAGCTTGTTTACAACCCAATGGGTATGTTACCAACAATACGGATTGTAATGATAACAATGCGCTAGCAAATGTTGCAACTACATGGTATGCAGACACCGATGGCGATGGGTATGGAAACGCAGCAACTTCAATGCAAAATTGTGGTCAGCCCGCAGGATACGTTGCCAACAGTACCGATTGCAATGATGCATCAGCGGCGGTTAATCCTGCGGCTATTGAAGTCTTTAATGGCATCGATGATAACTGTAATAATTCGGTAGATGAAGGATTTACACCGATAACCTATTATTTAGATAATGACGGAGACGGTGTAGGAGGGAACACGTTTGTTGTTGGAATTAACTCCCCAGGACCTAATTATGTATTAACTACTGGCGATTGTAACGATAACAGCGCAGCCATGTATCCGGGGAACACAGAAACGTGTGACAACCTAGATAACGATTGCGATGCATCAGTTGATGAAGGCTTGATTTTCCTGACCTATTTTCAGGATTCAGATGGAGATACGTATGGCAATCTTGCAGTAACCCTTTCCGCGTGCAACACACCGCAAGGGTATGTCCTAAATAACACCGATTGTAACGATCAAAACAGCGCAATCAATCCAGGTGCACTTGATATTCCTGGAAATGGAATTGATGAGGATTGTAGTGGCTTAGACGCTCCGATTGTTGCTGCACAATTAGGAATGTACGAGTTTACTCAAGCTTCTGGATGTCCAGTATTGGCTAATACAGTAACCGTTCAACCGGCAAATGCCTCTTTCTCAATTTACACCAATGCTGGAGGAACTTGTACCGCAGCCGCCAATGTGTTTAATAACAATACGTGGAATACAGGGGCTGTAGTAGATACGGCAAATTATAACGAATTTTCCATACAAGCTGACAGTTGCTTTGGCTTAACATTAACTAAATTGACGTTTACTCATAAAGTGAGTAATGTTAATACCATTCCTACATGGCATTTGCGATCTAGCTTAGATAATTTTGCAGCGGATATTGCTTCGGATTCAATTACGACCAATATCATTTTAAATGATACTGTGATGTTAGCAGCAGCCTTTTCGAACTTGAACCAAGTTACTTTTAGGTTCTACATCACAGGTATTTCAACTTCGGGAGCCACCTGGAGAAATGACAATGTGAGCCTTTGGGGATTCATTAATTCGGTTCAACCGCAAACGTTCTATGCGGATACGGACGGTGATGGGTTTGGTGATGCGGCCAATACCTTGCTCTCTTGTACCTTACCTGCTGGGTATTCCACAAATAATACAGATTGCGATGATTCAAATGCACAAATCAACCCGAATACCATTTGGTTTTTAGATGGGGATCAGGACGGCTTTGGAAATCCAAACAATACCATTATTTCATGCTTAACCCCTCCGGGAGCTGTACTAAACGGAGATGATTGCGATGACACGAATAACCAGTTAAATTTGGTGGATATGTATTACGTGGATGCTGACGGTGACGGCTTTGGTGATGATGCAACAGCGGTTGAAACATGTGCGCAACCAGCAAATACGGTGACTATCGGTGGGGATTGCGATGATTTAAATGATCAAATTTATCCAGGTGCAGTAGAGATTTGCGATGATGAAGATAATAACTGCGATGGGAACACCGATGAGGGCTTGCCTTCAATTACCTATTACGAAGACCTTGATGAAGATGGTTTTGGTTCAAATGTTTCTTCGGTTTCTTGCGATATCCTTGGATTAGGGTATTCTTTAGTAACAGGAGATTGCGATGATACCAATGACCAAGTGTATCCTGGCGCAACGGAAGTGTTGGATAACGGCATCGATGAGAACTGTGACGGCATGGATAATTATGTTGGGTTAACAGAGGCTGCAGTAATTACCATGGTACTTACACCGAACCCAAGTGTTGGTGATGTAAGCTTAACCGTTTCGAATAATCGCGCATTTTCAGTAGAAGTTTGTGATATCACCGGTAAGCAAGTATTTAGCTTGAATAATGCCTTGAATGGAACAGTAATTACTACTCGTACATGGGCTCCAGGAATCTATTTTGTCACCTTGGTTCAAAATCAAACACGCACTACCGCGTCGCTGATGGTGAAATAAAACCCATAACGGATTAAGCATTCAAAAGCCGTCTTTGGACGGCTTTTTTTGTGTATTACTTCCAAAACCAGAATTAAGTTAAGGTTAAATATACTCGGGAGCCTTGTTTTTTAACAGCGCTTCTTTAATTTGAGTTAATTTTGTAAAAAATAAATTATGAAAAAAATTACATTAATTGTCGGACTTGTAATCTCTCAATGGATTTCTGCACAGCCTTTGGAGCAATTCAATTTTACTGGATTAGCTAATGCCAACGGATGGACAACCCATTCAGGAACTGCAGGTCAATTACAAGCGATAACTACACCCTCGAATAATGGAAACAGTTTGTCTTTTCCTGCATTGGAGAACTCTGTTGGGAATCGCATCCAACTTACTGCTGGCAATAATGAGGATATTAATAAATCGGTATCGAACATCACCGGCGTAGGGTATTACTCTTTCCTATTAAATGTGCCAACCACTGCCGGTCTTCATGCGAATGGAGGTGCAGGTGATTATTTTATCGGATTTGGTGGAGCCAGTGGCGCTTTAGTAACTGTTCTAGCAGGTAGATTGTTTGTTAAGGCTGGATTAACGCCTAACACCTTTGTTTTGGGATTATTGAACCAAAGCAGTGGTGCCAGTGCAACTAGCTATTTGCCCACCGAATATCCTGTAGGAACTACGGTTTTTCTTGTGGTTAAACTTGACGCAACCGTTTCTCCGATTAATGCCTCCATGTGGGTGAATCCAACACCAGGTACTCCCGAAACTCCGTCGAATCTTTCAAACAATACAGGAAGTAATGGCCTTGCTAGTTTCGCCTCCATTTTCCTTCGCCAAGCAGGAACCGCTGCTGCGGGTACAGGGAACGTTGAAATCGACGAAATCAGGGCAGGCGCAACTTGGTACCAAGTTACACCATGTAACACGCCAACCATGTATTATGCCGATGTTGACGGGGATGGCTTCGGAAACATCAATGCCCCAGTCAATTCTTGTTTACCACTTCCTGGATTGGTATTGAATAGTTTAGATTGTAATGATACATCCGCAGTAGTTAATCCGAACATCGTATGGTATTCCGATGCAGATGGTGATGGTTTTGGAAATCTTTTAATGACTACCACAGGATGTACACAACCAATGGGTTATGTGGCTGATAGCTCTGACTGTAATGACAATGATTCAACGGCATCGGTTGTAATGACCTATTATCAAGATTTTGATGGGGATGGATTTGGAAATTCAAGTGCTCCAATGATGAATTGCGGACTACCCGCAGGATATGTATCGGATAGTACAGATTGCGACGATTCAAATCTAACCGTTTATCCAGGGGCAACAGAAATTTGTGATGAATTGGATAATGACTGTGATGGAAATACCGATGAAGGTCTTGCAACTTATACCTTGTTTGAAGATTTAGATTCCGACGGTTTTGGTTCTGATGTATCTGGAGAGTATTGTGATTCAGTGGTACTTGGTTATTCCCTAATCAGCGGAGATTGCAACGATACTGATTCTACCATCTACCCAGGTGCAACGGAAGTTATTGATAACGGAATCGATGAGAACTGTGACGGCATGGATAATTATGTTGGGTTAACAGAGGCTGCAGCAATTACCATGGTGCTTACACCGAACCCAAGTGTTGGTGATGTAAGCTTAATCGTTTCGAATAATCGCGCATTTTCAGTAGAAGTTTGTGATGTTACGGGTAAGTTAGTAGTAACATTAAACAATGTGTCAAACGGAACAACGATCGCAACAAACGCTTGGGCGCCTGGTACATATTTTGTGACCTTGTCACAAGATAACAACCAAGTTATTTCAAAATTAATGGTGAAATAAGAAGCTTAATAGTTACTTTTAAAAGCCGTCTTAGGACGGCTTTTTTTTGTTTTATGAAACCCGTTAGGAATTCACTAATTTTACCACAACATGAACGCATTCTTATTAGAATTCAAGTTCGATTAATTCGCTATGTATGTTTAAAGTTTTTTTCCTTACCCTAATCGCCGTAATCTGTTATCCGCTTCATGCACAGTACTGGCAACAGCACGTAGATTATCGAATTTCTGTCAAACTGGACGATAAAACTCACCGGCTTTACGGTGAAATAGCCTTTGATTATCTTAACAATTCTCCGAGCACCTTGGATTCCTTGTATATCCACGTATGGCCGAATGCCTATACCAATGGGAACAGTGCCTTGGCTGAACAGTTGGAACGAGAAGGCACTAAGTTGTCTATAATGGATAGCGCTGAACGGGGAGGCATGTCCGCCCTAGATTTTAAAATTAATGGCAGTGCCGTGTCCTGGTCTTTTCATCCAGATCATGAAGATATCGTGCTTATCAAATTAGCACAACCCTTAGCGCCCGGAAAACAGCTTACGCTAACCACACCATTTATCGTTAAAATCCCGTCGGGTTCTATTTCTCGTTTGGGTCACATCGGTCAATCTTATCAAATTACGCAATGGTATCCGAAACCAGCGGTATACGATCACAAAGGTTGGCATCCGATTCCCTATTTAAATCAAGGAGAATTTTATTCTGAATTTGGTTCGTTCGATGTGTCGATTACCGTTCCATCCAACTATGTCGTAGGTGCTACAGGGGAGTTGCAAAACCCAACGGAGGCCGCATTTTTGGATTCCATGGCTGAAGACACTAAAAAACGAATAACTGAAATCATTGCTCTTCCTCGTGGGAGTCTACGCGATTCCTTCCCACCCTCTGCTTCTGAATGGAAAACGCTTCGCTATGTGCAGGATAAAGTCCATGATTTTGCATGGTTTGCAGACAAACGATATAAGGTGTTAAAAGGATCCGTTAAATTGCCTGAATCGGGCAGAAGCGTTACCACATGGGCCTTATTTACCCCTGCAAATGCCTTGAATTGGCAAAATGCCATTGAGTACATTAATGATGGAACCTATTACTATTCCAAATGGAACGGAGATTATCCGTATGCAGCGGTTACTGCCGTGGATGGGACCATTAGCGCCGGTGGGGGCATGGAATATCCAATGATTACAGTAATAGGGAACGCAAGTTCTGCAAGAGAATTAGAAGTGGTCATTGTCCATGAGGTTGGGCACAATTGGTTTTATGGAATTCTAGGATCCAACGAACGCCAACACGGGTGGATGGATGAAGGCATGAACACCGCAAATGAAATGCGGTATGTCGCTACTAAATATCCAGATAATCAAGACCTGTCAGACATGGTCTTAGGCGGCAAACTCCACTTAAACGACCTCGACCATCACGACATGGGTGATATTTTTTACCGTCTTTTAGCGGTTCTAGCACTAGACCAACCCATCGAAACACATTCAGCAGACTTCAGTTCTGCAAATTATGGAGCCATTATGTATCAGAAAACGGGATTGATTTTTCAGTATTTGAGGAGTTATCTAGGAGATGAACTCTATGATCAATGCATGCATCGCTATTATGAGCTATATCAATTTAAACATCCGTACCCTGAGGATATGCAGCGTGTGGTTGAAGGAGTTTCCGGTCGTAAACTCGATTGGTTATTTGGGGATTTAATCCAAACAACAAACGTAATTGATTATAAAATCATAAAAGCTAAGTTCGTCGAACCCTTGAATACCTTTACCCTAAAGGTTAAGAATACAGGAAGTGTAGCCGGTCCGATCGGTGTTTCATCGCTGGATAAGACAGGAGCTGTTTTGGAAACACAATGGACGAATCCCTCAGATAAACGTTCAACCTTGATTTTTAAAGGTAATCCATCCATCACTGAATTTGCCATCGACCCGAATCGGAACATCCCGGAAATCAACCGAGCAAATAATCGGGTATTAGTCAATAAGTCCATCCTTAAAAGGTATGAGCCGCTCGCGCTTGAGTTTATGTTCGGTGATCATGAAGGCAATAAAACAAATGTGTTTTGGACTCCGATGATGGCCTTTAATCATTCCGATCGAGCTATGCTTGGAGTGGTGGTGCATAATTTCGGGCTTCCATTTAAACCGGTCCAGTATTTTATTGCGCCGATGTTCTCCTTTGGTAGGAAAACAGTTGGGGGTTTTGCCGAATTGAGCAAAACGTGTTTCCCTTCATCCGGAATGCGTTCGATCAAAACAGGACTTAGCGTAAAATCCTTTGGAATTGGTGATGATCCAAACGGACAACGTCAATCTTTTTATATCGCTGCAACGCCTTATGTAAAAATGAATTTAGTGCCAGATAGAACACCCAAGGGGTTTAGGCATGAGTTGACGATAAAAGGCTTGGTGCGACGTGATGTATTTAGTGTTGATATGAGTACGGAATATGGAGCAAAAATCAATCACACCATTCAATGGAGTAAACGACGAGTTTCGTACGAGAGTCAGGTCCAATTAGAGGGAGTAATGGGGTATCAGGACCAAGTATTTGATCCTGCAAATTTCACTCGAGTTTCTACAACACAACAGCTAAAGCTTACGTATTTAGACCGTAAAATAACCCGAACAATCAAAGTTAGACTGTATGGAGGCTATAATTTCACCTACAATCCAGGCTCTTCTTATTATAACTCGATGGGTAGGTATTCAATTTCCATGTTTGGTGCTGCTGGATACCAAGACCTGTTTGCAGAGCATTATTACTTTAATAGAGAAACCGTATCCGGGGCGCAGTATGCGGATGATATGGGGGGATTTAGAACAGGGAGTAACAATTTACGGATGTCCAATTATTGGGCAAGTACCCTCAATGCAACCGTTCAACTTCCGATTCAACCCAATATGTTTGTTGCCTTTGCGGATTTCGGGGTGTATGACAATGGAGTGGGGGTATCCACCTTGTACAATGCTGGATTAGGAATCAATATAAGTGATATTGTTGGGCTCTATTTTCCCCTGGTTCAATCCAGTAACATGGGAGATTTATATAGCAATTACCTCTCGTCATTCCGCCTCACCTTACGGATCAACCCATTTAATCTACCTGTCCAGTTAAGTTCCTTGATTAATAACTAAATAAATAATTGCTATGACTGATACAAAAATTCCTTTTTCTCGTATTTTTTGGCCAACCCTAGTAGCGATTGGAATCGCTTTATCTTTTGGATTGGTGTTCTTTTTCTTAATTCTTGGTGGAATTATTGGTTCGTTTTCCGATTTTGGACCAGCACCTTATGCCATTGAAAATAAATCAATTTTGCATGTAACACTCGAAGGAAACATTCAAGAGAAAAGTAGCAATGAATTTAATACAAGTTCCTTTCAGTTGAATAAATCCCTTGGGTTGTCCGATATTTTATTTGCCTTGGATCAAGCAAAATCCGATGATCAGATTAAAGGTATTTACATCGACATCGATGAGTTGAATTGTGGGATTTCTACAGCCAGAACCATTCGTCAGGCTTTGGCTGATTTTAAAAAGTCATCGGGTAAATTTGTAGTCGCTTATTTCCAAGGCGAAGGCATATCTCAAAAGGAATATTATATCGGTTCTGTAGCGGATGAATGCTATGCCTTTCCTACGTCTTCCTTCATGCTTGCTGGTTTAGGTTCTGAGGCCGTTTTTTTCAAGAAGTTATTGGATAAGCTTGAGGTGGAAGTTCAAGTAATTCGCGGACAAAATAATGATTTTAAAAGTGCCGTAGAACCCTTCTTTTTAACGGGATTAAGTGACTCAGCACGCATGCAGAATCAAGTCCTTATGACGGGAATTTGGAACGAATTGGCTACCGACATAGCAACAAGTCGAAAGATAGAAACGGAAGACTTTGATGCATGGATTAATGCCATGGAAGTAGTTAATCCAAACCAAGCGCTGGCTCATAAGCTGGTTGACGGCCTGCTTTACAAGGATGAATTCATGGATAAACTCGCTAAAAAAGCAGGGCTTTCTGAGGGTGCTAAAATTAAATGGGCTGAATTAAACGACTATGCGCAAAACGCATTTTATGAAAGTCAAGTGTTAATTCAAGCTGAATCTGCGAGCGTTGCTGTTATTCTTGCTGAAGGTGAGGTTGCTGTGGATGGAGATGGTGTAAGCAGCAAAAAGTTGTGTCGCCTCTTTGAAAAAGTGCGTAACGACGATGACATCAAAGCCGTTGTGTTTCGAATTAATAGTCCCGGAGGAAGTGCGCTTGCCAGTGAAGAAATTTGGCGTGAAGTAATGTTGACACAAAAAAAGAAGAAAGTATATGTTTCCATGGGGGATGTGGCCGCATCAGGTGGCTACTATATCGCAACGCCAGCCGATCGAATCTTTGCCGAAGCAACAACCATTACTGGTTCCATTGGTGTATTTGGGATGATTCCATATACTGGGAAGATGCTTGAAAATAAATTAGGCATCACCTTCGATCGGGTGCAAACCCATAACCATTCCGTGATGTCTACGAACCGTAAATTAACCCCAGAAGAACTAGCAATGGTGCAAAATGAGGTGAATGGAATTTATAGTCAATTTATGGAGCGTGTGGCCAAAGGCAGGTCGCTATCTGTGGCTAGAGTGAATGAAATCGCACGTGGAAGGGTATGGACAGGTAAAGATGCCTTAGCCATTGGTTTGGTAGATGAATTAGGTTCCTTAACTGATGTGATTGATTTTGCGAAGCGTGAGATTAAGGATAAAGAAGCTAAGGTTATTTATTATCCAAAAGTTAAAGAGGATAAGTTTGGTGCGATTATTAAAATGATTGAACAAGAGAATGAAGATGAGGAGAGCCGTTTGCATCTCAAGAATTCTTCTTTGCCGAATGAATTACTAGAACAGTATGAGCGCATTAAAGCGATTGAATCAAAAATGGGTATTCAAATGCGTATGCCTTATGACCTCGTGTTCCGTTTTTAAGGAGTTAATGTATGAATGAAAAAGGGGGCCGAGGCCCCCTTTTTTGATTTACTTCACCACATGTTTTATTAACCTTCGTTCGAAATCATCATCCATCAATTCGATCATATAAACTCCGGGTGCCAGATACGCTTTGATCATAAAGAGGTTTGCGCCTAAACTCAATTCCACAGTTTCGCGATGCAATGTTTTTCCATTGATGTCTCGAATCGTTATGGTTCCATCTCCACTGGTATTGAACTGCTTCCAGTAGATGGAGAACGTTTCGTGGCTTGGGTTCGGGAATGAAGCGATTTCACTTGTTTCCGCATCACAGTCGCTATACAAGGTACTAAGCATTTCTGCGCTACCGTCTTGATCCACCTGATATAATCGATAATAGGTGTTTGATCGGGACTCAAGATCGAGGTATTCGTATCCGTTGAGTACGCTACTGTTTCCAACAGCATCTACATATCCAAGGATGTCCCAGGTGATGCCATCCGCAGATTTTTCAAGTCGAAAATAGTCGTTGTTGTGTTCTGATTCAGTAAACCACTTAATGCTTACAGCGTCCTCTTTACAGGTGGTCGTCATGCCTGCAAATTCAACCGGCAAGGCTTGCGAGTTTGGTGTGCCAATATTGAACCAGCTGAAACCTTGGACACCGGTACTTGTGATGACAAACGACG
>Ga0247843_1008348_pt1 | contig 12134 bp, 8 predicted proteins | sample LaCruzMarch2017__FD_192420 | JGI IMG/M metagenome (GOLD analysis project Ga0247843, IMG submission 192420) | Freshwater microbial communities from meromictic Lake La Cruz, Castile-La Mancha, Spain - LaCruzMarch2017_8m | ecosystem: Environmental > Aquatic > Freshwater > Lake | place: Spain...
CGCCTTGTTGCTGTTTTGTTGTTGCGACGTAGAGGCGAATACCCTATCGGCTGAAAATCGAACTGCCTCTCTCCTCTCTTCTCTTTCTCACAGGAGGGCTGTTCTATTGTACTCTCTGGACTTCCTCCTCTCCCTCGCCACAGCTCAACAACCACTCCTCGATCCTGCGGCAACATACTCACTCCTTGCTTCCGCTCCACACGTGGGGATACCAAACTCATGTGACAGACAACATTTACTATGCAATCAATGAGCTGTGCCAATTGTGGCACGGATGAGAAGGGGGAAGGCATCAGTCTCAAGGCATGCAAGTCATGTATGCTCGTCAAATATTGCAATCCTACATGCCAACGGAATCATTGGCCAAAGCACAAAAAACCGTGCAAATAACGTGCTGCCGAGTTACGTGATGAGGCTCTCTTCAAGGACCCACCGCCGAAAGAGGATTGTCCCATTTGCTTCTTACCAATGCCGGGGAAATTGATAAATTGTGTCTCGCTTCCTCCCGCAACTCTATCCTTCGTACCGATTTACGTCTTTGCCGTAGCAAATGAGGGATTTGCACAAATGGAAACAGAAGAATATTTTACATGTTGCGGGAAGTGCATTTGTAAAGGGTGTGTACACTCCCTACGGAAGACTGGAAACAATGAGAAATGTCCGTTTTGTAATTCTGACCAGGTTGGCAAAACAGATGAAGAAATGGTTGAGGAAATATTGAAGCGGGTGGAGGCAAATGATGCCATTGGGATGGGTATGCTGGGTAGTTATTATTGCCATGGATATTTAGGTCTGCAGCAAGATCACAATAAAGCAATTGAACTATGGACTCAGGCAGCAGATCTTGGTAGTAAAAAGGCTCATATTAGCCTGTATGACGTGTACGAGTATAGTGATTTGGGAGATAAGAGGAAGGCCAAGTTTCACCTGGAGGCCGCGGCTATGGCAGGGCATGAAGGGGCAAGAAACGATATTGGACACCTTGAATTTTTACAGTTCAATAATACAGACCGAGCTATTAAGCATTGGATCATTGCTGCATCTGCTGGGTCATATCTTGCCGTGCATAACTTGCTAGTTGCTTTGAAAGAAGGTCGTGTTAGCAGAGAAACAATTGACCCAACTCTGACAGCTTACAATACTTCCTGTGGTGAGATGTGAGATGAGAAGTGAAGCTGAGATGCTTTCTTTGTAGTTTTTTAGGTATAGATTTGGGAGATTTAAACTAACATCAAAAACTTAGGCATCGCCTACCCGCACCAGCGGGCACACTTTACGTAGTAACTCTTATGTTGTTTTCTGCAACAGAATGAATGTTGTTGTTACCACTGATGGTATCGTTCCTAAGTGCCTAAAAGCTGAGAGGTCCCGAGAGGTGTGTCTCCGCTCCGCAAGAGACTGAGCCGATGAAACTTCGCCTCTAAGATCTTTTTGGGATTGCTCCGAAGAGAACCATACCCATACGAACTCGCACCTTTCATCTTTTCTCTTCAGGTATCTAGTATGAAGATCGATGACGAATGGAACGTCGATGCAATACTTTCTCTCCTGGGAGGTACCATCTTTCATTTCATCGTGGGTGTCAAGATAATGTGGGGCAATATCACTCCATACGTCACATCCTACCTTGTCCTATTCGATCCAAATGTTACCTATTACAACACGTTGCATGTATACACTGGAGTATTCCTGGGCCAATCATTAACCATGTATGTGGGGGGCAAACTGGAGAATAAAGTCGGACCAAGAATATCATCTTACATTGGTGCAACGATTATTTCCGGCTGTACGTACCTATCATCGTACTGCACGACACTACGGTCATTGGTCGTCCTTCAGGCATTCGTCGGTGTGGGCATCGGTCTATCATACAGTGCTGCATTGATATGTGGATTTAATCATTTCAAAAACAACAAGGGTTTAGTCACAGGCGTGATTACTACCGGTGCAGGATTGGGTCCCTTCCTTTCGGGACTTATGGCAACATCCTATGTCAATCCAAATAATATACCAGTAGATACATTGACTGGACTGTACAGTCCAAGTTCGGCCGTTGTAGCACGAGTACCAGGAATGTTCAAACTGTTGGGAATAGCATACGGGATAGCAGGATTTGTTGGTGCATCGTTACTTATTCCAAAGTTTATAGACAAGTCGAATAAAGACGACACAAATGAAGCGATATCCTACATTGCTCCCGTCGATCCACTCTTCGTTGGATCGGAGGAGGTGGACTATGAGGGTACACCACTAACGGCGAACAATGGTGGTGTTGAATTTGACTTGTACGACAAGACAATAAATGGGGCAGAGACGAGGCAATCATCAGAGACGATAAAATCCATTTTGCATCACAAAAAGCACGGCAACAGAGGTCATCATCAACGCTATGGTAGTCGAGTGAAGATAGAAGTACGATTCGAACTAACAACAGCGCAAATGATTAGCGACTCATTGTGTTGGTTGGTAATTGCCACGGGAATATGCACATCTGTTCCAGGCTTTTATGTTGCCGCGACATATAAAAGCTTTGGCTTGATATATATAGAAGATGATCATTTCATTACTGTTATTGGATGTTTGAGCTGCTTGGGACTGGGTGTATCACGCCCACTTTGGGGGATTATCGCTGATAAGATTGGTCATTTTGAAACCTTGGAATATACAGCCTACGCATACCCGGCCGTTATGCTGGTATATTCTCTTATGTCAATGTTCTCCTTCTGGTCTGGAACTGCCACCAAGGTTGCTTTTGGATGTAGTGTCTGCACAATGTTCATTCTATGGGGATCGAGTGGGTGTTTAATGCCAACAATTGTGTCATTCCTATTCGGAGACAAACATTTAGGAACCAACTATGGCTTCGTATTTCTTGTGTACGGGGTTCTGTGTGTAATTATCATTGATAATGCGGGAAATTCAGGATATGACTTTGGCTTTCTGAATTTCTTCTTCATTGCCGTGTCATTCGTTGGTGCTGCATTATGTTCACATTTACGGTATCTGACATCGAAGGTGAAAGATGAAAAGATCCTCAGACATCATAGATCCACAAGTAGTGTTCATTCAATGCTATAGTAGCTTGTATTAGTAGTGGAGCCATTTGGCTTTTCTGACTATGTAAATACATTGTGTAAATAAAATAATGTATGAATATATATGTTTACACCAAAAATGAATATCTTGTCTGCACCCCTAGCTTTCATAGAAGATGGCATAGTTAAGATTCCACTCCATCATCATCTAGCTACGATACTCCTGGAATACAGACGCGCCTAGTAGGTCGTAGTGATAATGGATGTAACGATGAGAACGCACTCTTCATCTACTGTCATAATAGAACACTGGCAACAATTCTCCCTCGCCATCATCATAGATATATCCGTTCTCTTTTCCCAAGTTATCCATCTCAGCTACCATGACGGGCATTTGTGTTGGTCGACGATTACCCCTCCTATGATTTGGACTATGATGGTCAGGGTTGGCACTGTAGGTGCATGTGGTTTTGTCAATTATCTCACCCTTGCTTACTTCGCCGAAGGTATGAATACCAGGCACTCTGCGAAAGTTCTTCAGTTCCTGCTTGTATTCTTCTAATGCAAATGCTTTTTCAGCCAATCGGTCCGTCAAATCCGCAACCGTATTCTGCAAGTAGAAAATCTGCTCATTCAAATGCCTTTCTTTGACCTGCATTGAATTTTCCAGCTCAACCCGATCTAATATCTTCGTCTTTTCAAAGCTCCGCATTTCGCCTTCGGCCAAATCAGAATCATTTTTAGCCTGAAGAATGCATTTCTCAAAGATGTAGTTCTGAAGTGGTAGTGGTAGCGTTCTGTGCAGAACTGAAGGCTGACGAGACATGGCATTATCTTGCCCAGAGTCAATTATCATCGGTTCACACACTTCCTCTTTCCAATTTTTGGCGATCACAGTAATGCAACGCTGCATCAGGCTATCGCTAGGCAACATTTCCATAATGTTACAAGTGTCATCATCGGCAATCATGAGGTCAATGTAGTACTTCAGTGCCAGTAAAGCAACATTGGGATCAATTTCAGGCATGATACGTAACTTTGTCACGTCCCTGAAGTATTCCACATCCACGTCCTCTGCATGATGTTCGCCGCAATATGAATATACGATCAAACTCAAAAGGTCACTTTCACATATCAACTCCTTCGATAGTATGATCCTGCGAAATAATGCTGGAGGCAATCTGTAAATCGTTTCAAAGTCCACAGTATCAGCTAGATTCGCTGCAGTGACATCAATACTCCGACCCAAGATATCCTCCAAGCGGAACAAGTACGAATCTAGCAGAAAGTACATCGCCGTCGAGGGAATGATGTTTTCCATTACGTAAGTTTCTGCTTGTTCCAACAAAGCACGAATTTTGTATCTCTTCCCAAGATAGAGTAACGGCACGGCATTTTTTACATTAAGATCCAGCGAGCTTTCGGGATGGTAACAAAAATCTAACACCTGTGGCAACACATCGGCCGCACTTTCCAACATTATCGTATTGTGAACATTAATCTCAGTTGTCTCGGGACTACCATCTCGTGATGAATTCTCTGCCTCACGAATACGTCGTCCAAGTAACTCGGAACGACGTGATCCCACCGCAATCATGGCTTTGTGGATATGGTATACGTCCTGCTTGGGTCTGCCATTCGTCCCTCCTGTTACAAATTCAATGTCAGACAAATCAAGAGTTTCAAAGTCGGGTCCGGATGGACCAGGAAGAGCACGATTTACAATAATGGTAAAGTCGGAGAGTGAAATGCGTGAGTCAAGACGCCAATCAAGATCGTCATCGTCCACACCGTCGTAACGGATAGATTTGGATTGTGAGTCCGCCCTGGCAGAGTTGCTGGGAAGAATCCGTGCAGTAAGCGATGATGCCGCAGCGGAACGCAGGCCTTGTCCCTGTCGTAATGCCAGCTGTTGCGATGCCGTAAGATACCTCTCCTCTGCGGAGGATCTTCTATTCATCGGATTTCTGCTCGGAGATTCAACAACCGCCCGCGATTCCTCCTGAATAGTTGGCAAGTTTGGTATAGGTATCCGCTGCTGCTGCAATTGTTGATTTCGCTGTTCGGCTGCCTCCATATGCAATGCCTGCTGTCGTAACTGTTCCTGCTCTTGCTGACGCTGGGCAATTTGCAAATCACGATCACGTGCTTCCTTCAACAGACGTTCTTCCAACAAAAGACGCTCTGACTTGGCCGTAGCCTCCTCCAGTACCTTGGCCATTGCCAAGCGCTGCTGCTCTTCCTTAAGTGCAACGACAGCACTAGCGACTCGTATTTGAGCTTCGGCCGTGGCTGTTGCTGCTGTTGCAATAGTTGAAATTGATTCTGCGTTCGATGAGGACTGATAAGATGACTGATAAGACGATGAACTTTTCCACTCTTGACCATCATCATCATCATCATCATCTGCGTCTTTGTCCGGTAACTTCTCATTGTCGTCATCATCATCATCATCATCGTCATCGTCATCCTCTGCATCTTTGTCCGCTATCTTATCATCATTGTCGTCGTCGTCGTCGTCGTCGTCGTCGTTTGCATCATCACCGTCGTCTGCATCTTCGTCCGATAATTTCTCATCGTCATTATAATTGTCGTTGTCCTCTGCATCAGAATCTTCATCCGATAACTTTGGATCGTCATCATAATTGTCGACATCCTCTGATTCTGAATCATCGTCCGATACCTCTGAATCATCATCATCATCGTCATCGTCATCATCGTCACCATCATCATTGGCTTTAATCGCGATCCCCTTCATGATGTTTTGGATTGCCAAATTTCTTTCAACCGGACTCAATGTTGTGTCCTTCATAACCTTTTGGATCAATAAGCGTTTAGACGCTTGCGAATCGGAAGGCTCAACAAAAGGTCTAGGATCTTGCGACTCGGCAACGAATACGGCCTCCACCCCCTCAGCCTCAATCACATCCTCCGCCTGCTGCTGCCCCTTAATTTCTGCCACGGCAGACGGACTCCCCTCGCCAACCGTTGATACCTTGAGCGCCGCTGCCTGTCTCCTTCTCTCCATCGGACTAATATACTTTGTTTTTGAGATGGTCGATGCCTTCAATATTTCCTCCTGTGTAAGCGACGCCGAGTCGTCATCATTCTCTTGAACAACAGTCCTTTCGTATGACATTCCTAATGCGTCAATGCCTGAATGGACGCTAATTTGGGACAACGACCTCGTATTCTATTCTCCTCCATTCATACCGCACTACTCACGATTTTGTCATGCTGTCCATCGTAAGTAAGACGTAAGTAGGTACCTAAGTACAAGCTATTTATGTAGTACCGAACATTGTGACTCATTCATTAGGAAAGTCGTAGTGCGTTGCCTCTTGCCTCCGCGTCGTGGTATCGTAGCGTCCCAACAACGAGCCATTCGCAAACAATAGGGTTTTGATGCTGTTCATCATCTCGGTTGTAGCATTGCTGCAACTAGCAGCCGCTTTTTCGTTGACAACTGTGTCATCGGTTCGAAATATTATGAAGAACAACATACCGACAACGCCCTCGCCCGAACTCAGACAAATGCAACAAAGACATAGACACATTGCAGCATCGTTTGAAGTAAAAGAATTCATTCCTCATCCAGCCTTGACAAATAAACATTTACAGACGATTGCGGGAGTATTCCTACGAAAGAATCCAGACTGTGCATACATTACCGACAATGGTTTTACTGGGTTAAGTAAAGTCCTTCGTGCTTTATCGAATATGCAATCCAGTGAAGAAGTATGTACATTTTGGGATGAACGACGACGCGTGACTACATCTTGTGGACAAGATTTCTACACCGTGGATGTCAAGTATTCTGGTGAGAGAAAGCAACAATTTCAATCGACAGAGAGCAAAGGTATGGTTATTCTGCTACATGGATTAGAAAGTAATTCGAATTCAAGTCTCTCAACTGATTTGGGTCAAGCATACGTACATGATGGGTTCGACGTGGTTTGTATTAATTTTCGTGGCTGTTGTGGCTTGCCTAATGAATCTTTAGGTGGATACCATTTAGGATTTACAGATGATTTACTTCACTTTTTACAATTGATAAGAGAGCAATGGGAAACGAATGATGATTTTGAGAAACGACCTGTGTATCTCTCGGGGTTCTCTCTAGGCGCCAATGTTGTTGTCAAATGTTTAGGAGAGCTTGGCGAAACAGCCATGTCGCTATACAATGTGCATGGCGCAGCTGTCGTGGGGGCACCATTTGACGCGGAAAGAAATATAAAGCAGGTGGATGCCCCTGGATTTAACAGAGCCATTTATAGTCGGAATTTCTTGAAGTCACTAAAGAAACGGGCACAGTACCAATTAACGACGTTGTGTGACGATGATCCTCTAACCACTTTATTTGATTATAAGGGTGTCATGGCGGCTACAACAGTTGCTGAATTCGATGACGCTGCTATTGCCAAGATTTATGGCTTCGAGGATAGGATTGATTACTATCGGAGTACAAGTTGCTATTACTACTTGCCTGGTGTGGCGGTTCCATTATTCATCATCAACGCGGCGGACGATCCATTCTTTGATCCAGACTTCTTCCCTTTCGAGGAAAGTGTAGATGGCGGTAGCTTGGCGCCCATTAAAATGGAGAGAACTGAATACGGTGGACATATTGGTTATATGTTTGCTTTAACAGATGAACGGTTGAAGGTTGATAGGCAAGTTTCATGGATGCCGTCGGAGCTTACAAGGTTTCTCAGTCATGTGCACAGTTTCAGAGAGAAGAAATAGAACACAAATCTAGCTTAGTAATATCACAAGTCACCCGTTTTACATACAAAATCGCTCATCCACATTTCAAGCAAATACCATCATCGCCATCAGATTTTACCACTAGGGGCAGGTTACAGGTCTGGCAGTTCAACTTTGACAGCTGCCAACCATCAAACAGTAGACTTCCTAGTGCTTCATTGAACTCTGCCTCCATCTCATGCACCATGCTCACCTGAGTCTCATCGTCATTGCTTTGATGATTCATAGTCATGCTGCTAATGGTCTTCAGAATTTTCGGGCTAATAAAACTAGAAGGACCATTATTAATGTCTGATTTGTTGTCATCGTCTTCACCACCGACTACCCCACAGCTTACACATTCGAGCAATCCTCCCCGCGACTTGCATATGATAGGCATTCCACATTCACATTCTTTGCCAGTTGACAAATACCCTTTCTTTAGCAGACGTGTTAGCTCTCTCTCAGCATAGGAGGTATTGACAGTCATACTCTCCTTACTACTGTAAGTATCATTTTCAGAGTAATTATCTACCGCCACCATTACAAAGCCGCATTTAACGCATTCAAGTATATCCTTGGAGTTGGAAACCACTGGCATACTACAAATATGACATTTGAACATGGTTGCCGACCACCCTTTCTTTAATATTGCCACAGTCGATTCTCCACTACTATCTGCAAATTCGAAACAACTTTGTTCATCCAATGTAACACCAGCATTGCGTAATATATTGGCTTCTCTCAATGGTAGTGTTCGTATCATTGGATCATACACATTGCCAATAATTTTCTCCTCCATTTTTTCATCCTCTTCCTGTTTTAGTTTAATGGCAAGTTCTTCGCATTCATTTTCATTTATATAGCTAATTCCATTCTCTTTGAGAATCATAATATCTGTTTCATCATCGCTGCGTTTTGCTCGTGTATACTTTTCATCAAGGAATTGGACTCCGAGTTCACGTAAGATTACCTCTCGATAATTTACCTCGATACATTCTTCTTCCTGTATGCAATTCAATTCCTCGAGGCCATGCTCCACGATGAACTCCTCCTCCTCCTCATGTTCTTCGGATAATGACTGTGTGGGAGCTGTGTTAGTGCTCACCGAAGTCTTTATTTTCTCCATTGTCTTGTCTAGCATATCACGAGTACTGTTCGTCTTTTCATCTGGCCTGACTAATATCTTCCTCTCCCTTGATTATGATGAACCGCGGCCTCGCGATTTTTGCAACGATTTCTCGCTGGCACATATTTTTCGTATGATTCCTCTGTAGAATCGATAATCAAACTTCAATCCACCTGTGGCGTGCCTGTGGAGACTCTCCGGGAATCGTTGAGTTTACGCCGGTTTACACCTCCACTCGGTACTCTATTGATACTCACGACTGGTGGATAAATATGACCTCAAGCTCCCTAGTACTGCTACTACTACTCATTGCTGTCTCTGGCGAGGAGAATAATGGTATCCGGCGGCTTCGACGAGTGCAAATTGCCATGTCTGACGCTACTCCCATAAAGGTGGGGTGCACTATTGACACGTCAGGAGGGGCCACCGGCTGCGATGTAGGCCAATATTGCAAAAAGGATAATGGTGAATGCCTCACTAAGAATTTTGGCATGTGCGAATCAAAGTCACAGATCTGTCCTATGATGTATATGCCGGTTTGTGGATGTGACGGCGAAACTTATGGCAATTCGTGTACGGCGAGTGGTGCCGGACAGAGTGTAGCATACATGGGAGAATGTCAGGGTAATGTGGTCGTTGTTGACATTCATGGTGGTGATGACGAGGTTGGTTCGTGCAACAGACAAGAGGAGTGTTATGCCACGATCCGATCACAAAAACCAATTGACAGTAGCATAGGTGTTGAGTTGTGTGGGTGCTATGCCGCCTCAAGCACTGCACTGTTCGATGAATGTGAAGGTAATGTCGAAAGTTGTGCAATGGCAAAGTGTATGAATACTTGTGAAGGATTGGAGGCATACTGTGACCTTGCAGCGAGAGAAGAGAACGGCATGGGGGAGCTCGGGGAGTGCAAACTACGGCTAATGGAAGAGTCAGAGCCTATGATAATTGAAAGTATGTCCATGACAGAGAATCCGATGTCATTAATAATTGATGGTATAATCAATGGCGGAAGCATTTCAATGAACATAGATGCCTCGAGTATGAGTTTTCAATACAACGAAATCCCATCGCTGCTTCCTGATGTCAATATATTCGAAACCACCTGGATGGCTCATTCTATTGATCTCGATGTTGACATTATGGCGCCTATCACACTTGAATTTGATTCAGAAAGCATGTATGGAACGGCTGGTTGCAATAAATACAGCGGTGGTGTGGTGAACTTTACTGACAATTCTTTTACTACTAAAGGTCACTTTGCCACAACACGAATGTATTGTGCTGAAGTAGGTGTGATGGAACAGGAAGATGCAGTCCTGAATTTTCTGCAGGACAAGACTTTTTCTTACGAGGTCATTGATACTCACCTCAATCTTGATTCACGGAACGGGGTTAAAGCACAGTTCGTGGCAGACTTCCAGTGACGAGCCCCGTTGTACATGTTGTTGGTTGTTTACAGCTTTGTGAATAGATAGAGATGATTATAGATGTAAAGTAGCCAAAAACTAGCATGGAATTAATTTTTTCTTAATACTCGACAACACATACGCTGAAACAGAACCACTTTGTCATGTTGCACATGACGAACAAACATAGATAGCACTTGAATCAAAAGCTCAGCACTTGAGGAATCGAATCAAGATATTGTGATTGAAGGACCTATTATGGAATGTGATTCACCCTTCCATTTTCTGATAAATATCCTGCTGCACCTCGACAGGAGGAATGCTCATCTGAACAGTATGATGATAACTACTCTGCTGCTGCTGCTGTGCAAAATGATGCTGTATCATCTCCCGTTGCTGCACCTCCAATGCCGCATCCCTCATTTCCTGTAGACCGGCAACCATAGGACATGGTAATCGTTTGCTTGGCCGGCCTTCATAATTCGACTGCCGGATCCATACTTGACTTACATACTTGACATCCACTGCGGGCATTGCCGAATGTAATGCCATCCGATCGAGGAGGCCATCAAGTGTAGAGGGGAAGAATATTACCGCCATACCACGACGAGGCTGGACCTCGACATTCAAATGTGGAAACGACGTGGCGCCTCCTTGTGCAACGTCATTTAGGTATACTAATACAGTCACCGTCCTTTGTCCACCATTCGCCGCGAAACGTCGACCATCCTCATCACTTAAGTCAAATGCATCAAAATGCTGGAGGTATTGTTCGCCAGGCCTGAACCGGCCCACCTGCGGCAGTTCGCAATGCTCCGGAGGCTTGCCCGTTAGGAGACTTATTTTGCGTAGATATTCCGGTAGGTCCTCGCGTGCTAGGTAGCATGTACTGCTGGTCCGACTGGGACTCACCTCTCCACTTCCCCGTCCAACAACGGGTGCTGGCATGAATGAATCGGCTGCCGCCTCGATCAAAAAGTCACATTCTGCGTGGCTTAAGAAGTCATCCACGACGAATATTGGAGGGTGAGCATGCAGTAGACGCGCGTTGGGATAGTTGGGATTGATACCGTTGTAAATTGGAGGGACGAGTTGTCGATCCTGAACTGACAATACAGTGACCTGTGGTTCTCCCCATGTGGCACATGTTGGTGGGATGTACTGTGGAATCGTCATTTGGGAGGATAGTGCGTTTTGGACTGCTTGGTGGTAGTGTTGGAGGTGGAGACATTGAGGGATGTCCCCCGTCGTTGGAGGTGTTATCAAAAACGGAGCAATTGCGGTATTAGCAGTCTGATCGACAGCAGAAGGCAAATTTGCTGATAATAAGAATGGAAACCCGCTCGCTATCGGTGCGTGTGAGGGCGACATCGCAGCTATTATTGCAGCTTGCTGCTGCTGCTGCTGAGCCAAGACCTGCGCCGCTAATATCTGCTGCTGCTGCTGCTGCTGCTGCTGCTGTTGGGCTAGCATCTGCGCGGCAGCGAGGGGATTGGCGTTCACATAGTTCAATAAAGCAGAAAAATATTCCACAGGCGCCTGGTGATCAATATAGCCATGCTCGAGTAGTTGACGCGCCAGCAAATTCGCCTGCAGCTCTCGCATCTCACCCTTCGGTGGATCGACGGGTATGCCTTCCTCCTCTTTGTCCCCATCCATCATAAATATGGGGACGGCCATCTCGTGACTGCTAAACAGAGCGAAGCTACTACACAACGCGACGACTGTAGATAGGAGCTCCGTCTACAAAATAAGTCGAGGATAGACGCGAACCGAACGATGTCATCACTGCACGAGCTTCCCGATCCTCAATCC
>Ga0247843_1008349_pt1 | contig 12134 bp, 12 predicted proteins | sample LaCruzMarch2017__FD_192420 | JGI IMG/M metagenome (GOLD analysis project Ga0247843, IMG submission 192420) | Freshwater microbial communities from meromictic Lake La Cruz, Castile-La Mancha, Spain - LaCruzMarch2017_8m | ecosystem: Environmental > Aquatic > Freshwater > Lake | place: Spain...
ACACTTCCTACTGATTTTAAGTCTTCGTTATATTTTTTATGCTTTGTCAATATGTCAGATACATATTCTTTTTTTTCTTCTCGCACTTCTCTAATTAACTTCTCCTTGAGTTCTTTTGGCATTCCCTTGGGAAGACTTTCAATGTCAAGTTTTTGTAGTTCGATGTCTTGAATTCCTAAATCAGCGGCTTTCAATAGTTCAAGAATTTTCACTTTGTGTTTAGGGTATTCGGTTTTACCTATAGTGAAACTCTGGTATCCTGATTCTTTTAATCCTGACAAGGTTTTAAGTCTTTTGAACCAATCTAAAACATTGATTGCAGTCTTCTCATTGAATTGAGCGGCTACAGAAATTAATAAAGCATTGTCTCGGACTAAACCTTCCTTGACAACAGTATTGCCTTTGGTGAAACTTCGTTCGTGAGTATTGAAGGTGCTTCCTTCTCTATAAAAAAGTTCAACTTCTTTTGTTTTTGGTTTGTGATAAAGCCACTCAGATACAATTCTTTCAGTTGTCGCTTCAAAGCCATAACGATAAAGAACATTTTTGTGAACGAAAACGATTTCAAATTCAGATGGTTCGTTTTCTGTCTGTGTGCTTAGTTTAAAAGGCTCAACTTCAATAGTTTCACCTTTTTGGCTTTCCTTTGAACTATTGATTACGAAATATCGCATAAATGCAAATGCGTCAAGCAACTTGCTTTTACCACTCGCATTTGCACCATAGATAACTGCACTTTTGAGAAGTCTAAGTCCAAAGTTTTCATTGATTACGATATTCTCGTGCTCTCTGGTGTCTTTGTCATAGTTAGAAGCAATAAGGCTCAAAGTCGCTTTGTCCTTAAATGTTCTAAAGTTTTTAATTGAAAATTGCAGAAGCATCTTTCTGTTCGTTTTTGATTAATTTCCTGCAAAGGTAGTCTTTATTTTGTGATTTCAAGCAAAATAAAAGTCGTTTTTGATTGTTTTGGCTCGAAAATCTTGTTTATACCGCTTTTTTACGATTGCCGGTAACGGTTTGCGGGTTTAAGAAGTTGGCGATTTCGGAGCACAAAACTGTCAAGCCACCACAAATTTTGATGCGAAGTAGAATGTTCAACTAACCACTGAACCGCCAATTTCTTAAACCCGCTGTTACCGGATGCCCTTCTGTCTGTCCGAAGAGGTGAATTGTCAAGTCCGCTCACACTTTGTCCGAAGCTATTTAAATTAGACGCACAACTGGTCGTGTTTGCAGTAAGCCCGTGGGTGGGAGAAAAAAAATTAAAAAAAATAGGGGTGGAAAAAAATTCTTCTCGGGGTGGAGAAAAAAATACTCTCTTAAAAAAATTGCCTTTAGCGTTGGCTTGTGGGTTTTTTAAGAGTGTATTTTTTTGTGGGTGGGCTTTCTGTTTCATGTTACTTGCTACTTTTCTTTTTACCAATAAATGTTGAAGCTATTAAACCAACTCCTACAATTACATCAACTACATTCCAAACTTGTCTGCCTAACGAAATTTTCAAAAGCGGTTGAAACAAAACCGCAAGGCAAATGAAAATTATCATTTCAGTTTTGTTCTCTTTTTCGTTTGCTTGGTATGCAAGAACTGCAAAGCCAACTAATGCAGCAAATCGCACTACTTGAAAAAATCCATAAGGCATATCAAGTAAGCAAAGAAAAAATAGAACGGCTAAAATTATTTTTATGGCTTTGTCCATTTCAATAATATTTTATGTAGTAAAGTCCTGTGCCTTTAAGTCCGAAGCTCCAATATTTTCTTCCATCGGCTGAAACTCCGAAACGAAAACCAAAGAAACCGAAACTACTACCAACTCCTTTTGGTGAAAGGTTTGCCCTGAAAGGACCAAAGCCAAATGATTTCCTGAATCTAAATCCCATAGTTTAATTTTTTTAGCGTCTAAAAATTCCTCTAATCATAACATACAAACCTATCAGCACAATTATTAAAGTTAGCATCTGTGTCATTAACTGTGAGAATGCTGCTTTATCACCATAGGAGTAAAGTAAAACAAATAGGAAAAGTGCTGCTGCTGCCAAAACAATTTTCGCAAAATTATTTCCTAATGCAACAAACACAACTACGCCTAACATTATAAGTGCTGCCCACTGAACTGAAAGAATTCCATAATAAGCAAGACGAATACAAGTAACTGCTGTGCTGACAATCGTTGCAATGTTCACCAATGTTTTAGTGAATGAATTGCCTCGTTGGTTTCTGTCGTTATATCTGTTTCTATTTCCGAACATATTTTTATATGGCTTCCATAAAACTCCTCCGAAATTCCAAAGGGTTGCTTATGTCGTGAAAAGATTCTCTTGTTCCTCCTGTGCCAATAATTGTAATGCAACCGTAACCGAAAATTCTTCCCAAAATATTTTGCCGAACATTTACGGTTTCAATTCTTCCTAAATTCATTTCAAGAGTGTAGTATGAAATCAAACCTTTCTTGATTACAATTCTTCTGTCCGTAACTACAAACTCGTCTGTGTAGTTTTGAATGGTAGGGTAGATGCCCAAAGTGAAAAGACCTGCCCAACTGAAATAATGAACCCAATGATAATTGGTTTCAAATATCACTTGCTCATTTCTGAAAAGATTGTTGTTGACGTATCTGCCCATTACTTTTTTCTAAAAAACTTAAACAGGTCAAATCCTTTGCTGTTTCTTATTTCAAAGTCATTTTCAAATTTCTCATAGAATTTTTCAATGATGGATTCTTTTTTGGCGTATTCAGTAATGTCCTCTTGAATCCACTTTTTTGCATAACTATCTAAGTTAAGTTTTTCGTAAAGTTCAAATCTGTATAACTCCGAATGGAAAATTGAGGCGACAAATTTTTTCTTCAAAAATTCTAATGTGTGTTTGTTGAATTCATTATTCGGATTCCAATTTTTATTTTTTTCAAAAAATGCAAGCCAAAAATCACTATCACTTTCCTTAAAGTATTTTTCAATTTTTCTGATGTATTTATTGAAGGTAAGGTCAAACTGACCTTTTCTGTTTTCGCTATTCATAGCAATAAGAAAAGCGGTTAGTTTTTCCGAATCTTTTAACTCGCTGAATACTTTTTCATTTTTGTCTAAGAAATTGAAGAAGTTGCCCTTTTCAGCGGCTTTACGAATGTCATCAAATGATTTTACTTTCATTATGTTTGGAATTATTTCTTGAAAAGTTTGTAGCTCATATTTTGAATTTAAGGTTTTTACAGGTTCAAGTTTCTGTTCAATATCTGCAAATTCATTTTCAAACCAATAATCTGCTTCTTGAAACCTCTCATTCAACCAATCCTTTGTAGTAATGCCTTTACAGTTTGAAGTAAGTATTACATGTAAACTTGCTTGGCTTCTTTCAGTGGCTGAAAGCCCTTCTCTGAATTCTTCCACTAAGTAGGGTAAGTAGTTTTCTCTGAAAAAATTATTGTTCTCAAAATGCTCTAAGTAAATTTTTGAATAAGCATCTCTTTTTTCGTTGAACCATGCTGCTCTTGATTTAGCAGTTTTCATCTCACTCAAAACGTATTTCAAATAAAGTTCGGGATTCTTTTCAAGGGTAACTTTCTTCAACTCATTTACCTTTTCTATTGGAAGGTTTAGTGAGAGTATATTTTTGAAGTCCTGAATTTCTTTTTGTTGAATTTCTTTAACAAAATCACGAAATGAAATAGGTGCATTTAGTCGTGAATTGGGTTCGTTTATTCCTAATGCTTTTATCTCATTGTTCAACACTTTCCATCTTTCAAAAGACTGGTCGGATTTTTCATTTATTACTTCAACTAAGAATTTCGTGTAATCGTGCTTCGCTTGATGGTCAAAGTTTGGATTCGTGTCTACTAAAGTGTAATAACGTGAATCCAAAGAAGTAATACTGCACTCGGGAATAATTCCTGTTAGTTGAAAAGGGTATCGGTTGGGATTGTTCACGTATGTTGCAAACGAAATTTTATTGGCAATGTGTTGTGGAAGGAAAAAATTTATCGCTAAAATAATTTCTCTTACTTGTTCTTCACCTGCACAAACAGTTATGTTGTTACCTTTCGTTGTAAGTAAACCGTCAACTATCAAATCCAAAACCTTTGAGAAAATTTTTATGTTGTTTCCCTTGCTTAGAAAACCACAAAAATGATTGAATCCATGACTGTATGCTGTTACATACTGGCTATCAATTTGAATTTCCCTTTCTATTAATTGAGGCTTGAAATTTTCATCCTCTTGGATACTAAAATCCTTCTTAAAACTATTCTCAAACTGGTTGAAAAAGAACGATGCAGGGAAAGCAGGTTGACCTTCTTTCAAAATTACAGAGTGAGAAAAAAAATTTCCAAACCTGTCGGGTGTGTGATTTGCCCTGCCTGTATATTGTGAACGCAAATAAACAAAACGCCCTGATGAAGGAAGTTTGTAAAAAGCGAAGTTTATAGGGAAATCATTTTTTATTTCTTCTTCTGTTGGATTGTTATTCAATCCTGATGCAGTTTGGTAAACTCCTGATTTTTCTAAAGCATCAACTTCATCTGCTTTCAAAAACTTAGCTTGGTCAAGTGTAAATAAACCGTTCTTGAATTTTGATGTAGTGTAATAATGCTCTCCAATGATGTAGTTCGTCATGTTAATACAATTTTAATTTTATCAATAGCCAAATTAGGGGCAACAAAACTCCTTGCGGTTGTTTCATGTGGTCAATTTTTCCCGTTTTTTCATCAACATCTCCTGACTTTATTCCAAAAAATTCATAGTGGCTTATTTCAGCCTCCAACATATTTTGAACACCTATTTCACCATGCTCTTCGTTAAATACCAAATCTTTTATTTCTCCTGAAATATCCTTTATCAAATCGTTGTTGATTTGATTTCCCTTCAAATACATTGATTCAAAATCGGTATTATCAAAAGGAACATCATTGAACATCAAATGTTGTATTTGATCAACCTTTGTAACGCCAATTGCAATTGGACATTTTACTTTTGGATGAAGTATAGTTTGAACACTATTCTGCCCAAATAATTTTTGCCAAAATCCTTGCTTTGGTTCTTCTAAGCCAGAGGATGATTCTACTACTGGTGGCTGCATAGGGTTAGATTCGGTGGCTGTTGTCTCTGCCGAATTTTGTTCTGAAGAAACTGGTTCAGAAACTGGTTCTTCATTTTTTGGTTTTGAAGTTACTACAGGCTCAACAACTTTTTTGTTTCGCTGAACATATTTCAACAAGTCAATAACATTGTAAAATACTTCTTGCAAATCATGTGGACTTTGGTCTTTTAGATAATTGTTGTGTTCATGTATATCATCAATTAAATAATTTATTTGAAGTGGCTCAATAAGAAACAATAGACCGTCTGCCTTATAGAGGCACTGAAAGTTCTCATACATATATCTCTTGTTGGCATATCCCTCCCCAGGTGTGTCAAAGAATGATAGGTAGATGTGTTTACTTGTTTTGCCTTTTGTAATTGTCAAATCAATTACAAGTGCCATTTCCTCAACACCTGTCTGCATCAAAGATAAATTGAGTTTACCTCCGTTATTTATGTCATCAATCTTTTTGTTAATGTCTTTGATTGAATCTTCATGACCAATTAGCTGACCTGAAAAACCTAATCTTTGAAAACTCTTGTTGAATTTAATTTGCAACAGCAAAGCAATTAAATAATGGGTTTTCCCAACATTTCGACTACCCGCAATTGAGATTACTTTTGATTCTGCATCAAAGAAGTTCAAAGGCAGTTCTTTCTCACAAATCTTTCTCCCGTTTTTTTCAAAAGGATTAGGACACTTATAGATTGTTATATCACCTCCACCATATTTGAATGGTATTGCTGCTGACCTTTCAAACGAAAAAAGGCAAAATGGACACTTATGAAATTTACTCATTTATTTGCTATTAGAGTTTAGAAATTCTGTTTTTTGTTTTCGTTGCTTCATGTGCTCGTTGTTCTGATTCTTTTGCTTCCTTTTCCCTTTTCAATTTTTCCTTTAAATCCTTTATCGCTTTTTCACTTTCACTACTTTCTTGTTCTAACTTTTTCATTCTTTCTAAAAGTGGTTTTTGGTTAGCCACATCAGAGTTCAAAGATTTGTTTTTTGATTCAAGTTCTACTTTCTGCTTTTCAAGTTTTTCAAGTCGCTGCTCGTTGTTCTCAATTTCCTTATTCAACTTATCAGTTTCCTTAAAGGCTGCTTTATGAAGTTCTAACTTTTCCTTGTAAAAATTTTTCAGCCCTTGTGATGCTGTGCTTGGAATAGAGATTAATTCCCAATTGCAAGTTGGACAAAACATTTCGCTGCCATCTTGGATTTGGCAATTGCAAACGGGGCAATTTTGATTAGCTGTTTTCATTTCCGTTGTCTTGTTGATTAGAATTCACGTAGTCATTTTCCATTCCATCTCTGTTCTTCTCCTTATTTCTCCATCGCTTGACTGCCTCCGTCAAAATTTCCTTTTGTGCCAATGAAAGTTGAGTTATTAAATGGTTATTTGAATAACCTTCTTGCTTAGTTAAAAATTGCATTCTTTCCTCGTCAGCATCCTGCATTGATTCATATACACCGCGTTTTGTAAGTAGTTTAATTACGATTGGTGCTGTGTCAATGCAGATGATTACCAAAAGCAAAATTAACCTTACCCAACCTGCTGACTTTCCTTCAGGTGTTTTTTCAAAATTACTCATGGATTCAAGTTGTGTAATTAAGCCCGGATGTAATGTATCAAAAGAAACATAGGAAGCTCTTTTAATTTCTTGCAAAGCCAATGAATCTTCTAAATGTCGGTTTTTCTTTTTCTCTGCAATTTCTTCTTTGCTTCCAGAGTTGATAGCTATAATTTTATCGTAACCTAATTTGAAAATGCTATCCTCTGTTGCAACTTCGTTGAATAAACCAATACATTCATTCTGTTTCCTTTCAATTTGCTTATTCAGTTCAGGAATAAGAGAATTGTTTATTGAGCCAATTCTGTTTTTCTTTACCAGATACATGTGAATGCCTGTTGAATCATTATAGTATGAGGACGGCGAATTTTGGATTTTTGAAACTTCACCTTTTAGCTCTATTATTCTTGCATCATTATTTGCTCTTAACACTTTTAGCTCTGCCTTACATAGACTATCCGATTGCAACTTCTGTTTAAATGTGTAGGATTGCGAACCTTTTTCTTTTTGATTCATTAATAGTGTATCTGTTGCATTTATTTTATTTAGGTCTGCTGTTAGTCCTTTTATTTTTTCATTCTTCAAATCCCATTCTCTGTCAACATAGGCTTGGCGGTCTGTTTCAATTTGGGCTTTCAGTCTTTTTTCATAAATCTTTACTTCCATTGGACGTGATATAGAAAACGAAAGAATGAGGGCAACTAACAAGCGAAAAATTATAGGCACGGCTGCACGAATCTTATCTCCAGTTGTTGGGTCTTCATTTTTAGATTTTCGCATTGTCTTAACCAATCCCCAATCAATTGTGAAAATTGCAAATGCCCAAAAGAGGGAAAATAGAATCAACACAATTTCTTCGCCAAAAGAATTTGCTTCAAAAATCGAATGAGTTGCAAACATCATTGATATAAACCCTAACAATGCTGTAATGATTACACCTAAGCCAATAGGGTAAAATTTGTGTCTTTCATTGGGGCAATTTTCTCTAAGAAATCTAACATTTGCACCACCACAAAAGAGAATAATATTTGATAATGTTTCTTTCATCTATAAATTTGATTTAGTTGTTTATGTAAAAAATAATGATGAACACAATGATTAGAAATATTGGTATCAACATGATCCACAAAATAATTCTGTTAGTCCTTATGTATTCAGATAAATTTTGAACTTCTTCCATGACTGGTTTTTTCTGTTCTTTTTTTCTTGCCTCTACTTTTTTGAATCGTTCATTCATTTTTTCTTCTACTCTATTCTTTATTTCTTGTTTATTTTCTTCAATCAGCCCCTTCATAAATTTTGATTGTCTTTGGAGTATTTCCTCTGTAGATGCTATTTCAAACTTTGAATTTACTTTCAAGTTCACTTTTGCATTTGCATAAAAACCCTTGTTCGCAATTTTCAACGCTGGCATTTCTTTCAAAAGCTGAATTGGGTTTTTTACCGAATTGAATCTTGTTCCGACAATACGATTTAGCAACAATAAAAAAGCATCAACGGAATCTGCAACCTTGGTTTTTATTGGTCGGGGATATGCGGCTATTATGGTTTTCTTTTTTGTCATTCTTGAATTGCTTCTGTTAATTCAACTTTGAACTTTACCCTTCCATCTGCTGCTTGATTTGCAACTGAAACCGACTTTTTTAAACTGGATTCAATTTCTATTTTATCAAATGCTCGGTTCAAATCTTTAACTATGAAATCAATTACTGGTCGTGCTCCTAATTGGTTGTTTTGAAATTTTGCTGAAAGCAAATCAATAATCGATTGGTCAAGGGTTGATAATTTACATTGTCTTTCTTGTGTTACAATCTTATTTATAACTGCAACTACAATTTCTGAGATGATGTTTTGAGGAAGTGGATTAAACACCAAAACATTCTGAATTCTTCCAAAAATTTCGGGGTTGTTTAATCCTTGCTTTTCCCAACCTTCAATAATGATATTCTTAATCGCTTCTTGGTAGTCTGTATCTTCAATTGTGTAGTTGTCATTTTCTAATCTCTGCTTCTCTGCAACTACCGCTTCTCGTTCAATATTTGAAGTGAAAATTATTATTGAATCGTTGAAGTTCCTTTCATCATTATTCCAATTCAAACGTCCTTCGTCAAGCAAGGTCATTATGTTTATCAGAATCTTTGGATGTGCTTTTTCTATTTCATCAAACACAATTACAAGTTTGCTGTTCAGTCTTTGTTTTCTAAACAGTTCAGGCTCTGTGTCGCTTCCTATGTACCCTGTGGGGCTTCCTATTATTTCATTTACTCTTGATTCATCCGTGAGTTTATTACAAGCAATCAAATGTATTTCATAACCCTGTTCTGATAGTGAAGCGGTAATTTGTTTTGCAGTTTCTGTTTTCCCAACTCCACTCGGTCCAACAAAGAAAAAATTTAACGGCTTTATCTTCCTTCTTAACCAAACCGAAATATTATCTGCGATATAACTAAAGCAATCGTTCTGCCCTTTAACTGATTGGAGTGAAGCAATAATTTTTGAAGTGTCTATTTGCTTTGAATTATTTGTGAAATCATTTGCATTTTTGATAGCCTCTAAATACAATTCTTTCAATTTAGTTTCATCCACATCTGAATTCAGATTTGACAACGAAAGCAAAGCTTTTTGGTTTGCACAATCCCATTCAATTTGGTAAAACAGCTTCGTGTCAATCCTTATGTTTTCTGATAAACTTGAAAGCAAATCTTTTACTCTTGTTTTCAAGTCTCTTAAACCGTAAGAACTTTCATTGAACGAAAAAGCCAACTTGCCCAATAAGAAAGGGTGTATTAAATTAAGTTTGATTTCATATTGTGAAAGTGCAAACGATTTTATGTGTTGATATGCAACTTTAACCAAGTCAGGAATTTTGAGAGGGTTGTAAACCAAATAGGTGTTTATCCTTCCGCAAAATTCGGGTTTGAACTGGTTGCCCCCTGCACTTTGAGTTAGTATATCTTTTAACCTGTTTTGAAAATCTGCGTTTACCAAAGCATCAACTGGATTGCCTTGAAAATTTTTCAAGTGTTGATTTTTTTGAGCAACTACTTTATCTCTTTCAGCATTTGATGTAAACATCAAAATACAGTCGGTAAAATCTCCTTCCTTTTCATTCCAACTCAACTTTCCTTTATCAAGCAACTGCATTAAAGTTGTAATTACTTTTTCATGTGCCTTTTCAATTTCGTCAAACAGAATAACCAACCGATTACTTTTTTCTAATTCATCAAATAATCGTGGCGGTGTTTCACTGCCAACATATCCGGGCGGTGAACCAATCAATTTGTAAGCATCTTGCTCTTGCTGAAATTCATTCATCATCAAAGGAACAAAGCGATAGCCTGAACTTTGTAATGATGCTGCCAACAATTCTGCTGTGTAAGTTTTGCCAACTCCACTTGTGCCGATAAGTAAAAAGCTAAGTGGGCTTTCTCTTTTGCGAAGATTAAAATGTGCTTTAAGTTTTCGTGTTATGAGTGGAGTGATTTCTGATTGCCCAACAACCTTATTTAAGTTCTCCGTTAAAATTGATTGATCAATTTCTATTGTAGGTGGAATGATAATTCCCTTCTCCAACAAATCTTTTGAAGAAAGATTTTGCAGTGCTGCTTTATTCAATTTGTTAGAAATTTCCTTTGTTGTTAGTTTCCTTTTTCTAAGTCCTTCAACTATCATTTCAATGTCAATGAAATTGGTTGGAAGATTGTTATTCACTCTGAAACTGCTAACGATGTTGTGGATTTCTAAAACCTCTGGTTTGTCAATAAAATAAGTTGTCTCCTCATTTATTTTAACTGGCGGTGTGTTAGATGAAATAAAAATATTGCCAAAGTAAGGGGAACTAAAAAGCATATCATGATATGCTTGAAAATGGTAGTTCAAAGAGTTTACATCATTGCTTTCATAAACTATAATAACTCGATTGTTCAATCCATGTCTTTCATAATCGCCTTTGATTGTTCTGAAAAGTGTAGAGTAATTTTCTTGATTTTGAAAAGAAGATTGCCCTGGGGATTTAATAATGATTGCCGATTTCTTTGTTGTGTCAGTTAGAATTCTACTCACATGCTCAAAGACTTGTGCAAGTCCGTGTAACTTATAAAAACCATCATCAGGATGAAGCGGTGAATCGTAAATATAGTGGTGGCTATTAGTATTGTCTTGGGGTGGTGGCGTATTTGCTTTTTCCGTCCGAACATTTTTGAATGGGCTTTTGATATGTGAAGCCCGATAAGTTTTCTTCGGTTTGTTTAACTCTTGATTTTCTATTTCTGCACTAAGGTTTAAAAATTTCACCAAGTCAGATTGACAATAAGAATGAAAATTATTATTGGTGTCATAAAACAAAACAATGTCGTAAGTCTCACTCTTTAAGTAGAGATACAATTGTTGCCATAAACTATATTTCTTCAAATCACTATCCACAAAGAAGTCTTCGTGATTACCGTAGATTGCGGTAAACAGTCCTCTTTGTGAAATGTTGATGTCAGAAATTCTTTTTACAGCCATTGTTATTTCTGTGTTGATTGTTTTTTAGAAAACCCTAATCTTTCCTTCAACTCTTTTTTGATTCCCACTTTTGCTAATGCGTTTGCATCGGCTAATTCATATTGAGTATTATCTCCTGTTCCTGTTGGTGAACCAACATCACCCATCTTGTAACCTTGTTTTTCAATAATTCCTTTTATCTCATTGATGCTCCTTCTAAGTTCACCTTCATTGAGAGAACTATCATCGTTGCGTTGAAATACAATGTGATTTTTTGTAAGTGTTTCATCGGGATGAATGATAATTGAAATTTCAGTTCCGTTTCCATTTCTCAAAACTGCAAATACACCTTCTCGTTGGTCTGATTCGGTTTCACCACCCATGTAATTATGTGCAGGGTCTCCGTTGTTTAAAGTTTTTAATTCAAAACCTTGTTGCAGCATTGCGTTAATTATGTCTTCACTAATTGCAATTCTTTGTTCTGATGCAATGCCTCTTTGCAATGCAAGTTTTACAAGTCTGTTTTGTTCCTCTTTCAATATTGCAACATCTGAAAGAATTTGCTTTAACCTTTCTTCGGTCAGTTCGGGCTTGTCCCGAAGTGTTTCAAGTTCTGTTTTTAATTCAGTCGCTTGCTTCTCCAACTCACCATACTTTCCTTGTGTCCAATAATCAATTTCAACTTTTATGTCATTGTTGTTTTCATCTTTAATTTTTTCACCTGCTTCATCAGTGAAGAAAATTTCATTTCTGTTTTTGCTCATGGTTTGAAGCAACTCTGTTGCTTCTTTCAAAACCAAATTGTGCATTGCCTCAAACCGCAATTGGTTTTTCAATATTTCTTCTTCCAATTCCCAAAGGTCATTTGTAAGACTTTGGTAAGCGTCCGGTAAAGTACATATTGCTGGCCACCACCTTACCATCTAATTTTGGGGCATGCGTAAAAACAGGTATACATCCAAAGACCGATCGGCAGCAGTGGCCGCATGCGAGAGTTCCGGTCT
>Ga0247843_1008352_pt1 | contig 12132 bp, 8 predicted proteins | sample LaCruzMarch2017__FD_192420 | JGI IMG/M metagenome (GOLD analysis project Ga0247843, IMG submission 192420) | Freshwater microbial communities from meromictic Lake La Cruz, Castile-La Mancha, Spain - LaCruzMarch2017_8m | ecosystem: Environmental > Aquatic > Freshwater > Lake | place: Spain...
TAATTTGCCCGGAATTGCCCTCAATGGTCACCTCTTTCAGAAGTTCGGAAGAAGCAGATAACTTGATGTTACCCAGGTCTTTATCGATGGCGCCAGCATTGGGCATACCACCGCCATTGCCGCGACCACCTTGGCCATTTCCGTTTCCTTTGCCTTGACCACCTGGGCCACCTGGTATACCGAACGACACCGTTTGTTCGATGGAGGCAAAACCGAGGTAGGTGATTTTTAAGGTAAAATCGCCGCGTATGGGTAGGCCTTCGAGGCTGAATTCGCCATTTGCTTCTGTTAACTGTCCCGCAAGCAGGGTTTTCTCCATTTTGCGGGTGACCGTATCAAACTTCATCCCGGTAAGTTGCACGGAGGCATAGCCGATTCCTTTTCCGGTGGTTTCATCCACGACTTTGCCATAAAAGCGGCCAACATTGAATTGGGCTGGATTCGTATTGCCGCCTGGTCGGCCAGCATTGGGTTGTTGGGCAGCAAGCAAAAACGGAAGCAAAAAAAGCAAGAAAAAGGTAAAATTGCGCATGCGGATGTGTAAACGAAGGTTCAAATAGAAGGCGGTCATTGGCTATTTAGTGAAAAAGCCCAAATGACTCATACTGCAAAGAACAGATAAAATTAATCTTGGTTTTAAACTTTTAGGTTAAACCATCCCTTTTAGCGGTATTGGAACGTTTTTCCCGGTACAGCATCTACCAAACGTTGTACAAAAGGTTGATCGGACGCCCCAAACAATTCATTTGGAAATCCGATGGCCTCTACCTTGCCATTGTCCATCACCATCAAGCGGTCGCACATTTGATGGATGACGCTCAGGTCGTGGGAGATAAATAAATAGGTGAGCCCAAATTTGGTTTGTAAATCGAGCAGCAGGTTTAACACCGTGGCTTGAACGGATACGTCCAGGGCCGATACGATTTCATCACAAATGATGAACCGGGGTTCGAGCGCCAGGGCCCGCGCGATGCAAATGCGTTGGCGTTGACCACCAGAAAATTCGTGTGGATAGCGGTTGTATTGTGCTGCTTCCAGTCCAACCGTTTCCAGCAACTCAATTACTTTATCTTTTCGGGCCTGTTTATTGGCTTGCAAACCATGCACTTCCATGGGTTCCTGGATGGCGGCGCCAATGCGCATGCGCGGGTTCAGGGAGGCATAAGGATCTTGAAAAATCACCTGAATTTCTTTGCGAAAAGGCCTGAACTCGGTTTCAGTGAAGGCGCTCAATTCCTGCTTGCGGTACCAAACCTTGCCCGCGTGTGCGGGTGTGAGGCGCGCAATCGCCCGCCCGAGGGTGGTTTTGCCGCAGCCCGATTCACCTGCTAAACCGAATGTTTCGCCTTCAAAAACGTCAAAACTTACCTGATCAACGGCTTGTTTCCAGCGAATGGGGGTGCCCAACCAGTTTTTTTGCGCCGGAAATTGGACGGAAAGGTTTTCCACTTTTAGCAATGGTTCGGGCGCGTACAAGCGCTTGCGTCGATCAGCAGTTTCAAGATCGGTCACTACCCGAGGGGCTATTTTTACCAAATGATCTTCTAAAAAGTCTTGAACCGTGGGTAAATGATGCACTTTTTGATGCAAAGAAGGCCTGCTGGCCAACAAACCTTTGGTATAGGGGTGTTTTGGATCGGTCATGATTTCTTGTACTGTTCCACTTTCCACCACATTTCCTTGGTACATCACCGCCACCCGATCACATATTTCTGAAATCACCCCAAGATCATGGCTGATAAACAACATGGACAGGCCGTTTTCATCCCGTAAACTGCGCATTAAATCCAAAATGGCCTTTTGAACGGTCACATCCAGCGCAGTGGTCGGCTCGTCAGCAATCAATATAGCGGGCAAACACGACATGGCCATGGCAATCATGACCCGTTGTTTTTGTCCGCCGCTGATTTCGTGCGGGTAAGCGTTGAAGATGCGCAGGGGATCGGGCAGTTTAACCTGTTCGAACAAATGCAGCGTTTTCGATTTTGCGTCTGAAAACGATAAATTTTGATGCAATTGAATGGCTTCCGTGACTTGCATGCCGCATCGAAACACCGGATTGAGCGAACTCATGGGCTCCTGGAAAATCATGGCAATTTCTGCTCCACGGTAGGCCCGCAATTCGGCTGCCGGGAGTTTTAACAAATCGACCGCAGTGGTTGCCTCTTTGGCGGTGTACAGGATGGAACCCTGTTTTATTTGTGCCGTAGTTTTGGGCAATAATTGCATGACCGACAAGGCGGTAACTGATTTACCCGAACCTGATTCGCCCACAATGCCGAGGGTTTCGCCGCGGTGCAGTTCGAGCGAAATATCATTTACCGCGCGTTTTGTGCCGGTTTCAGATTTAAAATCAACTTGCAGGTGTTTGATTTCCAGTATTTTATCAGCCATGTTGGTTTTTAAATTCAGATTATTCGCCATTGCGCATATTTACCTTGATTTTGGAAAGCGCCAGGTTTTGAAACATGGGCATGCGTTCTTTGATCGAAAGCAGGTCCCGTGGTTGGAGTATGGTAAAAGCCGCCTGTTGTATTTCCTGCAACTCCCTGATTATTTTGTCGGTGGGTTGCCAGTAACACACGTTTTTACCCAGCATATCGCGCAGTAAAGCGGCCTTGAACTGTGCAATTGCGGGCTCAAAGATGGCATGTGCTGCTGGATTTTGGTGCAAAGCCTCCAGTTTTTTGAACATGGCCAGGTGTTTTCCAGTGCCTAATTGGCTACACGCCTGATTTTCACCCGTTTGGATCATCCAGGAAGGGAAAAAGGATTCGATGCTATCGCTTGGAAACGCTTGATAGCAGCAGTTGATGAATTGGTCATCGCTGGGGTCGGCGGTTTTTTGCGCGAGCTTGCCCCAAAATTTGTAATCGATAAATAAATAAGGCTGTCCTTCCACCCATTGAAATACGAATCCGGGCATGGCAGGGGTTAACCAGGCAAAATCGGGCTGAAAATTGGCCTCATTGGGTTCGATGCGGGCTGCCAGTTTTTGTACCATGCTATCCCGCAAATGAACCGTTGTCTGATAAAGTTGAGCAAACTGGGCAGCCGCTTGTATTTGATTGAGGCCGAGCAGCCAGGTTTTGCGTTGTTCGACCAATTTTGGGCCTACATAGGCGGTGAGCAGTTGTTGTTGGTACCAGGCCGCCGGATCTCCGTCTTTGGGCGCGAGGGCTGCTGCATAGATCCAGCCACGCTGCCCGTTGGGGGTTTCTACATAACACCAGGGCGTTTGAAATTGCTGCCCATTCACTTCAAGCGGCGTTACAAAGGGACTGGTTGCGTGCAAATCGGCCACTAAAGTAAGGACGGGTAAATCGGCCAGGGGCTTGCCTTTTGCACCGGGTTGCTCCAAAAGCCGCACCGGACCGACCTTAACCTGTAAGTTAAACGCGGGTTTGGGCGTTGCCTCGGGGTTTTGGCAGGAAAACAGACAAAAAGTAACACAAAAAATAAGGTATCGCATGGTGCAAAATTCGGTAAAATGTTCATTTGTCGTACCTTTCCGCAACCTAAACAATTCAACATTCCAATGATCCGAACAGCACTATTCCTGTCCTTATCCCTTGTTTTTGTATGCCGGGCTGCGGTTTTAAATGCCCAAATTATTGATAATTTTTCAGATGGCAACTTTACCACCGATCCGGTTTGGGAAGGTGCTACGGCCAATTTTATCGTAAATGCAGCCGGAGAATTGCAATTGAACGCGCCGGCGGCCGGCACTTCGGTCCTTGCGGTGCAGGGCAATATCACCGATAGCACGATTTGGACGCTCGATTTTAGGATGGCATTTGCGCCGTCGCCCTCCAATTTATTGCGTATTTATTTGATGGCCGAGCAGGCTAGTTTGCTCAATTCCAATGCCTATTACCTCGAAATCGGGGAAAATGGCACGGCAGATGCGCTGCGCTTTTTTCGGCAGGATGGGGCTACCAATACCTTGTTGGCGACCGGAACTGCTGGATTGGTTGGCACCGACCCGGTTGCAGTGAAAATAAATATGAAACGCAGTCCTGCAGGGGTATGGACGTTGGAGGCTGGTGTGCAAGGCGGTAGTTTGCAGCCGCAATTTAGTTTTACGGATGCGACCTATCAAGGTGGCCAGACGCGGTATTTCGGGTTTTACTGCCTGTATTCTGCGACGCGTAAAGATTTATTTTACTTCGATAATATTTCCATCCTGCCCGATTTACCGGATACAAAGGCACCAACTTTATTGTCGGCAAGCGCGGGTAGTGCCACCGTGCTTACCGCTGTTTTTGATGAAAACCTGGAAAAGGCGAGTGCCGAGAATCCGGCGAATTATAGCATCGACAATGGGGTAGGGGCGCCTGCTTCGGCCAGTTTGCAGGCGGATCAAAAAACGGTGCAGTTGAATTTGACCAATGCCCTTGCCAGTGGGAATTATAAATTGGAGCTCTCTGGCGTAAAAGACCTGGCGGGCAATGCTTCCCCGATACAAACGGCTCCTTTTAGTTTTGTCAATGTGGAGCCAGCAGCGGAATTTGATATTTTGATCAATGAAATTATGGCCGATCCTGACCCTAGTGTAGGCCTGCCCGAGGTGGAATGGATTGAATTGTACAACCGTTCCTCTAAAACCATTGCACTCAACACTTTGCGTATAGATGATGGGGGCACGGCACAAGCTTTACCTGCGTATAATATGCTGCCCAATACGTATGTGGTGTTGGCAACTGTTGCAAGCGCAGCTATCTTGAGCCCCTTGTATCCCAATACCTTGACGGTCAATGGGTTTCCTACGCTCACCAACACTGGTGAAGTGCTGACGTTGAGCACGAGCGCAGGTGCCATTATTGATCAAGTAGGGTTTAGCATCAATTGGCATGATGTGGCAGATAAAAAGAACGGGGGCTGGTCGCTGGAGCGGATCAATCCAACGACACCCTGTTTGGGTAGTGAAAACTGGCGTTCTTGTCCTGTTTTGCCCGGCGGAACACCCGGCGCCGTCAATGCTGCGCTTAGCCTAACACCCGATGCGACCCAGCCTAGTCTGTTGAGCGCATTTCCAGAAAGTGCCACCACCGTGTTGCTCACTTTTTCAGAAGGACTGGATAAGGTGAATGCCAACAATGTAGCGGGTTACAGTTTTGAACCCACCCTCGATTTGCTTTCTGCCACCCAAAGCAATACCGATCGCCGCATCGTCACTTTGCAGTTGGGGACGAGTTTGCAAGCGGGCCAGGTATATAAGTTAACGGTAAACCAACTTATAACCGATTGTGCCGGCAACAGCATTCCGGCAAATAGCCCGGAAATTCGGGTCGGATTGCCGGAAATACCCGCAGTAGGGGATATGGTGGCCAATGAAATTTTATGCAACCCACTTTCCGGTGGATCGCGTTATGTGGAGTATGTGAATGTGAGCAAAAAGATTTTTAGCTTGGAAAAATTTTACCTCGCAAACTTCAACAATGGTTCGGATATTAAACCAGTTTTGTTGAAACGCCTGGTTTTTCCGGATGATTATGTAGTGTTTACGGCCAGTCCAGATGATATTATAAGCCGTTATGATGGTATTTTACCCGAACAAGTGTTGTCTCTATCGGGGCCGTCTTATGGCGACGATGCCGATAATTTGACCCTGTACTGGTCGAACAATGGCCAAACGGTGGTGCTGGACAGTTTGAATTATACCGATGATTGGCACAACGCCTTGTATAGCATCAGCGACCGGGAAGGGGTTGCGCTCGAACGCATCCGTACGGACCAACCGACCAACCTGGCGACGAACTGGACTTCGGCAGCGCCCATTTTGACCGGGGCGCCTGGCACGCCAACTTTACCGAATAGTCAGCAATTGAACACCGTTCCGACCAATGCAGATTTGATTCAGTTGCCCATCAAACGTTTATCGCCCGACGATGATGGTCGGGAAGATTTTTTGGATATCTTGTATGTGGTGTCATCAACGGGTTTTGCGGCCAGTGTGACGATTTATGATGCCGATGGCAGTCCGGTAAAGCGGATTGTGCGGCAAGAACTGGTTGGAACTGAGGGAAGTTTGCGCTGGGATGGCGATTCGGATGAAGGTATTCGGGTACGTCCGGGCATTTACATCTTGTATTTTGAGATTTTCCACCCGGATGGCACGGTAAAACACGAGAAACAGACAGTCTCAGTCGTTAAAAAGTTCTAAATGACCGTAAAAAGCGCGTAATTTGCAGTTTTTTACAATTCAATGGAAGAAACAACAACAGTAGCATCCAAACCAGCATTTCGATCTGGTTTTGTGAATATTATCGGGCGGCCCAATGCTGGCAAATCGACCCTGATGAACGCCCTGGTAGGAGAGCGCATGAGCATTATTACGCACAAGCCGCAAACTACCCGGCATCGTATTATTGGCATCTTGACGGGCGAGGATTTTCAAATCGTATTTTCGGATACACCGGGTTATGTAAAGTCGCCATCCTATAAAATGCACAATGCGATGAATCGTTTTGTGGAAGGCACGGTCGAAGATGCCGATTTGATGCTTTTTGTATTTGATTTGACGGAAGAACTTGAAAATGACAACCCGGTCATAGAGGTGTTGAAAAAATCCACCGCGCCCATTTTGTTAATTTTGAACAAATCGGATTTAGTGGACCCGCAACGGCACGATGATGCGGGCAATTGGTGGCGCAAAAGGGTAAATTTTACAGATACTTTGGCGATTTCGGCACAAAAAAACCTGGATGCGGACGCGGTACGGCAAATGATCATTCGCTATTTACCGGAAAATCCGCCGTACTATCCCATTGATCAATTGACCGACCGACCAGAGCGGTTTTTTGTGGCTGAAATCATTCGGGAAAAGATCTTTTTCCTCTATTCAGACGAGATTCCGTATTGTTGTGAAGTGAGCATCGACTCTTTTCAGGATAGTACGACGAATGCGGGCGTGGCCATTGCGCGCATACAAGCCTCTATTTTTGTGATGCGGGAAACACAAAAGGCCATTATTTTGGGTAGAAATGGTGATTCTATTAAGAAATTGGGCACCCAGGCCCGAATGGACATAGAGCGGTTCATCCAAACCAAGGTGTTTTTGGAATTGACTGTAAAGGTAAAAGACAATTGGCGGGATGACGAGCGCGCCCTTACGCGCATGGGCTACGTGTAGTTATTCCGGTTTTTTCCCACCTTTCAAAAAGCCTTGAATGGCTTTCAGGTTGTCCCACTGATCGTTTGCTGCCAAATTTGCCTGCGCAGGCCAGGTACCCGGGTCATGCATCGCCAATTGGCCGCCACCCGAAGCGAGGATTTCCTTTAAACGGTTCACATCGGTTTCGGCCAATTGCTGGTAGCTGTGGATGCCAAACTGGTTGAGCAACTCCTGGATTTTGGGTCCGATGCCTTCCACCACCGTTAAATCATCGTTTTCAGCGACAAAAGCGGCAAAAGGCACATGGTCTGAAGCCGGCGTTGTAACTTCAACAGGCACAAAAGCGTCCAATGGTTTTTCCAGGCGATCGTCTATGTCGAACGTTTCGATAGCGGGCATTGCAACGGGCGCCATAACAGGTGCAACCGTCTCCATTTCGAAGGCGGTTACCAGCTCCTGCGGTTCTACAGGCGCCATACCGGCCAATTCGATCTCCACGGCTTCATTTAAAATAGTGAGCGGCACGACCGTAGGCACTACTGTTGTAGCTGCGGGTTCGTCTTCAAAAAAGAGATCTTCTTCCGGTTCGTTCGAAAAGTCGAATCCGGCATGTGTATCAGTGGGGGCCGTAATGGTAGCGTCCAGTTCTAGTTCGATGGGCGCCTCTATTGAATCAGCCAATGGAACGTCCATTTCAGGGGCATCCAACAAGGTTTCATCTTCTGCTTGCACATCAGCGCCGGAGAAATCGAGGGTTTCAATTTCGAGGGGAATGGGCGTATGTGCGGCGCGGGTTTCCAGTGGAAGGGATAAGCCGAGTTCCGTTTCCAGTTGGCGGTTGCGGGCCGAAAGCGTTTCCATTTGGGCTTCCATTTCATCCATTTGGTCGCGCAGGTTGCCGTTGTTGAGGTGCAGGGTTTCCAGTTGCGCGGCATAATTACTGCGATCCGCTTCAGCAACAGCCAGGTTTGTTTTGGCTTTGGTCAATTCCGTGCGCATTGCATCTGCAGAAGCGGTAAGGCTTTGGTTTTCGAGGGTCAATTTATCCGCCGCTTGCTTATAACGGCTCCAGAGCATCCAACCCAGCCAAATGCCGAGTAGGAAAGCGCCAAAAAGCATGATAAAAATTTCGAAAGAATGTTCGGTAACAGTGCCTGTTCCAGGTCCGTTGATTACATCTTGTTCAAACATACAATAAAAGGCGTTATTAGACTTGTTGCAGTGGAAATTAGTTTTGGACTTTAATCACCACGCGGCGGTTTTTGTACCTGCCTTGTGGGGTATCATTGGTGGCAACGGGTTTTTTATCTCCCATTGAATAGCATTTGATTTGTGATTTTTTAACCCCTTTTTTGACCAGGATATCGCGGATACTGTTCGCGCGTTTTTGTCCGAATTCAACGTTCGACTTCGGATCGCCTACAAAATCGGTATGACCTGTGATGACCACCTTTTCCTTGCTTGCAATGAGTTGTTGGGCCAATTTGTTGAGGTAGTCGCTGATCGCGTTATTGTCTTCTTTCCGTACCGAATTGTACGGAAAATGTACCACCATATAATCATCCACCGATTCGAGTTGGACCTTATCAATGGCATTGGGTGAAAAATTGGTTTTGGTGTTTTTGGATGCAGGAGCAGGCTTTGACTTGGCGGCTGGTTCCTCTACGGGCTGGATGGGCGACTCCGTTTCAATCGTGTCCGGCTCAATCGCAGCGGTTGGTTCTTGTAGCAGGGCTTTTCTTGCAGCAGTTTGGTGTTGCATATCCTTTACGCCATACACGTACCAGCGCCAGCAGACCGCGCACCACACCCCAAACAGAATGATTATCAGGTATTTTGAATTCATAACATTGCTTTCAGACTTGAAGGGTTCGGGTTCACAGTGCAATTATCGTCAGGTATTTTCAGTTTTTATACAAATTGAACAAAAATTAACCTTTTATCCTCGTTTTATTTGATATTTTTTTCAAAACAGGCATATTTGGGCGCGTTTTAATAAGTTCACCTTTGATTTTACCGGATGGAACAGATTACATTTCCTGATTTTTTAAAAGTAGATATCCGGACAGGCACCATTTGTGCGGTGTCGATTTTTGAAAAGGCAAAGAAGCCAGCCTATCAGTTGGAAATCGATTTTGGCCCCATGCTGGGTATCAAAAAAAGCAGCGCGCAAATCACGCAGATTTACACGCCGGAAATGCTTTTGGGCAAACAAGTTATGGCGGTTGTTAATTTTCCACCAAGGCAAATTGCTAATTTTTTTTCGGAAGTATTGGTATTAGGACTTGAAACGGAAGCAGGGGTTGTGTTATTGATGCCTGAACGTACGGTAGAAAATGGAACTCCGGTGTCTTGATATTTTACAGGCCATCAAGGAACTAATTTTCGCTTTTATATGCTTCAAAACTTTGTTTCATATAGCGTTCTTCCTTCGCGAATTTGAGTTCGAGCATCATGCCATCGGGTTCTTTATAGCCCGGTGAAATCATGATGCGTTCGTATTTTTCATTCAGATATACGACTGTTGGGTACGACATTTTGCCGTCCAGGAGTGCATAGGCGAGGGTGTGTACGCCCTTTCCATTTCCAGTTTCCACATAGGCAAAGCGTTGGCCGCTGAATTGAATATCCCCCCGTTGTTCGGCATTGAGTTTTACCGGATAAAAATTTTGCGTCAGGTATTCGGCTACTTCCGGGCTTGCGAAGGTTGCTTTGTCCATTTTTTTACACCATCCACACCAGTCGGTAAATACATCGACCATAATTTTTTTGGGGTTGGTTTTATTCAGTTCCATGGCTTCCTCCCAGGTGTACCACTTCAACTCCACCACTTCTTGGCTTGGTTGGGCAGATGGGTGTATCATAAATGCCATCGAGATGGCCAAAAAACCGGCAAGTGTTCCTAAAGAAAGCAATTTTTTCATGTTGGATAAAATTTTAGCAAATTTACTGGATTTCTATGGCAGCGGCAATAGGTGTGCAAAACAAACATGAGCCATCCCGAATTTTGGTGAAAGATAAAATTCGGGATGGCTCTTTTCTTTTTTGAGACCTACAAATGTTCGACTTCTCCGAAGTCGTGAGCGGGTTTGGACATTGTATCTTTTCTACAAATGTTCGACCTCTAGCGAGGTCGTCGCGTTGCCCAATGATTTATTGATTTAAAACCATTTCCTTAAAAAGACAACTGGAATCTCAAAGGCCAGGCACTGACCTCCTTGGAGGTCAAATATTTGTAGCAACGCCCAATGGTATTTTTCCGCACGACCTCGCTAGAGGTCGAATATTTTACCCAAATGTTTCCGCTTTGCTGGTTGTTCGGTAAATAAAAAAAATCCCGAATTCTGGTTTTCACCAAAATTCGGGATGAATCATATTGCCTTATTTTATCAAACCATGTTGATTAGCGTTCGAGCAGTACATCGCCTTTAAAGATTTCGGTCAGACCATCTTTGAACAAGATTTCTGCGAAATAAGTAAAGATCGCGGGTGCCGCTTTGTCTCCTTTAATTCTTCCATCCCATCCAGAAGCAGGATTGTTTGGCAAGAAGTTCCGGTATTCATGCACGGTGCTTCCCCAACGGTCAAATACCATGAAGGTTTTGATGTTTTCCACTTCGTAAGGTTCTACCCCAAAGATCATGAACAAGTTGTTGTTATCAGAATCAGGGTTGAAGATGTTCGGGATATACACCAGGCGTTCTTTGTTCACAATAACCAGACGGGTGTCTGTTGCTTTACAGCCATTGGTGTCAACCGCAGTAACGGTGTAGCGCAAGGTGTAAAGTGGGGTAAGTGTGATGGCCGAGTCGATGCCACCTGGGAAAAGGCTGGCAGGATTCACCTGAAGGTATTCGATGCGTGCTGGATCATTGGTTACATCGCCAACTGACAAGTCGATGGTTTCGCCCAAGTGGATAATCGTATCCGGTCCGAGGTTTACCAACAGCGAGTCTGGCTCAGTCAGGGTAATCAATGCCTGGTATTCGCAACCATTTGCGTCTTGAATCACGATGTTATGTGGGCCAGGAGGCAGGCTGGTGAAGGTACTTGATGCCGTGAATGGTGCGTTGTCGAGGGAGTACAAATAAGGTGGCAAACCACCTGTAACGCCGCCAACTGCAATAGATCCATTGCTTTGTCCGTAACAAACAATGTCTTTCGAAGCAATGCTTGCTGCACTTGGGGTATCGTCGTCTACATCCACGGTGGCTTCGTTGGTAGAAGTACAACCGTTGCTGTTATTGGTAACCGTCACCGAATAAGTAGCCGCTTGGCTTACGATGATGGTTTGCGAATTATTACCAGATACGATGTTGCCGCCTTCCCAATTATAGGTGTAGGTGCCGGATCCTTGCACTTCCACGTTCAGGGTGATTTGCGTAGTAGTACAAGTCAATTTTTGCACCACAGGTACTGCGGTTGCAGGGCCTTGCGAATCATCGATCACGTTGACTGCTGAACTTACGGAACAACCGTTTGCAGCGGTAGCAATAACCAGGTAATTACCCGGATCGGTCGTAGCAGGGTTTGGCAGGGTAGAGGTAAATCCGTTTGGTCCAGTCCAAAGCCAGGTTACGGCGATGTTTGAATTAGCAACCAAGTTTACGCTTGGGTTGGTACATGTTTTGGTACCACCTGTTACGGTTACTTGTGGTGCGTTTTGATCTGGAGCAACCACGACACTGTCAACAGAAATACAACCGTTTTGACCTGTTATAGTAACGGTGTAAATACCAACCAAGGTTACGGTTGGGTTTTGTACGGCCGATGTAAATGAGCCAGGACCCGTCCAGGCATAGGTTACATTATTGGTGGCTGAAGTACTGGTAACAACCCCTTGATTGGCTGCGCAAGTGATGGTATCACCTTCCGCTGTAACGCCAGGAGGGGTAGTGTTTTCAATTACATTTACGGTTGCTGTAGCGGTACAACCACTGCTTACCGCTTTCACTACCACGGTATAAGCACCAGGTACGGAAATATTGGTCGGATTCTTCGTGGTTGCAGTAAAT
>Ga0247843_1008353_pt1 | contig 12129 bp, 9 predicted proteins | sample LaCruzMarch2017__FD_192420 | JGI IMG/M metagenome (GOLD analysis project Ga0247843, IMG submission 192420) | Freshwater microbial communities from meromictic Lake La Cruz, Castile-La Mancha, Spain - LaCruzMarch2017_8m | ecosystem: Environmental > Aquatic > Freshwater > Lake | place: Spain...
CAATACTTCCTGTGGTCAGATGAGAAGCGAAGCTAGAGATGCTTTCATTTGTAGTTTTTTAGGTATAGATTTGGGAGATTTTAACTAACATCAAAAACTTAGGCATCGCCTACCCGCACCAGCGGGCCCACTTTACGTAGTAACTCTTATTATGAAAGCCAAAAATTGATTCCCAAGTATCTTCACAAGGTTATCCTAACGTCCGACGGACGATATCCAGACTATTTCCCTACAATATTGAAACTTGAAGCGCAACCAACACTTGATAATAATGGCAATGCTCTACAAGAAATGGCGGTGGAAGAAGGGAGCATAGAGGAAGCTCTTTTGTCTTGGAGGTAAGGAATCCGGGCTACAAAATTCGGGTGAAGGTGAAAAAATGTGCGTGGAGCAATGTGCGGGCCGGGCCACGCACAAAAATGTGTGTGGAGGTTATGAGTGGGGCACATTTATTATTTGACTACAAGTTTTTTGCCATACACCAGAAAGTGCTTTAGTTTTAATGAGTATTTTAGTTGTATATTTTAGTCAGAGGAGACGCCTCACACCTCATCTCACGCCTTAGTCGATGGCTCTCTTCCCGTGTTAGTGGAGGCTGTTTAAAACTCGCCGTAGACTTCGTACACAAAGGAATTGGATACATCCTCTGTCACATTGCGAACATTTTAAATTGCTCGAGCAGTTTAAAAACTATGAGTTTATGCGCTTCTCCCAAAATTCTCTCAATGATATCATCCTCATTAATCTCATACAAATGTAAAAATTTTAGTCCAAATTCTGGTCCAAGGAACAGTGCTGAGACGCGTTGGGCTCGTTGAGTGTGTTCTGACTTTAGACGTCAAAATGGAGAGATGCAAGAGTGACGATGAACAATGAGGCCAAAATCGACACTGATAGGCCCATTTGAAGCGCAATGACGAGGGTATCCACTCGGCAGGCCTTCCCTTGTTATGTAGCGATGATAATTTGACCATTTGGAGGGCTAAAAAATGGCCGCCGCGGTAGAAAACGACCCGAAAATTTCGATGATATGACGGTTAAATAGCTCTCACCGAGCTATATCTATTAGTGGTACATATACATTATACATGACAATCAACAATTTTCATAATTTTGACGACAAAAGTCTCAGCAAGCTGTCCTCGGTAATATATGTGACAATGATGACGATCGACGATTTAATGTGCTGACGACGACGATGATAGATAATATAAATCTTATTTCGTCGATGACAAATGACAACCAAGATGACAACGACAACAAGAATTCCTATCAACGATGATGGCACAAACTGAGCACACTAATAATATCACAAGGAGGAGTGAAGATGAAGATATGGACATGGGACAGTAGACACAGCATTATACAACAATTACCTCAGGTATAACTAGGATTGACGTGAGGATACTCACGTGGGATGGGCGACGCTACATTAAACAACAATCAACTTAGTGGGGACTTAGAGTGATGATGAGATGAGGATAGTGACCTGGGAATTGGGAATTACACAACAATCCACTTGGTGAGGACTCTAGGAGTGATTGTCTTGGGTCTCCACACTATGTTGCACCGGAAATCATCTCTTAGTCTAGTGGTGCCAATCAATACTTTGTCAATCTGCTGATGGAATCGACGTCTTTGCAAAGCTACATGTCTTCCTACAAAGACATTTTAGTATGGTTTGATACCAGACACGCAATTGTATCTTATCTGAGGAGGGATTCTGTTACAGGTACAATTAATATTGGCGCTTGGCGCTGCTCTATCAACAAGGGATTGATTATCACCCAATAGGTAAGAGAGACGGGTAGTCATGAAGAACACATGCACCTTTGCGTTGTAAATTCAACGTAATAGGAAGAACATAAAAGAGGCTTGGAGCCAGTTGATATATATAGTATATTATTTGAATTATTGGGTACAACATTACAGTGCATTGACTGCAGCAGCTCCACAGATGCCTTACCCGATGGCATTAAGTGATAGCTTACTTTACTATTTGACTGCTTATCAGTTGCATGCTGCTCTCAACCCTCAACTACACGTTCTTGCATAGTGCAAAATGATTAGTAGTAATCAAAATTACAACTTCTATCATTTCCCCCCTCTCTTCTCCCTCTCTTCTTCCATGTCTTTGGTCATGTCGCCGACACAAGAAAATGTTGTGTCGGCCAGGTCGAAACGACATGACATTCACTGCAGGAATGTCGGCGGTATTTGGCTCATTACTACCCTATCTTCTTACGTGCATTTTCGACTGCATCGAGGCATTTGCTGGTAGATACCTTGTAGTATATCGCGAAGGAGGATATTATAGTGATTGGAAACAGGTGTGTATGGTTGATGGATTATTGGATCAATTGACATTAAGTAACAGTTCACAACAGGTAAGGTGGGATAAACCTGCAGTTGGACCTACTTCCTTTTTTTCCTCATGGGATCCCAATGGTATGCAGTGTGCTTTCTTTGGTGCAGTACCTCATTACCCAATCCTGGCAGAAGCCATACAAATAATTCTGTACAATATCCAGCGTCGTGCCAACCTAAAGCCAGGAGCAAATCCCTTTAACATGGCAGGACCAGGGGTGTTTTATGAGGCATTTATGAAAGTTGGTATGAATTTAGATGGAGTCCGGCTGGGAAAATATAAAGGTAGAAGCCTGATTTTTGTATGGGAAGGGAAGCCGATTATCAATCACAAGTGCGAAAAATGTGGGCATGATCAGTCGTGGTCTGTTGGGAATAATTACATGACAAAATTAGGCAGTGGAGAATACTTCTGTCCCGATGCCACGTCAATATTTGCTCCGAATGGAAATGAAACTCAAAATAACACAACAATTTATAATTTAGTGGAAGATAAAATGACATGGTTGAGTTTTTGTTCCTTTCAAAAAGCCGGCTTGTCCTACGGTAGTGTCACAAAAGATGGGTAGATGCAGCTCTGGACGAAGTAGTTCTAGTAGAAACCTACAATAGAAAACTGTCATCTTTTTGTTCTTCAAAGAGTTCCAGAATTGAACATCTCGATCAATCCACGAGAATAATCATCTCATTGTGAAGGTTGTCATTTATGCAATCAAGAATAGATAGTATTGCTTCTGACATATTTGTCATCTATTTAGTGTCTACATTAATACCGTTGTTCTAATTATCATACTCTAATCCCCATCCAGCAAACATCCGCCACCCCTTATTCACCAAAACACACCTCTAGTATTCTGCCCGTGCAAGTCTCTTCATTCCATAGTGTGCATTAAGATCCCATTAAATGGAAAACATCCAATTCCAGTTGAGTAATTCTGTATTGCTTCAATCTGTAAATGCTCTAATGGATTCGACAACATTGGAGCCCACGATCTCTCTACAAAATGCCCCTCCTCAAAGTTATCACCTCTTGTTAATGATTCCCGTATCTTCTTATACATGTTCATATCTTGCTTATATATGTTTTCAACAGAAAACAGAAGCCGCAAATATCCCTCCATAGCACACAGGTACAAGCTCTCGAAGCGTTAAATTGATCGCAAGCCAGTATGCACCAAGATTAAATAAGATGATTTAAACGGAGTATTGTCACTCCTGTAGGTATTAGTGTAGGCCCAATCTTCAAATTTCGAGAGCATGATAGTATTATGGTAAGCGGATGCATCTTTCCCTCGCCACTGCCGTTTTACGTTTCCTACGTTGGGAGGAGAACTCCAGCACCCAAATCCATTGGATGAAGATGCAAGTCGGACCAATTCCTCAAGATTCAACAGACACCCGTGAGGTAGAGTACACAGTCCATTCTGGCGATTATACCCGGAATGTCATCCTGGAGAAAAACAACAATTGATTCTCGTTGTTTTGCAACAGAGGAGCCTACTCCCACCTCTTGTGGTAAAATTTCTGTAATAAAGTGCACATAGGTATGACCTTCACGACCAACATTTGAAAGAACCTGCACTACAGCACCCACCCTCTGGAGCTCCCCGTGGTTGTTTTCCACACTTGCTAATCATATAAATCCTAGTTACGACAAAAAATGACCCATTAACTATGAAATCTTGCATCCAATGTAGAGGTGTTTTACAATGTGAAACTACAACGATGACCTTTTTTTGCTGACATCTGAATTCATGCCTGTGAATTGACTGGCTTTCCACAACCCAGGTAGTTGAGAGATATTGTATGGCTCGTGTTTGAGGTTGGGTGCTATAAAGTCGTGGAGAGCATTATCTTCCTTCTTATGACCTATGCTATTATCACTCATCAGCGATTTAAGAAGATTACCCTGGATGAATATAATGATAGCTATCCCGGCGACAGCAATTCTGTTAACTAATGACCTCCACTTCATTGCGTTGGATTTTTGGGAGAAGATACGTGCTGTCTGTTGTAGGCTCGTCCCGGAGCAGTGTACAGCATTAGCGCGGTGTTGGTATTGCTTCGCATTAATATTGTTTGCCATCATTCTGTCTTGGTCAAATGTAACCCGTTGCCGTAGGACTATCGGCCACGAGAAGAAGGTAAGCGATAGTCGATTCTAGATACATATAATAACAACCAACGCTGCGGGGTATCCATCTCGACAACACGTTTTTTCAGTTTGTTGAATGAATTCAAACGTTCCAAACGTGTGTGACATTTTCTGAAATCGCCCCAATTTTTAAATGGTCGTTAATGACGTAAACCATATTAACCAGCGAGGGAATTTGTTCTTTATATGTCTAATAGTAACATGCCAGGCTGGTTAATGGCAGTTACAAGTATTGGAGTAGCTATTAGGTGGTCAAAAAAGCGTGTTGGGAAGTATGTGAATATTCATGGGCAATAGAAATACAATCAAATAGATAGTCCCAATGAAATCTACATAAAATTTGGCTCTTTAATGATATATCAAACACTATTTCCTTCATATGTCTTCCTCGCCAATTTTGTCATTGAATTTGCACCTTCAAGTGGGCATGATCGCAGATAGGGGCTCCGCCACGTCATTTTAGGCGAGTTGATGGCGTTGAATACCAATATCTCGATCAATATCATGAATTAGAGAAAGTTATGGTATCCAATGCTCACCAGATCGTGGGCTTTGATATGATGTACTGATATCGAATTTTTATTTTTTCGCTCCCATGATGAACTTATGAACTTGTGTGGTCGAGAGGGATACTGCGCGTTGACACTGTTGTGATTTTGGCGGGCTCACACAAAAAACATGGCCATCCCTTCCTAACTCGATCGAGATCGGAGGAAGAGAGCAACGTCTATTGTATTTGTTGTCAAGGAGACAACGGCAGCATAAAAACGGTGGGGGGAATCCAGCGGTTTGTGCACCCACCAAAATTATTATTCGAGGCAAGGTAATTACAATTCGAGGTAATCTAAACATTCAAGACAACACTTTTTTCACAACAATGCCAACTGCCGAGCTGGTCGAAGTCGACGCTGCGAATGCCAACAATGACAGAAACGGTATCATTTTAGATGCTACCAGGGATGTGACCGAGGTCAACAAGCCACCGGTCGAAGTCTGGAACATCTCCATCAAGACTGTGGGCGGACGTCGTGGCATACTACAAAAACAGAAAACGAGTGTCAACAACAATAATATGATGGCTTCGTCTTCTTCTCAAGTAGGATTGCCAAAGTCGGAATATGACAATGAAGAGAACACCCCTGCAGACGACTCCAACAATGGTAGCAGCATTGCTGGTGGTGATGGTAGAGATGATAATAATTGTGCTGCCAATAACGAATTTTCATCCAACTTTGTCGTACAAATTTCACCGTCTGATCCATTATCTATACTAAATGACAGAATTACTGAAATTACTGGACTGACTAAAGACGAACAACGATTGATATATCGTGGTCGTATTATTGACACTGGCATTGGTAAAAGTTGTGATAATACTAGGGACAAGTCACATGCGGAGAATAAGCAACAGCGACAACGCACAGTGGGTGACATTGTTGGACTTGCCAATGGTCAAACGATACATTTAGTCCCACGTATTATTCCCACGGTAGATAATGAAATTATTACTCCAACTGTAGCTGCACATGATTCGGAAAGTAATCGATTTGCTGCTGCTACTACTACTACTAATGCAGGTGGTGGTGGCTCCACATCCACGACTTTGTCGGGGGAGGCGGGATTGGCATTACTTGCGGCATTACTAGGGATGAACAATAATACTAACAATATTAATACCTCAGGTCCAGGTAATATACAGTTGCCACAACAGTTGCAACCATTGCCAGGTGTGGGGATAGTCAGAGGAACACGGATGACTACTTCTGCTATCACTCCTCCTTCTGCTCGAGCCCGAGCTACTACGGGAGGAGTAGATGGAACAGGATTGGGGGGTATCATTCACCGTGCAAGCAATATGGGGGTTATTAACGTGCCGTCTGCTACCGCATCTGATACTGCTACAACAACGGACAATGATACTAATGCAGCAATGACTGGGAGGGAGTTGTTGCTGTTTCCACAACTACCCAATGGTGTCAATGACAACTCCAATAATGATAATGATGGTGGAACTAATGCCGAATCACGAGAATTTGCGTCAATGTTAGATTCACGATTGGCAGCCGCGGCTATACCTCCAGGTGATCGAACAGCGGCGGCGGCGGCTGCTAGGTATGTTAGTAATCAAGCACGGTTGATAGCAAGTCGATTAACCGAGGCTGATTTACGTAATGTGCCCGATCCTGGTGGGTTGGAACATGTCCGACAGGGGATGATGACATTGCATACTATGCTGGGGGGAAGCGATGGTGTTGTTGTTGATGTTGACGGGGACACAGCCACCTCATCACGGCGACTAACTGCACATCATGTGGATGGAGCAATTGCAAGTACCCCAGTAGTACGTCGACGCTGGTACCGAGGACAGTGGCTCGATGCGCTCGATACGGTGCATCAATGGCTGGAGGCGACGGTTGTTGATGTTGTTTTGCCGTCGGACGTTCTTACTGATACAGATCTCATCGATGATGCAGGTGAGGACAACAACATTGATGGAACAACACCAAGGAGGGAGAACAGTACGACAAATCGCCGTTCTCCTCCCGATGCAGTTGTCAGCGCCAACGATCTCGATGGTCGACGTCGATTATTGTTCGAACCAGTCACCCACCACACCAATGAAAATCAGGATGCCATACCTCAAGGCTATGATGATGACGGCGATAGTGGACATCGGTACCGTCCCCGTCAAAACAACGATGATGTCCAGCTACTGCTTATACATTATAATGGCTGGCCTCACCGTTGGGATGAGTGGATACGTTCGGATTCCGAACGAATACGTCCATTTCGTACCCGAACTCGTCATCGTGTCGCTAGTGCTGCCGGAGGAGCATCATCATTACCACCATCGACCTATCACTACAATAATGGCATTACCAATACCAACCTGGCCTGTCCGACACCACATGCCGCATTTGGTGCAAGTCCTAGTACCGCGATTCGTGATGAGGACGATGTTCCGTGGGAAAGGTGTGCGATGCTAGTCGAGTTGGCAAGAATCACACAGGTTGTGAACGGATTGCTGCAAGCGACGGCCTTGGCCGCAGCTACCAACGCATCAACATCCTCATCCAACGACGGTAGTAACAGCGATTTTGCGTATACAACTTGGACAGGACGGCGGTCCGATTCGTTGCACTTGCCATGGCTCAATTATTCTCCTCCTAGCCCGCAAGGATCATCATATACTTCTGAATCGATTTCTCCATTCTTAGACAATGCACGGTTACGTCAATTAGCCCCACTTCTTGATCGACTTGGTCGGACTTTGACAGATGCTGCTCCTCATATTGCAGCCTTGGCTGATGCGTTGCCATTAGCGATGCCGGTTGTCCCCCAGCCGATTGATATTTATGGCAGCGCCGCTATTGCAGGTGAGGAGGATATCATTGCAAACGAGGCTATCACCACTCGAGCCTTGTCTGAAGATGAAGTGCACAATCTAACAGCAAGGGCGTCCCATTTATACTTTGGTATGGGTGATAGTAACGCTCACAACGAGACACCGACAGCTACTGCAGTGCCTGATTCACAAAGTAATTCTTCACCTCTCGCTGACGTACTTGGATTACTTCCCAATAATGCGGAGGGAACTTTCACTGTTGACGGAGCATCTCCAACTGATGACATACTTCCGGAACTGATAACGATGCCGAGCATTGTTCCGGACCTGACGGATTACGTTAATGGCATGGTGAATACTACACGTGGTGACGTTAGTTTGGGTCGTAATTCTCATAGAGATAATAGCATGGACTCCCTCGGGCCGTCATTGTTGACTTCATACCTCGCTTCTATGGCGGGGAATACGTCAGATGGGAATAGCGGTGACACGAACGGTGCTCGTACGATTCTCATGGGTGGTGGTGGCGGCTTTGGTAGCAATACAGGTTTAGGTTCTTTGGGAGGAGGTGGCGGAGGTGTATCGGGCATCGACATACATATTCACGCAATTGTTACAAATGCTGGTATGGGGGGTGTCGGTGATGGATTTAATACTGCGGGTGTTCTTGGTCCATTCTCTCCGGTAACCACGCCTAGGAATAATGCTCGGAGCAGTGCGGTTTCTGGCAATATGACCCCACAGAATCATCGTCACGATGATGATGCTGATCTATTCTCAGAGCTGTATTCTGAGTCTCCCTATCCAGTAAATTTTCATGGAGAGGAAAACACCCGTGTCAATAACCAAAGTGGCAATGACGTGGAGTGTTTGTTTGAGGAATGCCAAAGCATTGACGAAGAAGATAGTAGTGACTACAAGTTTAGCGAGGATGAGAACGAAGAGGACAGACCAGCTATAAAATCCAAACTCGAGGAAAATCCGATCATTTTGGTCGATTCTGACATTGATGATCATATTGATGCTTCGTTGGAAAGTCTCTCTGGAAACGAAAGCAACGAGTGCACTACATCTCCACCACAATCATTAACCTCCACCGAAGAGGCTATCGTGTTGACACACATTGGTAGCAATGATAGAAGCAGAAATAATACTTCAAATCCTCGCAGTTCCTACTCTCTGGGCAGGCGATTGTTCCGTCGGGCGTTTGGACGAATGTCAGGGTCGTCCCGCCGATCGGACTGAAGGTAGAGCAAGCGTTCAAGATTATTGAGAGGGATAGACCAGAGCTATGTTTATCTCCCCAATTAAAATAGATTTTAGTCATAGATAAGTTGCTAAAAACCAGAGTGATAGTAAAACCCGGTTATCATTTCATAGAACTTTGACGATGGGGTCGTTAGCTTCAAAAAATATTCATATCTCCTTTTGCCACCTTGTAGAACAAACCAACCAATCCAACCATACAGATCTTTTACATGGCGTGAATTTTGCTGTGAGCAAAAAATGACGAAGACGACAACAACAACAACAACAACAACAACAACAACAACAACAACAACAACAACAACAACAACAACAACAACAACAACAACAACAACCAACAACAAGTATTTACTCACAATGCACATAATGTCAACACATAGCTTATCCGAACTTCTTCCCACTTCCTGCAGTGTTTCCTTCATTTTGGAATTAACATTTGTCATGTGTTCATGCGCGTTATCCATCCGCGTTTGTGTACTAGAGAGCATGGCATTTTGTCGTCGTACCTCCTCGCCCTGCCGGAGTGCTAATTCATGCAGGTCTTGTATGCCTTCACCAATTTCATCCAGATCGGCATCAAATTCGGTATCACGATCACGTATTAATTGGAGTTGAGTTTGCTGAGTCCCTGTTAGGGCCGTACCGGTTGTGCCAGGCGTCCATGATGGTTTAGTGACACCCTCTGCTGAGTCTACATTGTTGTGAGGGAACAAGAGATATTGATGAGGAGAACCTTAAGAAACTCGTTATGAAGTGTTTTCACCCCCAATTGATTCAGTAGAAGCAGGATTGTGACATAAAAAAAGATGACACATATTAACACACTTGACACACAACATACCATCATTGTAAAAGTCAGCCGCGTCTAATGCAGCAAGAGCATTCAAATTCAATTGTATCTTTTCATTCGTCGCGGCACTACTCCCTCCTCCACCTTTGGCATATCCCGCAAGTTGTGCATCTTTTACCTTTTCAATTTCGGCAAGTAATTGCATCACCCTGGGGATGGGAGGTAGGATAATATCAACAAAAATGTCAGGCACAAAGGATGCACAAAAAAACACCGGCATTGCAAAACATATAAACTAAGTTGAAGAATAATATTCATGCACATACAAACGACTTACAATGTCTGTTGTACCTCTAATTCTTCTGTAGTAAATTTACTCTTTGTTTTTCGTGCCTCCCTTTTATATATTTCATTCAGCTCACCCCACTCCACCTCGGCCGTTCGGACATATTCACGTATCTCAGCCTGTGCCGCAATTGCCTCCTTCGGATTAGTACGCTTACTCCTATTCTGTTCGTCAATTAGCTTGTGTACAGTCTTGAGTGCATCCACAATGGAGGACTTTAATTCGAGGAATCGCGATCCCTTCTTTTTACTTTTTTTTGTAGATCCCATGATTGTGGAGGATGCCGCTCCCGCCTGCTGTGCACGTAAACGCTTTTCCTCATCGGATGTCTTCTCAGATGCCCCGACTGCCTCTTGGATGGCGTACAGTTTGGTTAGGAGAAGATTGAGTTCCTCATCTTGCTTCGTGGCGGCGCCCATGATAGATGTGGGGACATTCAACAAATCAATTACGTAAACGTTTTGACTATTTACATAAGTAATGGCGGGACAGGTGGAGACTTTTGTTTGTTTAGGATCCCATCAACCGCCTCTCGTCTACCTCTTCGTCGACTCGTTTCGTTCCTATCATACCCTCCTTCATTTACTAAACATACTTATCATGGCGAGGACTGCCAAGTCAAGCGATGGGAAATGCCATCATCACCCTTCGTTCTAGTTCTACGACTAACAAAACTCATCTCCACCCGATCAGTCAATAGTTCCCAAAAAAAGATATTGGGAAACATATGCAGTGAGGTTGTATCAAGGAATTTACATTCACACTCGCAGCTGGCTCATCTAATACTCTATAATCTGTGGGCGTGTCGCGGCAGCTGATCTGTATCTCATCACTCTCCAGCATCATGACAGGCCATGTAAAACCGATTTACATTGCGTTCATTACGTACATATTGCAATTAAATTATGCTTCTTAACGCAAAATTTACCTTCAACTACTGATGACAAGCTTCAGTTAATGAGAGTGTTTGGGGCCTCCTCTTCTGACAAAACTGTTCCTTTCAAGGGGACTAAAATCTATCCTCGGTCTCATGGTATAGACACCCTAGAGTATGTGTGCGTAGTTCCAGGCGGGCGCGAAGGAGCATACAGTGAATTGCACTCCTTCACCAATGATGCACTACCCAAAATAACGTCTACGTGGCGTTACATGAAAAGACCCTCCGCTTTTTCAACGTGGATGACATTGACTAAAGGCCACAATATATCTGATTGGGATGAGTGGCTGTTGAATCCAAAAATAAAATATGTGAAAGAAGAGACTCTCTTTGTTCTTGACATGTGGGGAAATCCTGCTCATTGTCTGACAGATATTGCATTCTCCATTTTTTTGGATGCCTACACCAATGATGATGCGGATGCCACACCTGATACTTCGATATCAATGACAATGATGAGACGCGTTGATTATCCATCATTCCAGCCAGCATATTTCACGGGCTTAGGCCCAGATAAAGTTCCCAACACTCATTGGTTCTGGTACTTAATGCAAAGCGCAAGACTCATTGACATTGATTCCTTTAATCAGCGCAATGCTTCAAATCCTTTGTACAACCAAACTGTCTGCTATCGAAAATTGTTAATGCCCATGCCACAAGTTCATCGATTTCCCATTGATTGGACTGACTCCCGTGCCACCAGCGACTTGATGGCAAGTCAAGGCGTCGGTCCGCATCTGTCCATGAGGCAGTACATTCAGGATACAAACATAACATTGCAACCTAGTATTGAACCCAGGGGAAGTCACAAACAAACAAACAACAGAGCCATATAGACAACAATTAAATTCTAAATAAGTAACACCGATACCAACCCGAAAATTAATACACACGTGTAGAACACTACCGTTGACCATTGACC
>Ga0247843_1008354_pt1 | contig 12126 bp, 10 predicted proteins | sample LaCruzMarch2017__FD_192420 | JGI IMG/M metagenome (GOLD analysis project Ga0247843, IMG submission 192420) | Freshwater microbial communities from meromictic Lake La Cruz, Castile-La Mancha, Spain - LaCruzMarch2017_8m | ecosystem: Environmental > Aquatic > Freshwater > Lake | place: Spain...
TCCATTTTTGTACCTGCAATTGCTTTATTCAAGTTGTCAATGTAAGCTTTATGGTGCTTTGAATGGTGAATTTGCATCGTTAATGCGTCAATATCTGGCTCGTAATCAGTGTATTGATACTTTAAACTTGGAAGTGAATATGTTTGGGATTTTAGGGTAACAAATTGTGCTAAAACTAGGAGAATTAGGAAATATTTCATGTTTTTCATTTTGACAAAATTACAGTAAATAGAAGGTTCAAAAGCAATCTTGAAAATGAATTAATATTAATTACCAAATCAATGATTTAGTTTTTTTTAAATGAGTAACCTCAATCGTACCAGAAATATACTTTGATATTGAAAATCAAGAATTTAATCGAAGTGAGAGCTATTTGGTGAATATAAGCGAACAATCCTCGTCCCTTAATTTCTAAATTTTAGCTACTGAACTGAAACTGTTAATTTTTAAAATTTCTGTTCCGTCAGCTGACGGATAAAAAAATTTATATTCAGAAAGAAGTTAAAATTGTTCGAATCGAGTTGTGAATAATTATATAACAAGTATTTGCAAACAAAAAGAAATTCAGAGCCTTGACTTTTAGTATCTTTATTTGTCATGAAAAAAGAAAGAAAAAAATAAGCCTAACCTTTGATTTTCAGATAATGACGATAAGTGTTTCAATTAATCTTTAAAAAATTCAATATAAAAAACAACTATAAACTTTTCCATAACTCATCGACATTATCTACTTGATATCGTTTTTTACTAGCCGCTGATTTTTTAACTATTTTAACGAATTCTGGATTGTATGGAGATTTTTCTTCGATAATTACAACCGACTTATTATCTGATATAAATTCCTTTTAAAATTGCATGAACACTTTACCTTTTCCAGTTCTTTCATTGATTATTAATGTAATAGTTGCCATACTTTTTGTGTTACTTAAATAAAGCTACGTTAAAAAAAAAGAAATTTAATCTAAATCCAAAATAATTCCAATATTCTCTCTTACTTTTTGAGTGATACCTCTTGGTAGAACACCAATTTTCTTAATCAATCTTTTGTTATCAATTGCTCTAATTTGGTCAATCATTACATCACAATTTTCATTCAAATTTGCAGTTCCTCTTTTAAGATGAACTCTCAAAATTTCAGCATCAGGTTGCACATTTGTTGTAATCGGACAAATGATTGTTGATGGATGTGGAATTTGATTCAGTAAGTTCGTTTGAACGACTAGAACTGGTCTTGTTTTTCCTGTTTCAGTTCCTATTTGTGGATTAAGGTCTGCGATCCAAACTTCAAATTGTTTAATCTGCATAATCTAGATCTTCAAAATCCTTTAAAATATTCATTGAATCTTTCTTTACCAGCTCTGATTCTTTCTTGAGTTTTTGTTCTAAAAGTTGTCTTTTTTGAATTTTATTGTAGTATTCCAAAGCTTCGTTTATGTAGCGATTTCGCGGAATACTGATGCTTGAAAGAATTTTTTCTGTTTCAACAAAAATGGATTCATCTATTTTTAAGGATACTGTTTTCATATCGTTTTAGTATATAACAAAAGTATATCATTTTAATGATGTATTCAAGTGTTTTCAGAAATATCCTTTCTTAAAATTACTTAAGCAACAATTTTTTCGAAAAATTGCCAAATAGCATCTTTCGGACATGGCGCAACGAACTGTAAAAGTTCTTTTGTTGTAGGATGATTGAAAGCTAATTTTCGAGCATGTAAGCAAATAGACCCGTCTTCATTTGGTCGTTTAGCTCCATATTTAACGTCACCTTTGATGTAACAGCCAATACTTGCTAATTGTGCTCGGATTTGGTGATGTCTCCCCGTTTCTAATTGAATTTCTAACAAATGATAACGGTCGGAAGATGCAATTAATTTGTAATGCAGTTTGGCTTCTTTCGCACCCACAACGGATGATTTGGAAACATAGCTTTTGTTCTGATTTTCATTCTTTTTGAGGAAATGAACCAATTTTCCTTCTGGATTTTCAGGCAAACTTTCAACTATCGCCCAATAAACTTTGTTGGTTTCTTTCTCGCGAAATTGTTCATTCAAACGTTCCAAACCTTTACTTGTACGCGCAAAAACAACTGCTCCACTCGTTGGTCGATCTAAACGATGAACTACACCACAAAATACATTTCCAGGTTTGTTGTACTTTTCTTTTAAGTAATCTTTTATTTCATCAGGAAGTGTTCTATCTCCCGTTTTATCTCCTTGAACAATATCGGAAGCACGTTTATTGATAACAATTACGTGATTATCTTCATAGATAATTTGATCTTCAAACATTACTTATTTAGTCTAGTTTGCTGCATATTGTTGTATTGTTTACTGCGAACAGCGGCAACAATTGTGAAAACTATAAATCCACCAATCGTCCAAATCAACCAAGTTGGGAATTTTCCTAAACCATCTCCTTGTGCATACGAATGTAAACCAACAAGCATAAAATTCACTCCAAAAAACGTAAATAAAATCGCTGAATATCCCCAGAAAGAAACTACATTGAAAAAGAATTTACCTTTTAATGTCGGAATAAATCGCAAGTGCAGAATCACTGCATAAACCAAAACCGATACAAGAGCCCATGTTTCTTTCGGATCCCAACCCCAATAGCGTCCCCACGATTCGTTTGCCCAGATTCCACCTAAGAACGTTCCAATCGTGAGCATGAATAAACCAATTGTCATTGTCATTTCAGAAACGTAAGTTAACTCATTGATGTTAATCGTAATAATTTCACCTTTTTTGTTCGTTCTGAAAAGGTAAAGGAACAAGTTGAATAAACCAAGAATACAAGCCAAACCAAGGAATCCGTAACTTCCAGTGATGATTGCCACGTGAATCATTAACCAATACGATTTTAAAACAGGAACTAAAGGTGTTATTTCTGGATCGAGTAAGTTCATTTCTGAAACGAAAATCATCAAGGAGGCAAGAACAGCAGCCCCCGCGATTACCACTGCATTTTTTCTAGAAAACACAAAACCTGCAATCATTGTTACCCAAGCAATGAAAATAATAGCTTCGTAACCATTACTCCACGGTGCATGGCCAGAAATCACCCATCTAAACCCTAAACCAACTCCGTGATAAATGAACGTTATAACAATACAAAACACTAAGAATTTTCGAACCTTGTTAATTGTTTTGCTAGTCTTTGAGGTCGGATTTGTAAAAATTAAGGTAAAAAATAAAACCAACATTACGATTCCTAATAAACCATATAATTGATACGAATTTTTGAAAATCTGCATTTTGTTGTAGCTGATTTCAATTTTCACTTTTCCTTCACTTGGAACGACTGATTTTCCAACAGTGCGCTGCATTTTGATAATTTCTTCTAAAATCGTATTTGCTTCTGAGAAATTTTTCTTTTTAGCACCCTGGTCAACGGCGTTTAGATATTTGAAAGCGGTAATTGAAGCACTTGTGTCTGCACTCAATAATTCAGCCGACATAGGCACAAACCATTGGTTGTTTGGGTCGTTTTTCTTTGGAATGATTCGCATGTATTGCCACATAAAAACACCTTGAATTACTTCAAATTTCTCATTCAATTTGATTAGTTTTTTGTCGAATTCTGAACGCTTGGACTCAAATTTTTGGTGTGCAATTTTGTATTCTTTCAACCATTTGAAATTACCATCTGCACCCAATAATTCACTTGCTGATGCATAATCTTTTAATTTCAAAGGTTCTCTCAATACACTTGGAACTTGTACGATTTTTTCTTCCATCCAATATTGCGGATACATGTGCATACTTAAAATTGTTTGCACAGCGTTGTAGTTTTTATATTTGTTGTCGCGGTAAATTTTGCGCAGTAATTGGTCGCATAAAGTATGAAAAGGAACTACTCGACCGTCATAATCCAATACTAATAGTGAGGCTAATTCTTCCGAATGTTCTTCGGAAACTACTCGATAAATTCCTTTAGAAGGGTGATTTTTATGTGCAGTATTTTTTGGTTCAATAGTTTGTTCTTGCGTAGCGTGATTGTGTCCACTGTGATCGTGTCCGTCGTGTTCATCGTGTTGTGCAATAGAAGAAAAACTCGCTCCAAGTAACACAAAAATAAATAGTAATTCTTTTCTTTTTTCCTTTAAAATCGCTAATCTTTGGTTTAAAAATTGGAATCGTCCAACTGGAGCAAAAAGTGATAAAATCATTGCGATTGCCATTAATAAATAACCAAAATAAGTAATGTTTGTACCCCACCAATCGTGATTTACACTCAATTTTGTTCCTTCTTCATTTTCAGGTGTAGATGGATCATCTAAATTGTAACTGGATTGAAAAAAGCGATATCCTCGATAGTCCATTACATTGTTCATAAAAACAGTTTGATTGCGCTTGTATTTCATTTCTTCATCGAAAATTGTCAAATCACTTTCAAAAGATGACGGTGATTCTGAACCTGGATATTTATCTAATCTAAAATCGCGACATTCAACTTTAAATGGCATTGGTTTTCTGATGGAACCGTATTCTAATTGGCACGTAATTCCGTTCAAATCAAAACGCACAGGAGTAGGAATTGCACTCATTCCGCCTTCTAAACGAACGATTTTTGAACTTTTTCCATCGCTTACCTTGACAGTTAAATAATCAGAACCTTCATTTTTCTTACCGGTGGAAACTAATAATTTCTTTGCATTACTAATTTTTTGTTTGAAAACAAATTGTTGGTTTCCAACTTGATAAAGTGTTTTAGTTTTGAAAGTTACCCATTTATTAGCTGGAACTTCTTGATACAATGATTCTGATACTGGCAAACCAGATTGACGTGCTTTTTGCATTTCTGTCATTGGTAAATAACGCACAGGAAGAAAAGTTTTGATTTGTACAGAATCTCCAACAGTTCGCGCTTCGATTCCAGGAGTTGCAACTTTTTTATTAAATGAAAGTGGAATGTTCCCAACCATAAATAGGTCATTTTCACACAAATAATTTGATTTCATTCCATCTGTCACCAATTCCAAAGCACTTGTTTTAAATCGCTTGTTAATCACAAAAGTATCTTTCATTTTCGTTTGAAAATTGACATATTCAAAGGTGAAATTTTTGTTATCGATAGCTACTTCATTTTTAAAGTAATTGTCAGTAATCACAGAAAAGTATTTTTTTGAAGCATCAATTTTGGTGGAATTTGTTTTTGGATTTTCTAAATAAACGAGCAAGTAAGGATCTGAAGTAAAAATAAAATCAGAAGTTGTTCCTTCATTTATAATCATTAAGCCTTCAAAGCTGATATAACGTGTTACACCTGCTCCAATAAGAATAACAATAAACGAAAGATGGAATGTCAACATCGCGATTTTCTCACGTACAAACATCTTGTATTTGAAGATATTAGCAATTAAATTAAGCGTTAAGTACAAAAGCAAAAACTCAAACCATGTAGCATTGTAAATAATGATTTTAGCACTTTGAATGCCATAAAGCGATTCTATAAAAGTTGCGATACCAATACCTAAAAGGAATAAAATCAGGCCTAAAGACATCGTTTTCATTGAGAAAAAAATGTCAACTATTTTTTGTAATAATGTTTGTTTCATGCGGGTGCAAAATTAATCAATACCTTATCCAAATGACATATTTAACAGCATTTTGTTCTTATCAATTTTAAAAGTTAGATTTCTTAACAAATAACCTAATTTTTTGGTAGCTATTTTATTGCCTGAAACTATAATTTTTAGTTAAAACCAAAAAAATAGAGCTATAACCACAATTTAGTGTTAGCGAACATTTTGGCCTTGAATTTCCTGGTTTTAGATTACGTGCTGATGACTAATTATTTCTTATTGATTGTTTAAGAGTAATTACATACGAAATAATCAACATTTTAATTACTCAAAACAGATTAAAGAAAAAATAAATCACTAAAAAAATCAATTCAATTTTTAAAAAAATGCTTTTAATCTATAAAAACCGCAAAATACAACTGTTTTAACTCAAAAATTAGGTATTTATACCTATTGCAGGAGAAAAAAATAACTCTTAAAATTGTGTCCTAATCTAAAATTAATGAAAATGTTAAAAAAATCAATTTTTGTGTTGGCATTTACGCTACCACTTGTTTATTCGTGTTCAAAAGAGGGTTGTACAGATTTAAACGCTCTAAATTATTCTAGTAGTGCAAATAAAGATGATGGAAGTTGCATAACTGAGCAGGATATAAACAATGTAAATCCTCAAAATCTTTATGTTGAAAACTTTAATTTAACTTTTAATAATTCAACATCTTTTGGATCCTATTTGCCAAATTTCAATTACGAAGTTGGAGATATGATAATTATTGAGACAATTAATCAATATGATGAATGGACGTCACTTCCATTTATTTTTGATGTCGACATTCATGTCGAAGGTGCTTACAGTGAAACTGGCACTGTATGGATTTATTTGAAAAATGATGATGGATCAGCTTATTTTTCTTCAACAAGTCAAAATGTTGCATTTAGAGTTGGGTTAATTAAGAAAAACGGATTAATATTAAATCCAAATTTAAAAAACATGACTATATCAGAGATTCAATCACTTCAATAAGTAGAAATTTTAATAATTACAAAAAATAAAGTCAAGCGGCTATAAATTATCAAGTTTTAGCCGCTTTTTTCTTTTTATTGGATTCGATTCATAATTCAAGTCCAAGATTGATAAAATAGTTACTTTTGGCGCGGATTTTTAGCTGTCGAAACGCTCTAATTCCTTAAAGAAAAACTTTCTAAATGAAAAAAATCCTTATTCTCGGCGCAGGTTTATCTGCTTCTTCAATGATTAGATATTTATTGAATCTCGCTCAAGAAAATGATTGGCATTTGAAAATCGTTGACCAAGATATCGAATTAGTTAAGCGAAAAATAAACAATCATCCCAACGCTGAAGCTTTAGCTTTTAATGCTTTAAATCCGCATGAAAGAAGACCTGCAATTGGACATTCAGACTTAGTGATCTCTATGTTGCCAGCACGTTTTCATGTCGAAGTTGCGAAAGACTGTATCGATTTACGAGTAGATTTAATCACACCTTCCTATATTTCTCCAGAAATGAGAGCTTTGAACGAAGATGCGAAAGAAGCTGGAATAGTTATTATGAATGAAATCGGAGTAGATCCTGGAATCGACCACATGAGTGCGATGAAAATAATTCATTCAATTCAAAATAGGGGAGGGAAATTAACGAGTTTTAAATCTTTTTGTGGCGGCTTGATTGCACCGGAAAGTGATAACAATCCTTGGCATTACAAATTCACGTGGAACCCAAGAAACGTGATTCTAGCAGGGCAGGGTGGCGCAGCATGTTTCAAACAAAATGACGAATACAAATACATTCCTTACAATCGTTTGTTTAGCAGAACAGAACGTTTTTCAATCGGAACGTATGGAGAATTTGATGGATATGCCAACCGCGATTCTTTATCGTACAGAAAAACGTATGGTATAGAAGATATTCCCACAATTTATAGAGGAACCTTGCGCAGACCGAATTACTGTCAAGGTTGGGATGTTTTTATTGAATTAGGAATGACGGATGATTCTTACAAAATGGCAAATTCGGAGGAATTAACTCCACGCTCATTTTTAAATGCATTTTTACCTTATAATCGCAATTTAACCGTTGAAGACAAATTGAAATTATTTTTACGTGAAGATCGAATGAATTTATATCCTTTGTTTGAATCTATCGGGATTTTTGAAAAAGACGAAAGTTTTGGTTTTGAAAACGCAAGTCCAGCGCAATTACTTGAAAAATTGTTGGCAGAAAAATGGAAATTGGAAGAAGGTGATAAAGATATGTTGGTGATGTATCATGAATTTGAATACGAAATCAACAACAAACATCACAAAGTTATTTCTTCAATGATAAACGTAGGAGAGGACCAAACCTACACTTCTATGTCGAACACAGTTGGTTTACCAGTTGCGATTGCAGCAAAAATGATTTTGAAAGGCGATTTACTCGAAAAAGGAGTAACTTTACCTATTCACGCAGCGATTTATGAACCAATTTTAGAAGAGTTGGAACAATTTAATATTCGCTTTGAAGAACAAGAATTTGAACTATAAAAACAAAATAGAATGGAAAACGAAGAAAACCAAATGAACATCGAACTTTCTGAAGAAATTGCTTTAGGAGTATATTCAAATCTTGCAATAATTACACATTCTCCTGCTGAGGTTGTATGTGATTTTATTCAAGTAATGCCTGGAATGCCAAAAGGAAAAGTGCGTTCAAGAGTGTTGATGACACCACAAAATGCAAAACGTTTCTTGCAAGCTTTGGCAGACAATATCAATAAATACGAGCAAACTTTTGGACACATTGATGATCCTCAAGCTGGAATTCCACCAATGAATTTTGGTACTCCAAGCACAATGGCTTAATTTTTCAGTTTACTGAGAATGATAACTGTTTGTATTCCTGTTTACAATTCGGATGTTTGCGCATTGGTTGAAGCACTTTATGAGCAGTTAAAAAAAATAAAAGAAACGATTGAAATCATTGTAATCGATGATGGTTCAAATCCAGCAATTAAGAAACTAAACGCTGTTTTTTCAACCAAAGTCACTTACATAGAAAATCAACAAAACAAAGGCAGAGCGTCTATTCGAAATCAATTTTTGGAATTTGCGTCTCAGCCTTTTTTGTTGTTTATAGATGGCGATTCGGAAGTGATTTCCCCAACTTTTTTATCAGATTACATTCAACATATCAATGCAAATGAAACATACGTGCTTTGTGGTGCAAGTGTTTATCAAAAAAATAAGCCTGATAGAAAACATTTTCTGCGTTGGAAATATAGCATTGTTCGAGAAAGTAAATCAATTGAAGAGCGATTAAAAAATCCAAACTTGGGTTTTAAAACTAATAATTTCTTAATCCGAAAAACGGTTTTTGAAGAAGTAAAATTCAATGAAACACTTAAAGGTTATGGCCACGAAGACACTTTGTTTGGTTTTGAATTAACGCAAAATTCTATTCCAATTGCACACATTGACAATCCTGTTTTGAATAAAAACTTAGATGACAATACTACTTTTTTGAATAAAACAAACGAGGGTTTAAAAAGCTTGTTGCAAGTTCTAGAAATTGTAAACCATAACGAGCAATTCACTCAAAACATAAAATTATTGTTTGCCTACCAACGAATCAAAACCAATCCTGTTTTAAAATTTGGTCTTTCTGTTTCTGTTATATTTCTACCACTGCTCACCTATTTTTTAAAGAAAGGAGTTTTCACTTTGCGGATGTTTGATTTGTATAAAATGATTCAGTTTAGCAAGTTAAGAAAGAAAAGTTGAGGTTTTAGAGTCACCCTCCTCAGTTTCCCTGCACTAACGTTTGGTCTTCAAAAGCAATGCTTTTACTTCACAAGGGAGGAAGTTTTAATCTCACTTTGAGAGAAATTATTGATATGAGTCAGTGACTGTTACTTTTCAAATATTTTAGATTGAACCAATATCTTTTTTATTTCGAACAGAGATTAAAAGGGGTATTCATTTAGCATAACAAATATTCTACTTCAAAAACCCCCTTGCACGTAAATCTTTCTGAATGGCAACAATATCTTCTGGAATTTCAAAATTAATCAGCCAATTTACGACCAAACCGTTGTAAATACATAGTTTCATAATGCTCGGAAAAGAGCCAATCAACACGCCTAAAGTTTCAACATCCTCTTTGAAATCGTATTGTAAATCTTCGTGCATTGCTTTGATTTGTGTCAAGATTTTGAAACTTCTCGCGATCACATACATATTAAAAGCATACGATTTATTTGGCATTTCATGAATTAATTCTTCTCTTAAATTCGAGAGTGAAAGAATCAACATTTTCAGATTCAAGTAGGGCTCACTGTATTTATCTTTGGTGGTTGAAACAAGTTCGTTAATCATTCCACTCATTTCTTTGACTTCATACAAGTAAATATCAGACGAATAAAATCGGGTTTTAACAGCTGCGACAATTTTTTGAAATCGCACTTCAATTTCCGTTCTAAAAGCTTCCACTGATTTAGTTTCTAACAATTGAAAATAGAGTTGATTCACCAAAACTTTGTCTTTTTTGATAAGTCGTAGCAATAATTTGTCCTTTTCTTTCTCAGGCATCGAAAGAATAGCTTCTTTAAACTCTGTTTCTATTTTCATTGTTTCTATTTTTCTTAAGCAAAATAAATCATAATTCAATGACAAAAACAGTTAAGTAATAGATTTTTATAACAATGAAACAGATTATAAACTCATTATTTTCTATTTTTACATTTTAACACAGCTTAAAGTATTCAGTAAAATTGAAGCCAGTTATAACTAACTTCTTATGCTGAGTTTGTCAAAACGTTGACTATTTACTTTCAGTTCCCAACTTTCAATTCAAATGTCTGTCCATAAAAACGTAAAAAGAGTAACAACTCACACCTTGCAAGAAATGAAAAATGCTGGCGTAAAAATCTCTATGCTAACAGGTTATGATTTTTCTATAGCTAGGATTATCGACGAAGCAGGAATGGATATCATCCTTGTTGGCGATTCGGCTTCTAATGTTATGGCGGGCCACGAAACGACCTTACCCATCACTTTAGACCAAATGATTTATCATGCTTCTTCCGTTGTGAGAGCTGTTAATAGAGCATTGGTTGTAGTTGATTTACCTTTTGGTTCTTACCAAGGAAATTCAAAAGAAGCGCTTTCAAGTTCGATTAAAATCATGAAAGAATCAGGTGGACACGCTGTAAAAATGGAAGGCGGACAAGAAATTTTGGAATCTATCAAACGTATTTTAACAGCTGGAATTCCTGTAATGGGACATTTAGGTTTAACGCCACAGTCGATTTACAAATTTGGAACTTACGTCGTTCGAGCAAAAGAAGAAGATGAAGCAAATCGCTTGATTGAAGATGCAAAAGCCTTGGAAGAAGCGGGTTGTTTTGCCATCGTTTTAGAGAAAATACCAGCAAAATTAGCAGCTAAAGTAGCACAAATGGTAACGATTCCTATCATAGGAATTGGCGCTGGAAACGGTGTTGATGGTCAAGTTTTAGTGGTTCACGATATGCTTGGAATCAATAATGAATTTAGTCCGCGTTTTCTCCGTAAATACAATAATCTACATGAACAAATGATGCTTTCGTTTCAAGAATATATTCGCGATGTAAAAGCTGGAGATTTCCCTAACGAATCAGAACAATATTAAGTTTGGAATATGATTTTCAGTAGATTTTCAGTTGTTTTATTCTTTTTACTATTTGTATTAAGTGCTTGTAATTCAAACTCAAACAAGGAAATAAAAATCACTGATTCTTCCAAAAACGTGTGTAAACATAGTCGCTGGTTGAAGATTTATGAAACGGAAAATCAAGTTATTATTCAAATCACTAATCCTGATAATCCAAAGCAAGTTTTTACCTATAAAACTTCTGGAAAACCTACAAATAAAGGAGTTAATTCCACCAAAATAATTCAACTTCCGAGTCAGAAATTGGCTGTGCTTTCGGCAACGCATATCGGAATGCTTTCAGAATTAAATGCTATTAACTTCATTTCAGCTATTTCGGATGTAAAGTTTGTTTACAATCAGCAAGTGAAAAAAGGTGTGAAAACTGGAAAAATTATTTCGCTTGGTGACGAAGGTCAAATTTCAATTGAAAAACTGCTTGCTTCCAAAACTAAAACAATGATTTACAGTGCTTTTAGTGGGGAATTATCTCAACAAAAACAGTTTGAAAAACTTGGAATTACAAGTATCCCAAATTATGATTGGCGTGAAACCACTCCACTTGGAAAAGCAGATTGGCTCTTACTTTTTGGTTATTTGACCGGTAAACAAGAACAGGCAAAAGAAATAATCGATCGACTATACGCCTTATATTCTCTGGGAATTATTGAAGGAAAAAAAATCAAAAACAAAGAAATTTTTCTTCTTGGAAATCAAATGGGAGATTATTGGTATGCGCCTGCTGGTGAAAGCTATCAAGCCATTTTATTGAAAGACGCAGGAATCAACTATTTGTACGCAGACACAAAAGGAACAGGAAGTTTGGCTTTGCCGATGGAACAAGTTATTAAAGATGCTGAAAAAGCAACTGTTTGGTTAAATCCCGGTTTTGGAAGCAAGGCAGAAA
>Ga0247843_1008355_pt1 | contig 12126 bp, 11 predicted proteins | sample LaCruzMarch2017__FD_192420 | JGI IMG/M metagenome (GOLD analysis project Ga0247843, IMG submission 192420) | Freshwater microbial communities from meromictic Lake La Cruz, Castile-La Mancha, Spain - LaCruzMarch2017_8m | ecosystem: Environmental > Aquatic > Freshwater > Lake | place: Spain...
TGGGCTAGAAAAAGCCATTGTATTTGGAACATATGAAGTTGCTATGAAGAAAACCAATAATCATGCTATAAGTGGCGGTATTGCCGGGCTCAGTGCCAGCTTTATTGTCACCCCATTTGAGAGAGTAAAAATTCTTCTTCAAACTAATCAAACCATTGCAAACAATATGATGACACCTAAATTTTTATTTCAAGGATGGAGTGCAACATTATATAGAGAAATGCCGGGATTTGCGATTTATTTTTCTACCTATAATGCTCTCAAAAAGGCGAAAGGTGAAGCGAATGTTACTCTTATGGATTCATTCACATTTGGAGCCATTGCAGGGAGCACTTCTTGGCTATTTATTTACCCACAAGACAGAATTAAAACCCATGTTCAGGCATTAAAAGAAAGAAAATTGGGATTTATTGGAGGATTCCAAGAAATATTAAAAGAAGGTGGTTATAAAAGTTTTTACAGAGGATTCCATTTTGCACTTATGCGGGCAATTCCGCTCCATGCGACTGCATTTATATCATATGAATTATGTAAAAAATATTTATAAAAAAATCCAATTTTATAAATATTTTTTAGAGCGTTGCGTATTTTAAATGCCGTTTTTAATTTTTATAAATTTTTGGCTGTTTATATTTTGATGACTTTTTACTATTTATTTTATATATTTCTTTATTATATGCCTAAATAAAGTAATTTTTATAATTATCTATTTTTATTTTTAATATTGAATTAGATAGGCTTTCTTTTAATTTTATAAATGTTGATGGTTTATCTAATTTTATATAATGTTTTACTTGATTAAAACATTGTTCTATTGCATTAAGACATGGATGATAAAAAATTACCACTATCTTTTATAATCTTTTTAGTTTCTTCTTTCTTATGTATTTGCCCATTATCTAAAATAAATAGTTTATTTTGTAAATTTTGTTCTAATTTTGGTAAATGGGATAAATCCAAAATTTCAAAAATCTGTAAGGATATGTTTAGATGATAATTTATGGATAATTAAATTTTTCAGATTGACATATAAAAATATATATTATATAAAATATGGGAAATATAGTAGTACATGGAACTAAAATAGAAGTAGATCCAAGATTTCGAATATCTGCTCCAGCAATTGAAGAAGCTTTAGATTTTATCAAAATACATACAGCTGGAACAACTCTATTAGAAATCGGATGTGGAAGTGGTGTTTATGCAGATTTATTACGAAAGAGATGAGTTAAAGTTATTGCTACTGATGCTTGTAGAATAAAGAAAGATGAATTATCATTACCAAATAAAAGAATGGCACAATTTACAAATAGAAGAGCTATTAGTAATATAATAGAAAAAAATGCAGTTGAAGCTGTACAGAATTATGGACAAAATACTAGTATATCTTTATTTTCATCATTTCCTCTTCCAGTGGAATACGATGATAAACCACCATATTATGATGAAGTTTCTTTACGTAATTTTAAAGGTAATAAATTTTTTTTAATAGCAATGTATCAGGATCGTTTATCTAACACAAAAAACTATAATAAAAGTATCCCAAATATTTCAACCGGTTCTTCTGAGTTTCATAATTTATTAGGTGAAGAATGGAACGTAAAAGATAAATTATTATTAGAAACTGGAAGATTGGGACCAAATACTCATATGTATTTAATTTATTTTGAAAGAAAAACGGGGAATAATTCCAATAATAACAACAATAATAATAAATCAAATAATTCCAGTTTGAGTGGAGGAACAAATAGAAAATGTCCAAAAAATAATGCAAAAGATTTTAAATTAAAAACAGTAGATACTGGTTTAGATGGTAATTTATGGATAGTTAGTAAAAGAAGTGATGGTATTAAATTTTGGAAAAGAAAATAATATGTCAGATGGATTATAGAATACTTAATCTGACTTAAAATAAAAATAATTTATATATTCATTTTTGGTTCTGTTAAATTTAATTTATATTCAAAAAAGTAGAGATAAACTTTTAGTTTATCTGATATAAATAATAATTTTTATAATTCATATACAATGGAACTTCTTTTCTAGCTAGAACCAGTATCAGTGTTAAATATATATGGGCAATTCCGCTCCATGCGACTGCATTTATGTCATATGAATTATGTAAAAAATATTTATAATAATTATTATGCCTTGAAGATTGATAAACGTTCCGCAATTTCTGCTGCTGATGGACGCATATATGGGTCTATTTCTAGGCATCTTCTTGCAATCGTTGCTATCAAGACAATCATTGGGTTTTTATTCTCTATCAATTTGACTGGGAATGGATTGACTTTTAGATTGAAGATGATACGCATAGCTTGGTCAGAATTTTTGCTCTCTTCCAAATAAGATGGGACTTCTTTTCTAGTTAGAATCAGTTGAATAAGAACTCCAAATGCCCAGATGTCACACTTTTCGTCAATTCCAATCCATTCTGCAACTTGAGGTGACATGAAGATTGGAGTACCAACTGCTTCTTGTTCAACAATATCAAACTGGTTTGAAAGCCCAAAATCAACAAGTACCACGCGGGTAGTTCCATCGGGATTTTGTGTTACTATAAAGTTCTCATGTTTGATGTCCCTATGGACAATCCTGTTGGCGTGGATGTGTGCAATAGATAAAGAAATTTGATAAAGAATCACCAAAAAAAATGGCAGGTTTTTAGGAGCAAATTTGTTCTCACGCATATAAACATTGAATCTTTTGCCCTCGACCAGTTCCATGACGATATAGAAAATATACCCAATCACAAAATAATCCAATGTTTTGCAAACATTGGGATGAGCAGGGATTTGTAACCCAATATCCGCTTCTCTTTTGAGCTGTGCATGATATACACTGATACAACGCCCCGACATGTCACACATTTTGATTGCAACTCTTTGCATATCATTTCTATGATCAATTGCCAGAAAAACCTTGCCATATGCACCTTCTCCTAGTGAGTTATTGGTGATTTCGTATCTTTCATTTAATAATGGAAGTTTATCTTCGTGAGTACATTGGCAAAAATCCGAAGCTTTAGCAGAATCTTCTGGTAAAATATGAGCCATTCTTTTAAACTTATACAACTATTATGATAAAAAATCATCAATTTTTTTATCATATTTGTGCTTATATAATTTGATCTTCTTCTCTCTTTCAATCAAACTCTAATCAAATATTGGTATATTAAGATTTCATTATGCACTTATGCTGGTACTTCCTTTGAATTATGTAAGAAATATTTATAAAATAAGATTTTTTATGCATTACCAAATGTACGCTCCTGGTTTGCACGCTCCTGGTCTGCACACTCTTGGTCTGCACACTCTTGGTCTGCTGACTCTTGGTTTGCACGCTCCTGGTTTGCACACTCTTGGTCTGCACACTCTTGGTCTGCACGCTCTTGGTCTGCACACTCTTGGTCTGCACACTCCTGGTTTGCACGCTCCTGGTCTGCACGCTCCTGGTTTGCACACTCCTGGTTTGCACACTCTTGGTCTGCAGGCTCCTGGTCTGCACGCTCTTGGTCTGCACACTCTAGTTCTGCAAGCTTCTCTTTCAATTCCATCACAATATCTTTTGCTTTTGGACGTTCTGATTTTTCCAAAGCTAGACAGCTTCTAGCAATTCTTGCAAAAAAGGCAACATTGGGGTCTTCGTTCTCCAACAATTCTCTTGGAAATTGTAGTCCAGTACGATGGATATTCCCAAGGATTTTCACAATCTCAGCAACACTCTGTGCATCTTGCAAAAACCAAGGTTTTTGAACTCCAGTCAAAAGAAATAAAATCAAAATCCCCGATGACCATATATCCGACCTATAATCGATATTGATTCCTCTTGAAATTTCAGGAGAAAAATACAATGGTGTTCCCCGTTGCATCTGTGGTACAGCATGAAAATGCGTTGAAAAATCAAAATCAATAAGCTTGATTTCAATGGTTCCATCTTCCCGCTCAATAATCATTATATTTGCGAGCTTGATATCACCATGAAAAATCAAATGCTCATGAAGATGAGCAATTGCTTCAAAAATTTGCACCAAAATGCGACAGATTTGCAAAGGATTAATTGGCACTTTTGGGTCGCGTTCAAGTAGCCACTGCTTCAAGTCTTTTCCACCTTCAATAAGTTCCATGGCGATAAATCTTTTGCCACAGAAACTAACCCAAGTATGAAAAAAACGGGGAAAATTGGGATGGGGTGGAATTTGACCCATAATAGTTGCTTCATTTCTGCTAGAATTGGTCTCTTTGGACTTTTTGACAGCAACAATTCTAGGAACTCCTGGTGCATTGCTGAATGCTCTATAAACTGTTCCACTCGCACCTTTACCAATGACTGCTCCAATATGATAATAAAAACATGGGTTAGGATTGGTATCCGCCATAATTCAAAATTGAAAATATAGAATAAATAATAAGATTATAAACCCATCAATTTTTTTTTATAATTCATATACCATTATATAGAAAAATTTTATGGTATATAAATTATCAGACAAATTGGTTCTGGTTCTTTTGGGTCTATTTTTTAGTCCTACAATGAGACCAACAGCAGCAGAGATTTTGGAACTAGTAAAAGCTTACGTGAATCAATGACTCTTTACAATTTATAAATTTTTATTATTTTAATTTTGTGGAAAAATCCTATCAAACAAAAACAAGAGTTCTTCAGCAGAAAAACGCTCAGCTGGGTCTATTTCTAGGCAAACCTCCAGAATTCCATGCATTCTGCGTTCAAAATTGTCGCCATAACACTTCAAATTTGGAAGTGGAGGAGGGGTTTTAACGCCTCTAATAGCTTCAATAAGCTCATCGCCAGTCAATTGATTCAAAAATGGAGGGTCTTGCCCTAAAATCTCTAGGATTGTTATTCCTAGAGACCAAATATCATCTTTGAAAGGTGATGCAGTCTCGCAATTTGTTGAATTTGGTGATTTCCAAGACCAAGTTCCAGTATTGGGTGCATCTGGGTGCAGTTCCCCGTGTTGTGTTGAGACTCCAAAATCAGCTATTTTCACAGACCCGTGTGGTGGTCCTAGAAGAACATTGTCACTCTTGATGTCTCCATGGTGAATCATTTTCTTGTGCATATGCAACAAACCACAAATGAGTTGTCTGACAATATTAAGAATCATTATTGGCTGTAACATTTGCATGTGATTTTTCGGTGATGGAATAATTGAAGTCAAACTAGTTTCCATCAATTCCATCACAGCATAGATAGTGTTTTGCCAAACAAAGACCTCAATGAGTCTAACAACATTTTGATGATGCCCAATAGCACTCCAAGTAATCATTTCATGAATTGAAAATGGATTCTCAGGAGTTTGCTTAATTGCAACTTTTTTGTCAGTTTTTTTGCAGGTCCAAAGATAAACTTCACCAGTGCCTCCTTTACCAAGTCTTTTTCCATCAAAAATGTAATGTAAGCTTGGGTCTTCATCGCAGCGAACAGGAACACCATTTTTGGCACAATCACATAAATCATCCGGAAACCATTTTTCATCAAAATCTAGCTCTGCCATTCAGAAGTTCTTTCTTCCTAAGATATATACGATTTTTTTTAATTAAAATTACCATCATTTTTTACAAAAAATGGATTTAAAGACAAAACCGTATATTATTAAAATAAAAAATGAATTTGGACCCTCTCAATTATATTTTTGGAATATTACGTTATATTTCCAATAATATTAATATAAATAATAATAATAACATAAATGACCGTATAATTAAAGCATTTGGACCATGTGTTCGCGCTATTTTACGCAAAGAAGCATATCCTGATATTTTCCTTATTATATCTTGTAGATGGATTATTAGTGAATTTCTAGGATTACTTAAAGTATTTGAGGTAATCCCAAAATATGTAGAATCAGATGTTACAAGGTTAATTGTTTTTGATTTACATTATCAAGGTAATAAATATAAAATTCATATTGGAACTGACATTTATAAATTTACCTATTTTATGAACAATAAATTTGGTCTTACTTGCAATAATTTAGCAATTGATTTTGAGGGAACAATTTCCCCAATTATTTCCCATCATTTAGTAAAAGGACATACTAATATATCATGGATAACAAGCTGTATTCAAGATGTAATGGAAAAAAAATTCCGGGCTATTATATTAGAAGATATATTTTCAGCAGACCGTTCCAATTTTAGTGGTGTTGAACCACTTATGAGTCCATTTGATAAGTTGATTTTACAAAATGAAATGATTGAGAATATGGGTCATCTTGGATATGATTTTGATAAAGAAAATACAAAAAATTTAACATCACACAGGTTATATAGTCTTATTACACATATGAATATAAAAGATTATGATATTGAACGTGATATTTCGATGAGTTGCTGTATCTGCAGAGAAGATTATTTAGAAAATATTGAGAAAAAAACAATTTTAATTGGATGCCATCATGATTTCCATGTTGATTGTTTGAAAAAATGGGTTAATCAAAATAAAAAATCATGCCCTACTTGTCGAACAAATCTTCATTTTTTATAAAGACTTTCCCAACATAGCGAGCAATTCTTCAGAAGAAGGACGATGATCTGGATTTATTTGAAAACATTGTCTCATTACTTCAAACAAAATCAAAATATTTGCATCATTTGACTCAGGTAATTTCTTTAAAAACCTCATTTTCTTTAGCCCACTTTGCAAATCTCTCATAAATTCAATAAGTTGAACTCTAGTGGTACATTTATATGGATATTTTCCAAAAAGCATCAAATAAATGATGACACCAATTGCCCAGATATCAATTTTCTGACTTCTATTTTTTTTCACAACACAACTAACTGCTTCAGGAGGTATGTAGTTGAATGTTCCTGAAAATCCATCTTTCAACTGTGAAACTGGAACTGAAAATCCAAAGTCAATAATTTTGACCGAATCACCCAATGAGACCATGATATTCTCAAGTTTCAAATCTCGATGAATAATATCATGTGAGTGCAAAATAACTAGACCTTTGAGAATATCAACAACAATATCTATTGCAATTAAAGGGTTTTTCCAAAAAAATACCTTGTTCCCTTCAATAATTTCCAACAAATTTTTTCCTTTGACATATTCTATCACGATGTAATAGAATTTTGTATCCTCAGACCAAGTAATTGTTCTTGCAATATTTTTACAAAAACACGTTGTTCCAACTAGAATTTCATTTGTAATTGATTCGGGTGATGAAATCCTCTTTGGAATACATTTTATCACAACTGATTGTGAATCAACATCAATTGCACGTAAAATTTTGCCAAAACTCCCAATACCAATTACATTATCTGCGCGATATTTTTCTTTAAGAATTTGGGGTGGAATAAAAAATTCTTCAACATCTGGCAATGAAGAACTGCTAAATTCTTCTAAACTGGCTGCACAAATGGCACCAGCAGCTTGTATAATTGACATTTTAATTATATTAATTTATAAATTAATAATTTTTATCTTAAAATCTAATCATTTTTTTATAATTTTTGAAGTTATTTAAGACAACTCGGCAAGCACTTGAGCGGAAGTAATCCGTGCAGATGGGTCAATTTGCAAGCATCTTTCGCATATCCTGCGTAAATCTTTGATGTCTTTGTTGTCACCAGAATAGGTAGGAAGTGGCGGAGAACTTTTCAAGTTGCCAATCAACAAGCAAAGCTGTTTTGATGGCAGTTCAGGGAAGGGAAAATTGCGAAAAAGAATCTCATAAATAAGGATGCCAAGAGCCCACATATCAACTTGGCAAGTAAGTCTTGATTTTCCAACGATAATTTCAGGAGAACAATAATCAACACTACCCATTCTGCAACCAATTGGTATGTCTTCAACTTTGATAGTAAATCCCAAATCGATGATGACAGCACGCATGAACTCTCCAGATGGTCCTAGTTCAAACATGACATTTGAAGACTTTAAGTCACGATGGACAAGACCAGAAGAATGCAAGACAGCAAGACCCTCCGCAATATCACGAATCATCTTTTTAGTACCCCCGGGGAAATTTTGTGAAAATTTTCTGTTTGCAGCAAAAAAATCGTAGGCTTCCAAACCTTTGATTAGCTCCATAAATATCCAGATGAAGCCATCCTCATCAATGGAGTACCCATAAATATTGCAAATGTGGGTTGATTGAAGAGACATTCCCAATTCAATTTCCCGCATAATTTCCGGAGTTCCCCATTCTGGATGTTTTGGATTTGCTTTCCCATAAACTTTTTTGACAGCAAGAGAACTTCCACTGGGAAGGTGTGTTGCTCTGAAAACTTCCCCAAATGAACCTTTTGCGATTGATCTAAAATCAATGCGAAAAAATTTCCGGAAATTAGATATTGGTATTAAACCTCTTGGGATTGGGATGTCCGAAACTGATTCAGCAGATTGTGCAGAAACTTGCTCAGAAAATGGCTCAGCAGCTTTTGCAGCAGCTTGCCCAAAAGAAAAAAAATCAGATTCTTCGTCTTCACTAGAAGGAGAAAAACTCATACGATTAATTTTGTCAAATAAGTATTAATTTTATATAAAAACCCATCAATTTTTTTTATATGTATTATATAAATATGCAATTATCAAAAATAAAAGTAATAAAAAAATTGGGCACTGGAATGTTTGGAACCGTTTATCTTATAAACTATAATAATAACATATATGCCATGAAAGTCCAGAAAATTTTTGAAGAACAGAAAACTAAAAATATAAAATTTCCAATATGGCGAGAATTATTATTTTATAAAGATGTAAATAAAATGCCACCAGAATCTCAAAAATTTTTCTGCAAATTATATGGATATAAAATAATCGAAGACTGCAAACATATACAAATTCGTCCAAAAGTTTTTCCAAATAAAAAATTGTTTTTTAATAAAATAAATCAATCAAATACTTGTATTATTTTAATAATAGATTACAAAGGCTCGAATAACTTATATGATTTTTTACAAAATAATATACCAAAAAAACAGATATATAGTATTTTATTACAAGTTTGTAAAATCATGTTAATACTTTCTGACCTAAAATATTCGCATAATGATTTACATGCAGGTAATATTATGGTTCATTCAACAACAGAAAAAACATTTGAAATTAAGAAACATAAAATTCCTCATTATGGTCTTCAATTAGTTGCAATAGATTATGGAAATGTAACATATTATGAACAAGATGAATCTTATTATTTTTTAGAATTATCTGAATGGCTTTTTTATATTCTTCAAAATAAGCCAAAATTAGAAAAAAATTGTAGAATGCAAAAAAAGAAGTATCCATATGAAAAAGAATATCCTATAAAATATATTGATTTTATTTGGCAAAATATATTATCAAAACACGAAGCAATTATAGATAATTATGCTGAAAAATATTTAAAATTATACCCACATTTAGATAAATTTTATCAATTTTTTAAGAAAAATATAAAATATGATTCATTGCATCATAAAAATGACATAAAAGTATTCCTTCTAAAAATTTTGAATAATTTTGCATTGGAATATCCAGAATTATATATGAATGAAACAGGTTGGTGTTCTCCACCTAAATTTATTCTACCAAAGAAGGATATTCTAGAAATATTGGAGTGCAAAACATGCGAAGACTATATTATATATTTTACAAAAAAAATATTTCAATAATTTTACTAACACCATGATAAATATATGGCACTTCGTGCCTTGCTGCAAAACAATAATTATTAATCATAATTTTAATTAAAAAAATATTATTTATATAATATGACATATATTTTAGTGACTGGTGGTCTTGGGTTTATTGGTTCTCACACTGTTTTAGAACTATTAGACAAACAATATAAAATTATAATTATAGATAATTTATCCAATAGTTCAAAAGATGTGCTCAAAGTTTTTAAGAATATTCTTTTTTTTCAAATAGATATAAGAAGTCGTCTCCAATTGGAGAATCTTTTTGTAAAATACAGGATATCAGCTGTAATTCATTTTGCCGCTTTGAAAGCAGTTGGTGAAAGTATTACTAATCCATTGCAATATTATGACAATAATATATGTGGCACAATGAATCTATTGGAAACAATGCGAAAACATGATTGCAAAAAAATAATTTTCTCCTCTTCAGCAACAGTTTATGGTGAAAATAAATATCCAGTTACGGAGGATTCCCCGGTTGGAAATGGGCTTACAAATCCATATGGTAAGACGAAATATATGACTGAACAAATATTAAGTGATTTATATAATTCCGATAAAAATTGGTCAATTACAATTTTACGCTATTTTAATCCAATTGGGGCACATCCAGAGGGATTATTGGGGGAGAATCCCAACGATACGCCAAATAATTTATTTCCTTATTTGCTGAAAGTCAGTGCAAATAAATTACCTGTTCTTAATATATTTGGTGCTGATTATGAGACAGAAGATGGAACTTGTGTCCGGGATTTTGTCCATGTAGTTGATTTAGCAAGAGGACACCTGAAAGCTCTTGAACAAATCAATGAAACCGACCCAAAATTACGAGTCTATAATTTAGGAACTGGGAAAGGAACAAGCGTGAAGGAACTAATAAGGATTTTTGAGAGAGAGAATAATGTTGTCATAAACCACAAATATTCAGCAAGAAGAGAAGGAGATTTGCCAATAGTTTATGCAAATACTGAGAAAGCAAATAAAGAATTAGACTGGGAATGTATTTATACAGTTGAAGATATGTGCAAGCATGGTTATAATTATGCGCTTACTAATTTTTGAAATTCCGACTTATCCACTAATTTTCCTTTAATATATAATTTTTCCAGTGATTGTGGAAATTTATTAATTTTCCGCTTGAATTTTGCACCCAATGACAGCTCTTGGATACTATCCGGTAAATTATCAATTGATTGTTCAAAATGTCTGCCAAATGATAGGACTAATAAACCATTCGGTAATAAATCTACTTTTCTATTGAATTCATCACCAAATGTCAAATATTTGAGATTTGATGGCAAATTATCAACTGGTTGGTTGAAATCTTCACCAAATGTAAGACATTCCAGAGTTTCCGGCAAACCATCTATTGATTTATTAAAAGATTGACCAAAAACGAGTTTGACTAGTTTGAGTGGTAACCATGCCTCTTCATTTGATAATAAGGGCTTATTAAAAAAGCTAAATTCAGAGAAGACAATGGTGGTAATACATTTTGGAATGCGATAATTTTTGTCGCGTTTAGCATAAATAATTTTATTAAATTCCATTCCAAAATAAATCGATTGACACTTCTTCATTGCCTGAATAGTTTTCATTGGCAAAATACTATCATACAAATCGTCGAAATGTAAAGTATCATTTTCAATCCAATAATCTTCACTCATTTTATACCTCTTAGATTATTTTTCTAGAAATCGGGATTTTTGAAATTATATAAATAATAATGTCGAATGACCCTAAAAGAAAGAAAAAGTATGATAAGGGAGGCTACCATACTGAAAATGGAAGACGAATCCCGCCTGTTCCTCCTCCGAATCCTCCAATTCCTCCAATCGAACCAGAAATGAAAATATATGTGAATCCTAGTAATCCGAGTGACTACATATATTTAGACGCAGGGGTTGTAGAAATTTATGATATACCACCACAGCCACATCCCAAGGCGAATCCAATGGGTGCACCAATGGGGTTACAAGATGATGATCCAGATATTAATGAAGATTTGCTTAGACTCCAGCGCGTTATTAAGAACACCAAAAAATTATGCGAACGCCGCGTAAAAACTATTTGGAATCGCAAAATAGAAAAGTTATCTGATTTACTGGATTTATCCAATCACGTGGAATTTGCCAATTACACAAATATTTCACTTAATCAGGCGCACCTGCTTCATTTGCAGGAACCCTTGCAAAGATTACAAAACCTGATTGGCATGGAATCCATAAAATCCAATATTTTCAACCAATTGGTTTTCTTTCTACAGAATATTGAGCCTCAGCATCCGCATATGTTGCACACATGTATTCAGGGACCACCCGGTTGTGGGAAAACGGAGCTCGCCAATATTTTAGCCGATATTTATGCCAATTTGGGAATTATCAAAGAATCAAAGGTTGTAGTTGCAAGGCGGAGCGATTTAGTAGCTGGATTTCTAGGACAGACTGCGATGAAAACTCAGGAA
>Ga0247843_1008357_pt1 | contig 12123 bp, 11 predicted proteins | sample LaCruzMarch2017__FD_192420 | JGI IMG/M metagenome (GOLD analysis project Ga0247843, IMG submission 192420) | Freshwater microbial communities from meromictic Lake La Cruz, Castile-La Mancha, Spain - LaCruzMarch2017_8m | ecosystem: Environmental > Aquatic > Freshwater > Lake | place: Spain...
AAAGTGGAGTACCAAAAGAAGCACAAGATGATGGCCTATCCAATGGTATTAGCGGCGGCCGTCAAATTCTACCACGGCGACCAACAGGACGACAATGGGATATTTCCCTCTTCGTTTGGGATATCGTATATCCCGAAAAAAAATCGGAGACAATTGATCTGGAGACTGTAGTAAGACCAAACTCAAATGGAGCGATTTGGCGGGTCGTACAACACGATCCCCTAGCGATGACTCCGACCGAGCTCTCCTCCGTTAAGAATTGGTGTTCTGACAATCTTCATGAACTGCTTGGCTTTACTGACTCGGCCCTGGCTGGTTTCCTCGTCAATGTGGCATCGTCCGGTGGCAACAACCAAAGCAATACGAAGAAGAAGAAGAAGAATACGAACAAAAATGGGGTTGACAATGGCGTATCACGTGTCTTACAGACGTTATGGGATGGTGGTGTAATTGCCGAGGAGGGAAAACTAGTTAGCTTTGCGATTGAGCTATGTAATCGATGCTGTGGCAATACTACTACTGCCGCACGAAGTAGTAATGCGACGACCGCACCGGTAGTAACGAATGCGGACATGATGAAACGTGCTGCGAATTACTCGTTAATGGAAGAGGAGCCAGAATTGAAGCTACCACCGAGGAAGAAAGTTAAGGATGTGGAGGTAGTGACAGTAGGAACAACAACCACAATAGGGACGACGATTGGGGGCAATGAGAGCGTGCCTGGCCCGAGCAGCGATGATAACGCCAAGAGTAGCAAACACACAAGAGACAAAGATAGAAGTAGGAGATCCGTAGAAGAGGACAATAAGACCGAAAGGAGGGATAGAACTTCAAATGATACTAGAACGACGGATAATCGCGACAAGCGTGGAGGTAGGAGGAGGAGACGACATACATCATCCTCGTCAAGTTCAGAAGATGAGACGAATGTGATGAATGATCAACAATTAACAGAGCAACGAGAGCGTAACCGAGATGAGGTTCGTCGAAAGCGCAATGGCAAAATACACGATCAAAGTAAATTACAACAGGACGAAGTCGACGACGATGATAACGATTTGCGGAACAAGACACGTGATATGAGCAAATTAAATCCAGAGGAGCGTGCCGAAATTGAACGTGAGAGAGATATTCGAGAACGTGACGAATTTGCTAAGCGATTGAATATGAAAGATAAGCGTAAACAAAAGAAAAGTCGAAGTAGTAGGAGTGATGATATTGATGACAGCAATAGCAATGACGACGACGACGACGACGATAAAAAAGATGACAAGACTCAAAAGAAAATGGAACGTTTGCGTAAACGAGAGGAACGAGATCGAAGACTTGCAAGGGGAGAAGAGGTCATCCTTGATGACTCTTCTGATGATGATAATGGAGGCGGTAAATCTGGCAAGAAGAAGACTGTTATTACTATTAATGACATGCGTACCGAATCACGTCGTGTCTACCTCCAGAAACGAACGAAACGTGAACTGGAGCTGCTCGAACGTGAATTGGCCGATGAGGAAGAGGTTATCGCCAGAGTTGGTGGAGACCTTACCGTCCAGGAAAAGAAAGAATTGCAGCTAAAGCGGGACATATTACGAATGGCACGTGAACATGGCCACGTAGGTGAGGATGAGGCCGAAGCGGCTAGGAGACCTGATGGATTCTATCGATTGCCAGACGAATTCGATGGTGATGAACAGCAACGTAAAGGCAAGTCTCGTGCTCAACGGGGTGAGGAATTATTGACTTCACGATACGTCGAGCCAACACAAGAGAAGAGTGAGCAGCAGCTATGGGAGGAGGGACAGACTCAAATGGCGGCTGGACTGGGGGGTGTGGGTGGTCGTAAAAAGAAGAGGCATAAAGAGAAAAAAGACGGTGAGCAAGGAAATGAAGTGGTTGACGATGATGAAGAGAAGTATGATTTCGTCTTTGAAGAACAACAAATTGACTTTGTATGCATGGATAGTAAGGGAGGATATGATAATCGCGAGAAGAACAAGAAACGGCATCCGTCAAAACAATATGAGGCAGCAGAAGAGGATGACGACGAGAAGAATAAAGACGACAAGGTATTGGAAAGACGTCCAGCAACCAAGCACGAGTTGATACTTGAGGGGAGAAAGAAACTACCCGTCTATCCTTATCGCGAAGACTTTTTGGCTGCGCTACAGAGTCATCAGGTACTAATATTAGTCGGCGAGACTGGAAGTGGAAAGACGACACAAATACCACAATATCTACATGAGGTGGGATACTCTGAACTTGGTAAAATTGGATGTACACAACCCCGACGTGTGGCGGCTATGTCAGTTGCTGCACGTGTTGCCGAGGAGATGAATGTGAAGGTGGGTCATGAGGTTGGTTACACTATCAGATTTGAGAATTGCACTAGTCGAAAAACGATCATCCAATATATGACTGATGGGATGCTTCTACGAGAATTTTTAACAGAGCCTGATTTGAAAAGCTATTCGTGTTTGATTATTGATGAAGCACATGAGAGAACACTACATACTGACATACTATTTGGATTAGTCAAGGACGTTGCGAGGTTTCGTGATGACTTGAAGTTGATTATCAGTAGTGCCACTCTCGATGCTGAGAAGTTTAGTAAATACTTTGATGATGCTAGTATATTCATGATCCCTGGTAGGATGTACCCTGTGGATATCTACTACACCAAAGCTCCAGAAGCAGATTATGTTGACGCTGCCATTGTGACCGTGTTACAGATACATATATCACAGCCACTTGATGGGGATATATTAGTATTCTTAACTGGACAGGAGGAGATTGAAACTGCCGCTGAAATCCTTGCACATCGATCGAAGGTCCTGGGGAATAAAATTCCTGAATTGATATTATGTCCAATATATGCCAATCTCCCAAGTGACCAACAGGCGAAGATCTTCGACGAAACGCCCAAACAGGCGAGGAAGGTGGTGCTGGCAACCAACATTGCCGAAACGTCTTTGACTATTAATGGTATTCGATATGTCATTGATACTGGTTTTAACAAGGAGACATCGTTCAATGCAAAAACTGGGATGGAATCATTAATGGTCATGCCTATATCTCAGGCTGCTGCTAATCAACGAGCTGGTCGTGCAGGACGGACACAACCGGGTAAATGCTTTCGTCTTTTTACTGCCTACTCTTTCCAGAATGAGTTAGATCCAAATACGACCCCTGAGATACTACGGACCAATATGTGTAATGTGGTGTTGATGCTCAAAAGCTTGGGAATAGACAATTTACTAGCATTTGATTTCATGGATGCTCCTCCACCGGATACCTTAATACGTGCATTGGAACAGCTATATGCATTAGGTGCATTGAATGATCGAGGAGAGTTAACGAAGCTAGGACGACGAATGGCTGAATTTCCATTAGACCCCATGCTTAGTAAAACTGTTATCGTATCTGAGAATTATAAATGTACATCGGAGGTCCTATCGGCAGTGTCAATGCTATCTATCGGGTCGTCTGTTTTTTACCGTCCCAAGGAGAAGAAGGTTCATGCCGACACGGCCCGACAGAACTTTGCACGTGGTGGTGGTGGAGATCATATTGCTCTACTACGATGCTACCGTGAATGGGCCGAGACAGATTACAATCCCAATTGGTGCTTTGAGAACTTTGTTCAAGTACGGAATATGCGTAAGGCACGAGATGTACGGGAACAGCTCGAGGGATTGTGTGAACGAGTTGAGGTTGATCCTAATGTATCAAATCCAGAAGACATTGAATCAGTGATTAAAGCAATAACAGCTGGGTTCTTTTACAATACTGCTCGACTTGGACGATCGGGAGAGTATGAAACTGTGAAGCAACGACGGACAGTTTACATCCATCCATCATCTGTCTTAGCCAAGGAGGAACCATTGCCTGGATGGTTAGTATACTTCGAATTAGCATTCACATCAAAGGAGTATATGCGACAGGTTGCTCCTATCCAACCTCAATGGTTAATTGAGATTGCACCACATTTCTATCAAGAATCTGATGTTGAGGATGCAAAGACGAAGAAAATGCCAAAGCAACGAGCTACACCTAACTGATAGGACTATACATTAGCAATAACTTATTTTCAAGCAGGTCTGAAATTTTGTCTTTTATTACTGTATTGCGTAAGCGATAATTCTTAGAGAGCATACTGTTGATCTCATGACTGACTTTGTTCATATGATCCCGCGTGCGGCTAACAGAGGGCCAAATCTTGCATGTGGAGTCATTTCCTTAAAATTCTCTTCCTCAAATTCTGCAATTACATACAATCCTCCCCCAGACGATGTTGGCGATGATGGCGAGTCATCATACACATCCTCTAAACGTTCTTGTATCCCCACATTAGCAGCCGCAGTACCAGCACCGGGGGGGATAAATATAGCAGGATATACTAATCCACGAAACCGATTAATAGTACATTCTGATAACGGTTCACCGTTTAAAAGTATTTGTATCATGGGTAAATCACTTTGTTGTACTGCCACACCTATCACATCACCATGATATAAATTGGATATTGGTCTCATTAGATAGGTACCATCATCACGTGTATTGATAGTGTCTGAACCTTCCATTGTTTCGGTATGGAGTGTATTGTAAAAGTTACGATCTTTACGAGTGGCGACTCCAAATTTTAATGCATATGGATCATCATCATCATCTTTTCCATCTTCATTGTTGTTGTTGTCCTTAAAATTTGCAAACTTTTCTTCATTCTCATCGTCATCATCGTCATCATCATCGTTGTTGTTGTCGGATGGTAGTCGACGAATTTTCCCAGGTAAATGAATATGCCATTCCCAATATGCCGCATCCTGATCTACCGGGACCATCCCCAGTGCTAACCCACATCCACTTACCCTCACCCCTCCTCCTCCTCCTCCTCTACTGTTACTATTATTCTTTCCGCCGTTTCGATCTGTTCCAGCAGTGCCAGCAGCAGGAGAGATTATACGTATTGTTGGTGAAGACATGGTCCGACTAATTCCATGACAGGGAGGGGGTATTGTTGTTGTTTTGGTCCGAAGTTCAACACCTGAACCTGATTTTCCATTATTACCACCTCCACCGCCGCGGATGGCATCGAGGCAGGAACAGCATGCGCCCATAACACTGATCCGGTATTCTAGGATATTCTATCAGAGTGGAAACCCCGCCCCAGCAAGACTAGATTTGGCGGTTACAGAGACGAGCTCTTATCACTTGAGATGGTGGCCGCGAGCGCCTTCCTCACTGCGCTCGTCACATTGCCACGGCATCGTAGCAGTAACACGCTAATGATGGCTATAATGGAAGAAGACTCGTATCGTCTTCATTCTAATCACCATGGTGGTGGACGTCTGCAGCCGCATCAAGATAACCAGGTACGTGCTGACACCGACGAGACAACAACAACAACAACATCGTCATTGCATTCCTCTGACTATGCACCAAAACTGGGTCATCCAACATCATATGACGATGATCCACCATTCAAAGGACCGCTTACATTATCCAAATTGGCTGGTTCGTCATCTGATTATAATAGAGTACGAATACGACATTATTACGACAAGCTCCTCCATGATGATGATTCACAACAGCAACAATCGGCATCGATACACCTTGACGAAAACGGCAATGTTGACAAATCATCGAAGAAAATTTTGACACCGTCAACACCAACGAATGTAATACTAAAAGCAATAATTGATCACTTGGCGTATAGATATGCACCAGTTGATGTTAAGGAGGTGGCAGAATCGATTGAATTTTACTTACGTTGTGGTAAACGATTGCTTGGTGCAGCAAGACGGACGACAGGAACAGCAATAATTCGGGATGATAACAATGACGACGACACCGACGACGATTACAGTGACAGGAGGAATGATATGATGAACAACAATAATGCTGTCCATCATCAGCAGAATATTATAAATGTACAGGATTTATGTTCCGGTCATGGATTGACAGGGATGATATTCCTAGCATGCAATCCTCCAGGTAGGATAATTGACATTGACGGAAATAGCATAATCATAACAACAACATGTATTGATATTGTCGAACCAAAGTCACATATAGTACTACGGGGTATTATTGCTGAGATATGTCCATGGGTCGGAGTAGATGGTGCAGTATCATTCATTACATCACCGCTTGAGGATTATGCCACCGTCGTAACAACTACTCGACAAGAACAACAACAACAACGGCGAATACGACGACATAATTCTACCACGATGGAGACAATTGTTATTTCAACACACGCCTGTGGTTCACTAACTGATAAAGTCTTACACTATGCATTAACTATTAATGCATCCTCCATTGCAGTCATGCCATGCTGTTATACTGGTACTGCCGATGGTGCACCATATGGTGTAAAACGTATGCTGGGGGTATCATTAGCCGCGGATATGCGTCGGTCCTTTGCATTACAGGAATGCGGTAATTATCATGTTGACTTTGCATCCATACCAAAGTCTATTACACCAATGAATAGGATCATTGTGGCAGAACGACGTAAAAAAATAATATGACGAATGACAATTACTTCTTGAATACTTTTGTGACCACACAACTCGTATCACATCATCTCTTTTTATTTTGAACGATGATTTAACGTCACCATCGTAGGTTGTTGTAGCATCATCTATCCTTATATACCTCCCACCATCAAAATTCGTTTTACCGAAAGAAACTCTGCTCATCTATCCACTCATCTTCGTAGTATAAGTCTGGTCGAACCGGTATACGCAATCCTTCAGCTCTCTTCGAATTACCCTTTACAAATAGCAGGTAATCATCGAGACATTTCAACCCTAATACATTCTTAGCCAAGTTTTGTGTCTCGTTATAAGTACGCATCAACCCTAGCCATTCCTCCCAGCTTGTCCATTCGGATGCGTACATTTCATCCGGGTAGGATGGGACATACTGCCCCAGTTGTCCACTTGACATGGCATCATCCCAATCCTCTTTTGATCGCATACCAAAGTTAATAACTCGAGCACGAGCTGTTATATATGGGTTAAGTTTTCGATATCTTAATGTCCATGCGAGTGATCTATTGCGATAGGGTCTAACTTTGGGTTCATCATAGTCATCATCGTCTTCGTCGTAATCTTCATCATCATCATCATGGCTAACATCGTTTCGAATAGCAAAACAATTCGAACGTATACAAGAGCTACTACATTGATTTAAGGCTTTATAGATGAAATTACGACAGCGACCCGGAGATATAGTCGTCGTCGTCGTCGTCGTAATGAATGACCACGCTACCTGTAACAGCAACAACAAAATCCATTGTCTCATAGTATTTTATCTTGGTCCCACCGTGACGTCGGTTTCCCGCTCATCTCATCCTAACTATCCTATCCCCAAGGATTTTGGGACGGCAATGAACTTTCAGGGTGGTCGACCAAAGGGAGGCCCCGGTGGGCCCGCCGCTGGACGTGCGATGACTCCCAGGGGCCAGATGTCAGGCAATGGCTCCGGTCCGGCGATTATGATGATGCCACCGCACATCCGAGCAACATTCATGCCCAACCCCCCCCTGAAGCATTTACAAGTTTACAACCGGCGGGTATTGGTGGCTGATAATTACATCACCGACGACGATGACGACAACTCCACCGATATCAATAATAGTAAAAACTACAACAATAAGGTAGGTCCGTGGTCGGGACTTGCCAAAGTATCCACGGCATTTCCGAAACTGAAAAAAGGTGCTGGTATATCCGGCGTTTCCACCTTCCTCCATCACTTTGAACGCACGGCCCCACCCGAACGTAAGATCGACCCCACACCTAAAAGTATACGTGAAGAAAAAATCAAATCAACGAAGCTCGCCAACGACATTAAGCTTGCACCACTAATTGACAAGTATAGGAAGGAACAGAAGGATTGTGCTGGCGAATATACGAATGGGATGAATTGCTTTAATACACTCTTCGTTGGTCGACTTGCATATGAGGTTACGGAGCGCAAGTTATTACGTGAAATGGAGGTATATGGACCAGTGAAGGATCTTAAAATAGTTACAGACAAACTAACTGGACGATCACGGGGGTATGCATTCGTGGAGTATGAACACGATGAGGATATGAAACGTGCCTTTCGTGCCGCTGATGGGATGAGGATTGAAGGACGTGCGATAGTTGTGGACGTTGAACGTGGACATACCGTCCCTAACTGGTTACCAAGGAAGTTTGGTGGTGGACTGGGTGGGACGAGGAGGGGATCACAGTATATGAATGATAGTGTTGCTGGACGGTATGACCCAAGTAGGGTAGTACAACATCAACCAATGGATCAAATGATGATGGGTCCTCCTCCAGGAATGGGAATGGGAATGGGAATGGGACCTCTAGTTGGTGGTCCTCCCCCTCCTCATACAGGACATTATGGAGGTGGAGTAGGGAGGGGTGGTCCTCCACCTCCGATGATGGGTGGGAGGGGAGGAGGTGGTCCACCGCCGATGATGGGAGGAGGGAGGTACGACGATCGCGGTGGAAGATGTGGTGATCGTGGTGGTGTTGGTGGTGGAAACGGAGGATATTACGGCGGTCCTCCGTCCTACGGTAGTAACGATCGTGGTGGTGGCGGATATCGGGACAGTAGATATGGAGGAGGAAATGGTGTGGGGTATAGCGACAGGGGTCCGCCACCATTAGCACCACGTGATTCTTATAGTGGAGATAGGAAGAGGAGAAGGTCGCGAAGTCGCAGTCCTGACAGGGACAGGGATAGAAGGAGGAGGTGAATAGCTATGTAAGAAGTACACATTTTCCAAAACAATCAATTTCTCCCACCTTTCCAGCAAAGTGCCTCTACTTCCTATTACTTTGTTACACAAGAATTTTGTCTTTCAATTTGGAGTACCTAGTTAGTGCAACTCATTAGACTGCAAATAATGTTCTGAGTTACATATTCCAGAAGGTAAGAATTGTTAGGTGGTGGTGAACATCCTCAATGTTGTACAGGCCAAAGGGGGGACCAGAGGGCATTCCCCCGGCGCCACCGATCTTTTCTGCTTCAACTTTCCAGCTTCCGGATGAAATCCACAGAATCGGAACTCTCACACGATCGATCTTTTTTTCCACCGACCACATCACATACATCATTGCCACAGTTCCAATGCGCAGAATATCAACGTCAATACACAATACAGAGCCGTATAGTTATAGATAGCCATCGTCCAATAGATTGATACGCCGCCCCGCCGCAGCCGCCCTCACCTCACATCACGTGGCTCGCGATCGCTCTGGAACACGGTTCACAGCAGGTATCTTTTCCGGAGTTGACGTCATTGACTGGATTGACACAGGATTGACACCGACGCGTGCACAATTGTAATACCGATTACATCCACACACCCATCCATCCAAGAGATAATGAGCGACCATTCCGTTGCGTCAGCAGGTTCATCCACCTACGGGAGGACGCAATCGCTTGTCGCCCCCATCGAGACCACATCGACTATTACTTCCTGTTCCTCCACTGTCTCCTCATCTAACTTGGGTACTCCACCCATCAAACTCTCCCTCTCGGCGTACTTTCGACCAGAGAACACGGTCAGGCTTACGGACGCCTCCCCCACGGACCTAATACAAACAAAGTATGATCTCCTCGATCCATTCCGATGTAAGACGCTCGGGCATGGTGCATCGAGTACAGTCCGGCTTGCCTACCGTCGTCATGATGGAGAACCGGTGGCGGTCAAGACAATTGCCAAGCATGATGCACTCGGTCTATGGAGTAAGACGAATAGATGGCAGCATGATGCACGTTGGTCCCGATCATCCCCGCGTGATGCTGTGGGGGAGATGAGTCAGCAAGTAGTGAAGAAGAGAACACCAAGACTCGACGAAGTCGACGTCTTACTGTCACTTCGGGATAGTCCCAATGTCGTCCAGTTGCTCGATGTATACGAGACACATCAAGAGGTACAGCTCGTATTGGAGTATTGTGAGGGGGGGGATCTGTTTGACTGTATCAAGAGACGTAAACAGATGGAGGCGGAACCTAAAATGATATCCGACCCTCCAATACGTGGGAGCTTTACAGAGCTTGAGACAGCAACGGTGGCCAAGACGTTGCTTACTGTGTTGCAAAATCTTCACTCAAGGAATATAGTCCATCGGGATATCAAACCCGAGAACATTTTACTCATGAATGACGATGAATTCATGGATCAACTAGGGGCTGTGAAGTTGACTGACTTTGGACTAGCAAGACTGCTGCGTGATGATAATAACGAAACATCCTCGTCGAAAACAAATTTACTTTCGCATGATTTGCAATTGAGACATCAACGCAGCAGGGCATACAGCTGTGTTGGGTCTGACTACTATACAGCCCCCGAGGTTCATCTAGGGTTGGGTTATGACACGCCAGTCGATGTTTACTCGTTGGGTGTCACTTTATATGTACTTCTTTGTGGCACTCCTCCCTCCCTGACATCATTATTTAAATCAGACGATTTAATCTTCTCGGACGAAGATTCAAGTGAGGAGAGTTTATGCTCAAGTTCGTCCGACATTTTCCCATCTGAATTGCAGATATCATCGTTGGCGCAAGACCTCATATCCAAGATGATACACCCCGATCCCGTGAAAAGGATTACCGCATCTGCGGCATTGGAACATGAGTGGATCATCAGCCTTTCTGTCCAGGAAGACACTGAGACGGTGACACGTGTTACTTCAAGACTTTCCTTGTCATCAAGTAGAGAGAATTTACGACCAAGGACTATGTCGCGTCGAGATTCCGAGTCCTTCATTCACATTGGACCTGTGGTCCCAATGCCTGTGATACCGCCAAGTAACTCTCCCGTACCAATGGATGAACCCCCTGTGCAAAAAGTAACACCCGTTAGTCTCACTCTTGCAGATGTTTGTAACAAACTGGCTCCGTTAGTAAACGAGTTGCAGCAACAGAGGAAGCGCAGACGTACTCACTCTCGTGGTAACAATAAGAAAGTCTGCGCTGACCTCGACCCGCAACACACTCCGACTGCATTCGCACACAACAGGATTGAGCGGAGATTCAACTCACCCAATCTTATTCATGGACCGTTCCTACCACAACAGTCTACTAGTCCAGCGTGATTCCATGGCATTTATGTTTTTTTCATGTGTCGATATGTTGAAATAATATAAAAGAGAGGTTATTTACTAGGATTAAAGATACCACTTCCTTACACAACTAACATTTCACCAGCAATCTCAGCTGCCTTTTCTGGACCGTAGAGATGACGCCCAAGAGCCTAATCATAAGAACAACAAGTAGAATACATAAGAAAAAAACTACAGAGATGAATACTCAAATCGAAAAATGGTCTGATACTTACAATTGCAAATTTGATGCTCGTTCCTGGCCCCTTCGAAGTGATCACGTTTCCCTGAACAACCACATCATCATTGACAGGGGAAGTCATTTTTGATAGCAATCCTGGTGCAGGATAGCAAGTAGCACCTTCTCCAAGCAATCCCTTACTTGCCAACACCACAGCCGGCGAAGCACAAATGGCTGCATACGACTTACCAGCTACTTTTTGCTTTTCAAGGATAGAAATTAATGCTGCCGAGTCACGAAGGTGTTCAGCACCTGGCATGCCACCCGGTAACGCCACAAGATCCCAGTCTTGTCCAGTGGCCTCATCGATTGAAATATCAGCCATGATCTGGTACAGATGATGATAAACGCCATTATTCATCAAATACGAAGAAATCTCATCAAATAAATGTCTTCATTGATTTACATACCTTGATCCCACGACTCATCTTACAAAGCAAATCACCATTTGCCTTAACCGATGCAACTACAACTTCGGCTCCAAAGCGAGTTAGCGTATCAGTAATACATGTCGTTTCAATTTCTTCGCTATCATCGGCAATGGGAACGAGAACACGCTTTGTGGACATGTTGTGAATCAATGCTTTTGCAGATGATGATGATAAAAATGAACTACGATAGTTATTTGTTGAATGGATGATGTTTGCAGGGGTAAGAAGGTTGCAAAATCAATAAAATCTGCTCCAAAACGTGTTGCACGGAAAAAGAAACGTGAAGCATCGTCCGATGATGAGTCTGAAGGAGTCTCTATTATAAAGACTATGACAAATTAAC
>Ga0247843_1008363_pt1 | contig 12119 bp, 10 predicted proteins | sample LaCruzMarch2017__FD_192420 | JGI IMG/M metagenome (GOLD analysis project Ga0247843, IMG submission 192420) | Freshwater microbial communities from meromictic Lake La Cruz, Castile-La Mancha, Spain - LaCruzMarch2017_8m | ecosystem: Environmental > Aquatic > Freshwater > Lake | place: Spain...
CGATGATATCTCACAAACGAAGAAGAAGAAGAACATACTGGTCATTGGCTCGGCGGGTATACTCGGACGTGCAATAGTGTCACACTTTACGAATGAACAACGTTGGAATGTTGTGGGTGCCGACGTTGTTGCTGTTCCATCACCGCCCAGTGATAACGATAAAAACGACTCGGAGGCTGCGACGGTGGACGATGTAGGAAGAAGATTAAAGGAGTATATCCAATTACCAATAAATGGATCATTATCGGAATTAACGGGAGAATTACATCGGGGTGTATCATCGTACATACGCAACAAATCATCCTCATCATCCTCATTTACACCTCGGATGGGCGAAGAAGACAAAGATATATCATTGTTGGATGCCATAGTAGTTGCATCGGGTGGATGGGCTGGTGATATTACTAATGAACCACCCATCCCACATTCATCCGAGTATGATGATGATGATGAAGCATATGCACGATCATCTGCATTAGTTTGCGAACGTATGTTACGAATGAATTATTATCCCGTCGTGGCCGGTAGTTTATTAACTAATCGCTTAGTTAAGAAGGGTGGATTGTTCGTTATTATCGGTGCATCGGCCGCATTATCGCCCACGCCTGGTATGTTAGGATATGGCTCTGCCAAATCGGCCGCACATCATTATTTACGATCATGGGGACCGGGAATGTGTACCAAGGAAGGACGGAACGATGTAACTGCCGTGGGCATATTGCCACTAATGATTGATACACCTGCCAATCGTGCCATGATGCACACCAATACTACTACCAACAGTAGTAGTAGCAGTGGTAGTGATGAGGAGGAGGAGGATGAAAAGTATAGTAAAATGGTCAAACCCACACATATTGCCAAGGAGATTAGTGAATGGATAACATATCCAAGATTACGTCCACATTCTGGTAGTTTAGTTAAGGTTATTGCCAAGAATAGGAAGGATGGTAGTGGTGGTGCAGCATTTCATTTAGTACGTTGATATAGTCGAATGCACAATACACTAAAACAAGCACAAAATAATAAGCTAGAGATAATATTACTAATAATTGTTGGTAGAGATATATTATTGTGTGATATGTCTGACCTTTTACCCGTACCAACTCAACAGGAAATGTGCCACACGAACTCTGACAAAATAATACGTACCTGAACACCCCGAAAGAGACACAAGCAAAAGGTTTAGCGGGAGACATAAAGAAAACAGCCTCTTGAGACAACCAAGAAGATCCAAGCAAGTTCTCCATGAAACTCAATCGACATCTCATAAACAAACCATAACTATCAAATAACAATCATGCAGCTTTTTCTTATCAAGTCAATGATCTTGTACGTCACAGCCACCTCCACCTATGCTGACGCTGACAGCAGCAATATGCCTGCTCTTCGTGGAGCGGTCGTTGCTGACTTTGCACAGGAGCTGGCGCAACTAGGAGGCTGCGGTTCTGGACTTTCAGGTGATGAATATGATCCTTGCTGGATTCACACAGGTTGCAATCTCCCGGCTGTCCCCTTCTATGATGATTCATCGGGGGGGCATTCGGGACGGGGCACAACTGGTTGGTACTGCAATGATGGTGTTGGAGCTCTGGTCTGTGACAAGTGTCGCATCAAGAAAGGTTGTAATGCCTCCGATAACTGTTTCCCTAAATTCACAGTCAATGATATGTGGGAGTGCGTTTGTTCTTAATCACCACTTTCATTTAGTCCGTTGATATTTATTATTACCTTATAGAGTATGTAAAATAATAAAATATGTAAGGCACAGAATATTCCACATAATATGCTAGAGATATTATTGTGCTGCTACTAAATTGTATGGTAGAGATGTCGTGTGAAGTCCCCCATTTACCATACTCAACTATAGTAGTTCATGGGTATTATTGTTAGCTTCGAGGCATCCCGTAGGATCACATGTAATTTTGGCGGGAGACCCTTGCATGAACGAACCAACTTCTTCAACCAAGATAGAGACCAAGCAAGATCAGCTCCGCTCCGATTAAAACTCATTCGATCTCTCATAAAATCAAAAGTTCTCCATCCAGCGAACCATAACTACTCCATATTATTACAATCATGCAGCTATTTCTTATCAAGTCGATGATCTTGGCCGTTACAGCCACCTCTACCTATGCCGATAGCAGCAACATGCAGCCTGCTCTTCGTGGCGGAGCGGTCGTTGCCGACTTTGTACAGGAGCTTGCTCAACTTGAGGACAGGCACGGTTGCAACCCATCTACTGGTTACACATGGTGCGCCAGGCTTCAGAGGTGCGCTCGCTCGTACGAGTGCTATCCTCCTGCTCCCAAGCCTAGTCCCAAGCCGGATGTGTGCATCCCAGGTATTGGCTTGAACTGGCAATGCTACCCCAAGGGACATGGCGACGGACTTCCTCCCTGCTGCAACCGATATGGCAACAACCATGCTGGTAATTGCAAGAATGGGAATTACAATAACGCCCAAATCCAATGCACGGCACCAGGTCTATGTACTGCCAAGTTTGGTAATGGTTGCTACAAAAGTTCGGGTATGCCCAAGTGCTGCAGGGGCAATGGTGGCAGCGGTTGCAACTACAATTCAAACCTAAATTGTGATGCTTCCAATGGTAACATTCTTGAGTATGCCTTCAATAACTACCTTACTGATATGAATCAATATGATGAGGACATCATTGACGACGACGAAGAAGACGAGGATACCATCATCGAGACTTACACTGAAGATGAAGGCCCACGTGAAGGTAACGTCTTTGTACAGGAGCTTGCTCAACTTGAAGGGTCCTGTGCCCCAGATGGTGGCTACTCCTGGTGTCAGAGCAAGAACCGGTGCACTCGTCCCTGGGAGGAGAAGTGCCCTGCCGACGTTTGCAAAACACCAGAACCTAAGTGCTACCCAAGTACTGGTGGTTTCCCCGCCTGTTGTAACTTCAGGGGCGATAATTGCAAGAATGGTAACACCCTGCGTTATGACACCACTTGCAAACCAGGTCCAGCCCCTACCCCTGCCCCTCCAACCCGTGTGACTTGTAATGCAGGTGGGTCGGAGTACAATGATCCTCATTCCAAGGAGCTTGGTATGATAGCTTCCAGCTTCCTTGTCAGTCAGTACGTTTGTGGACATTCGACGGGTCTCGCTCCGACGAAGAAATATGATTCGTCCTGTCGCGCACATGCTATCGACTGGTGCCAAGGAACCTATGCACAGGCAGCTGGTCAGCAGTGCCCTAATAAGACAGGTGTCAGTCCAGAATTGGCCGACTTGGTACAGGGAAAGTGTGCGGGACTTGTTTCTTCCTGGACTCAGTAAATTTAGATACCAATGAGCCTCTTGTGACCCGGGCGAATTCATCATATACTAAAGCAAGTGTAAACAATTGTAATCTAGAGAGTGAAAGTTAGCTATTGAATTATTCAGTATTAATCTTAACCCGACCCACATATTCAATCACTGTCTGAGCCATAACATCCCAGTCCTAATACCCCCCCTCGTTGTTCATAATTGTCAGATCTGGACTGATTTTGTGCTCCAGTTGTCTTCTTCTCCTCACTGCGACTTGGTGCCTCGTTGTCATTGGTACCATATTCGTTCTTCCCCTCTGTTGTTACACTACAGGATGGAGCATTCCCCTTTGCAGTTCCGCATTCATTAGCAAACACATTGTCGGTAGTAGTTTTTGCTACATTATTGTCAACAACAGTCCGCTTATGGTCTTTATCCAATTCTTGTGACGACGAAGACGGTACAGTCTTGCGTTTCTTCTTTATTGTGAATTTCGGAACAATCTGTATCCTCTCCTTCTTTGCGATGGTAGAGCCATCTATCAAGGATTTGTTGTTGTTGTTGCTGTTGGAAATCTGTTGTGCTATTGTTTCATCTCTCGATCTTCTTTCAATAACTGATTCTCTGTCATCATCGTCATCATAAATAATGTCCTCACCAACACATCCTCCATCAACCATCGTCTGGGCCAGACCACGATCTTCCCTAGCCGCTCTAAACAATTCAACTTCTCGTTCCACAGTACTTCGTGCATCATTCTCTTTAACCACACGCATACGTTCCACGGCCTCAAGATGAGCACAGTCTTCTTCGTCTAATGCACGTGTACCACGGATACTACGTTGGAATTCATCATCACGTTCCTGCTGTTGATCACGATTGGCACGTAGCTGTTCAAAGAGAGGCTTGTGCGTCCCACCGCCACCACCACTACCAGCGCGTAGAGATTGTGTCTCATTGTTATCGATGGAGATTTCCTCATTGTGTGAGATGCCATCGGTCGATGAGAGGACGGCCGAGCTGACGAATGAGTATGAGAGACTCATGGTGAGACTTCGTGATTATGTGTGGTGGTGTTGTTGTTTCATCACAAACATATCTTTTATCTTTTCGGTCATTTTTTGTTGTTGTTCTACCATACTGCCGAAACGATGACGAGGATACTCCTTCTCCTCACCGCTGCCCTCCTCCCGTCGGGGGTGCAGGGATTCTATCTCCCAGGTGTTAGTCCTTATTCGTTTTCGGAAGGTGAAGCGTGAGTAGTGGTTAGGTTTGCGTGGCATGTTGTAGTCAACGAGTCATTGTTGTCGAGGAGGCTGGAGGAGGCAACGGTTGTCATGGCTGCGACGCGGACAGATAGATAATGCATGGCAATCCGAGGCTGGGCGATGGTCTCCATTTTTGTCTCGTCAAATTCATTCAATCTCACCCATCCTGCACCCTGCACCGTCACTACTTGAATCCAAACAAATGTCTGTGTAATATTATGATCGACAATATTATTATAGGGTCAAGCTCAAGGTGAATAAAATGACATCCCAAAAGACACTCTTACCCGTGGAATATTACAAACTCCCCTTCTGTCAACCGGAGGGTGGACCAAAGATGGATCATGAAAATCTAGGTGAACTCCTAGCCGGGGATCGGATTGAATCCTCCCCATTCCGTCTTAATATGAAGGTCGATATGTATTGCGAACAGCTATGTATTACGAACTTAGGACGAGGCGAACAGAAGGGTGTTAGTCCAAACAAGGTCGTTCGGGCTATACGAAAGGGGTATCATAATAATTGGATTGTGGATAACATGCCCGCGGCGAGTAAGGTGGAGGATGATACCACAGTCACGACACGGTACTGGCAGGGCTTTCCCGTAGGATTCATTGCCGCTGACACCAAGAAGGCATATGTGCATAATCATGTCAATATTGAAATACAATACCATGCCGTCGAAACTGATCCTGGTAAGGCACGTATCGTACGCTTTACCGTGGAACCATTCAGTGTAAAGCACGACTTTGAGGCCTCGACGGATGATGATGATAATGTTGCCGAGGAGGGGAGCAGTGCGGTTAAGGCATACAAAGTTGCTGATATTCAAAATCCTATCGAAAGTTGCAATCCCAAGGTGGCCGATAGGGATCATACACGATATGAGATGGTATACGCACGTGGACGAGAGCCACAGCCGGCGAGTGGACGCGTACTATTTACATACGATGTTATCTGGACAGAGAATAAGGTACTGCATTGGGCAAGTCGGTGGGATGTATATCTAAGTATGGACAATGCCATCCCCGCCAAGGTTCATTGGATGAGTATTGCCAATAGCTTGGTCATCGTAGTTGTTTTATCGGCCATGATTGCGGCCATCCTTGTGCGGAACTTACGTCGGGACTATGCTCGATACAATCGACTAGCGACGGATGAGGAAAAAACTGAAGATATGGAAGAATTTGGATGGAAACTGGTACATGCCGATGTCTTCCGTCCACCCAGTTTTTCGCCCATGTTTTTGTCAGTTTGCTGTGGCACCGGAGCACAGATGTTGTGTATGGGGGTGCTCACCATCCTCTTCTCGGCGATGGGATTCCTTAGCCCCTCGAATCGGGGTAGTCTACTAATGGCACAGATATTGCTTTACGTATTAATGGGGACGATTGCCGGGTACGTCACAGCACGGTTTTACAAAACCTTCAAGGGAAAGAGTTGGCAGAAGGCCACGGCATGTGTTGCATTTGGCTTCCCAGGTTTGGCATTTGGATTATTTCTAATAATGAACATCGTGGCCTTATCTCAGGGCAGCTCCGACGCAGTACCTCCACTTACGATGTTTGTTCTGCTCTTTCTATGGTTTGGCATCTCGACGCCATTGGTTTTCTTTGGTGCATACTTTGGATACAAGCAGGATGCATTTGAATTCCCAGTCAACACAAGTAGTATTCCTCGTCAGATCCCAGATCAGCCATGGTTCATGGGCATCCCATTTGTACTGGCCGTGGGGGGGATACTGCCCTTTGGTTCATGCTTCGTAGAGCTGTACTTTATTTTGGCATCAGTGTGGATGGACCAGTATTACTATGTATTCGCATTTCTATTTCTTGTTTTTGGGATCTTACTAATCACTGCGGCTGAGATTACCCTCCTATTCAACTACTTCCAACTTTGTGGAGAGAATTATCACTGGTGGTGGCGTTCATTTGGTACTGGTGGCTCAACGGGGATATATGTCTTCCTATACTCCTTTGTGTACTTCAAACAATTGGAGGCCAATTCGTTGGCAACATATGTGCTTTACTTCGGGTACATGGCGTTGGCGTCGTTCGCGTTGTTTTTGATGACTGGATTTATCAGCCTCAGTACATGCCTTTGGTTCAATAAGACTATCTTCGGTTCGATCAAGATTGACTAAATTGCAGATTGAATTGAGTTGACGTTCCTTTTTCGTCGTCAGCGGGTATTGTTAGTCCAATCACGATTTAGGATGATCAATTAATATGTGAATAGACTGTTTTTTTGGGGCATGGAACTTGTGGTGTTCATAAAAAGTAATAAATGTGATGTAAACAAATTGTCAAACCCTTCAAAAGAACAGCCCACAGGCAGTTTCGAACTACCGACCTCCTCATTACGAATGAGATGCTCTGCCACTGAGCTATGAGGGCGTTTCTTCGCATGATGAAATTTTAGTTTCTAATTGTTTGTACTATCTTTCTCCAAATCATCGTCGAAATGATGACTCCGAAATGATGGTGCGAATGCGTAGTGAGGGTGTGTTGGATCATACAGTTTCGTAGTAGGCACCAGACACCTCAACCATGGGTTCAGGATCAAGTCGCCCCGATAGTGATGGTGTATCTTCATCTTCTTCTGGCAATAATTTAGCTAACAATGTGGGGGGTTGGACGGCTAAGGATACTTCACGCATGTTGGATGATGATGATACCTCCTCTACAAGTGGTAAAACGAATGTCATTCATACTAAAAAATCGAAATCTCCACCAGAGAATGAATCAGGATATGCTCGAGCACAAAGAATATGTCGAAAGAAAAGACGTACCTACGATGCATGCTACACGGCACAACTATCAAGTAAAGATGAAGATTGTAATGATTTATTCGAAGACTATAGAAATTGCTTCTTGAAGATCATGGCAAATGATATGGAAAAGCGGGGTGTAAAGGTATCCGATACTTCTATGATTGGTGAATGTAAAGATGAAATTGACGAGTGGAAGATGAAGAAGAAGTGAATAACAGAGTAATTTCTAGTTCGATAACTGTGTCATTGTAGTCCATATCCATACACACAGCATTCTTTACTTCCGGAAAACCCCGAGATAAAAGGGTTTAAGCGGCTACATCTAACGCAAGTCGTAGCGTATCACCGGAGAATCCATTCGCCCTGGCCGTATCCATAAATTCTTGAATACACCTATTCTTCTCCATGCAATTAATTAATTTCTCCTTCATACTTGGATCAATTTCTAATGCACGGTGATAATACTGATTACTTTCTTTCAACTTACGTAATTCGGCCAGACACTCGCCGGCAAGGAGCCATGAATTGACATTGTGTGATATGAGTTGTGTTGCCTCTAAACTATCTTGTACGGCATGCAGTAATGCAAATTCATACATATCATGTCGATACTTAACTTGTTTATATTTAGCAGCCTGGACCTTGGTATCACCAGCTATACGATTGAAAATTGATGATGATAATTGTGGATGTGCCACTGATGATTGATATAGCATCATTATTGACTTGATAGGTTGGGATGTGTCTGATAAATCTTTTACCAAAGTTCGTAATATCATGCGATGATTGGTAGCTCTACGAAGGTAGGCACGTGCACGTTTCATAAGGATGGATCCTCTGAGGGGCAGTTGTTGCTGAGATGTCGATGGTGGTGATGATGTGTTCATTAGCCCACCTGCTGATGAGATTGTAGCAGCGGTAGCAAGAGCCTGATCGTACAGAGTAATGGCAAGATTAATTTCTCCTTCTTCAAGATACCGATTAGCCTCAATGTACGATGTCATGCATTCGCACATCTTGATATTAATTCCATTTAGCTTCATATGTTGTGTCATAATTCGGTATACCCTATCTACCGAATCAACATTTGTGACTTCGAATGCAGATAATATCTCACTAGTCGTCCTTTTTCGTTGAATACATCTCACTGTGTGTCCTTTTCCTTTTTGCTTATTATTATTATTCTGAAATATCACAGGATGAGCAGTAATAGTTTCCGACATGGGAGTGAGAGAAATAAATGTTTGCATTAAATCGGACGTTGTTGGGATGACACCTCCTCTTTGCTCTTTGTTTTTATTACTTTGTGGTGGTAGTTGAGATACGTACACATCCCACGTGTAATCATCATTCCGAGTTTCAATTGAATAATCACCATTGACAGCTTGATCACCACCCGGTAATGCATGTGATCCGACTAAAGTTAATTGACACCACCGAACACGAGGATGTACTTTATGACCAGGACGAATGCAAGTCAGAGAAGCTGCTATAGCAGCTGACGACGAGCACGGTGAAACAAACCCATCAACATCCGTTAAGAAGTTTAACGTCGAGCGGCCTGATGATACTAGAAGGATTACTACGAAATTATTGATGGCACCCTGATGCGATCTCATGGGGAGGAGCTGTTGGTGTTGGCGGGTCCGCAAGTGGAGCCCCTATTCTCTAGATACGCCGAGCCACCGTGGCCTCTAGTAGGTACCTAGACTAGACTGCACTCACTCCACCGCCTCCCCTCATCAGTCTAGACCACCACCGCACGCACACAACAACAACCTACAACAACCATGGGAAAGAAGCAGGCCCCGACGATGGCCCTCGTCAATGACGAGAAGACACACAAGGTCTCGGCCAAGCTCAAGGCAATATACAAGGATAATATCCTACCGGCCGAAAAGCGGTATCAATATGACTTCTTCTACGAATCGCCCTTCCTGACCGATGTCGAGTTCGACGCCAAGCCTCAGGTTATGCTCGTGGGTCAGTATTCCGTGGGCAAGACGAGCTTCATCCGATATATGCTCGGGCGGGACTTTCCCGGTGCACGCATCGGACCGGAACCCACGACGGATCGGTTCACGTGTCTAATCAATGGACCGGAAGAGCGGACTATACCGGGGAATGCGCTAAGCGTGCATCCGGACTTGCCCTTTCGCGGTCTCGAGCGATTCGGCGTGTCCTTCCTTAGTAGATTCGAGGGGTCGCAATTGCCCAGTTCGGTATTGCGGTCGATTACATTAGTGGATACGCCCGGGATTTTATCCGGAGAGAAACAGCGTCAGAATCGCGGATACGACTTCACCAAGGTCGTGGCATGGTTCGCCGAACGTGCCGATCTCATCTTGCTAATGTTCGATGCGCACAAACTTGACATATCCGACGAACTAAAGGCAACGATTGACGTGCTAAAGGGACACGAGGATAAAATACGGTGCATCCTCAATAAGGCCGATCAGATTAATCGACAGCAACTAATGCGCGTCTACGGTGCACTACTGTGGAGTCTCGGCAAAACGATATCCTCGCCGGAGGTATTGCGCGTATACGTCGGTACATTCTGGAGCGAACCGCTGCGCAATATGGACAATGCCGAACTATTCGAACAGGAAGAGAGCGACCTTATGCGTGACTTGGCCATATTGCCGCGTCAATCCGCCGTACGTAAAATTAACGAACTCGTCAAACGTATACGCAAGGTCAAGGCATTGGCATATATTATTGGTCATCTCAAGGGGCAAATGCCAGCGGTTATGGGGAAGGAGAAAAAGCAACAAAAACTTATTTCCGATATGCCAAACGTCTTTCGTACGATCATGAAAAAGCACAATTTGGCCCCTGGCGATTTTCCAGAGATAAACAAATTCTGCGAGAAGCTCAAGGAGACGAAGTTTGCAGAATTCCAAACATTCAAGATGGAACAGATACAATTGCTGGAGGATTGTCTTAATACGCACCTACCAAAGTTGATGGAAGAATTACCCAGCGAGAAGGACACACCGGAGACATTGCGTGCGAAGAATATGTATGGTGATGCTGTCGCCGATGTTGTGCCAGTACCCACGAAAGCGTCCAAGTTTGGACATGCCGAAACGGGATCTAGTGTCAATCCATTCGGTTTGGCAGAGAGCGAGGATGAGTATTGGGCACTAGCCGAAAGTGCCGATCGATTAAAAGAATCGTTCAATGCACTTGGACCGGTCGGAGGGTTCTTACCCCCGGCCATTGCCAAGGAGGTACTATTGAAGACTGGACTACAGAAGGAACAATTACGTCATATTTGGAATCTAAGTGATATTGATAAGGATGGATACTTCGATCATCATGAGTATGTCGTGGCGATGTTTCTTTGTGATGCGGTGATTCAAAAGGGCAGGCCTATCCCATCGGAATTACCCATGAGTGTCATCCCACCGGAGAAGAGGGCGATGATAAAAGGAGTTGCCAATTTGCGGATTGGACACTGAAGAGAGCCAACATATTGGTTCATTTTTTTAGATTTATGTATGGATTGAAGAGCTTCGTTTCATTTTTTGTACGCCCAATAAGTGTTCTTTACGTGGAGCTCTCTCTAATGTTTATATAGAAACAAGCCGATCGGGGCTTCGCCGCGCAGGGGTTTAATTCATGTTGAGGTCATGTTCTTTATCATGTAGGCTAGAGTGGATATTTCGTACAACAGCTCCGGGATTTTGGTGTAGAATAATAAATCCCTCCGCAAGCCAAAGATGTTATGTGAAACAGCATTAATCACTAGTTTAATTTGTGTGCATACGTTCATCTCCAGTCACTCGCATCATAATAACACTGTATTTCTTCACCTGTCTTGATAATTCTTGTAGCCACGATTGTCTACTTGCCGACTACCCCCCACCCCCCAGGACCTTTTTTCATCAAATAAGTTGAAGACATTACTCTTCTTCCAGCATATACTTATTGTCCCTCTGTTTATTCATCTACAGTACTATTTTTATTTATATCCAGTTTATTGGTCTGTCAACCCCAACCCCCAATAAGAAATTTTTTTATCAACAATTTCTTGGATTTGTTCCTCCCAGAAGTCAATCTCTTTCTTTGCCAATGCAATCTTGACTCGTAAATGTTGTTTGGCAAAATCCAATGATTGAATTTCCTTCACATCATCTTCACTCAACTCCTCTCTCTGTTTACGTTTATCGTCGGTACTCTTCTTCTCCAGATCCGAATGATCGTTATTGTCCCTCGAATTGTTACTCTTCTTCTCCGATTCCGTAGGATCTTTTTTATCACTGGAATTGTCATCATCATCGCCACTCAATTTACGTTTATCTCCAGTAATCTGCTGATAATCTTCAAATGCTTTGGCTGTCATTTTTGTCCTTCCCATGTTAGTTCCGCTTCACCACGTAACAGTTCTCTATAAATGATTTTGGTGTGATGCACGTGACCTGCGGAAAGTATGAGGATAGAGGGAATGTGTTAGTGTGACTGGCAAATATTTTTGCACCTAATGGCTAACAGTTTGATATTTGTGTGAGTATGTGATTGTGGGCTGTTTGTTGCATTGATGTGATTGGAGGTTTTTGCACCTAATGGCTAACATTTTGATATTTGTGTGAGTATGTGATTGTGGGCTGTTTGTTGCATTGGTGTGATTGCAGGCTTTCTTTCCGTACATTGATATTTGTGTGAGTATGTGATTGTGGGCTGTTTGTTGCATTGGTGTGATTGCAGGCTTTCTTTCCGTACGTGATTGCGGGCTATTTGTTGGATTGTTGTGATTGCAGGCTTTCTTTTTGTAGTTGTGAATATGTGATTGT
>Ga0247843_1008364_pt1 | contig 12119 bp, 19 predicted proteins | sample LaCruzMarch2017__FD_192420 | JGI IMG/M metagenome (GOLD analysis project Ga0247843, IMG submission 192420) | Freshwater microbial communities from meromictic Lake La Cruz, Castile-La Mancha, Spain - LaCruzMarch2017_8m | ecosystem: Environmental > Aquatic > Freshwater > Lake | place: Spain...
CTGGACGCATCTACGAGGGTTTCCTTCCGCCCAAAGCGCTGCAACTTGTCAACGAATGGCGGCGCCAGCACCTCGAGGAGTTGATGGAAGCGTGGCGTCGCAGTCGCGAGGAACTGCCACTCGAATCCATCGAGCCGCTGGAATAAGCATCTCGCACTTTTCACTTTTTACCGTTTACCCGCTACTGCGGCTTAGCCGCTGGCCTCTTCGTCCTTTGGTTTGCCCTCGGCTGCGCCTCGCGCTGTCTCCACTTCGCTCCGGCTCTTAGTCTCTTAGTCCGCCCCTCCCACCCGTCACTCGACACTACGGCTCCGCCTTATGCCTCATGCCGTAAGTCGCCTGTCCCCTGATCTCCCGCCTCTGGCCCCTGTGCTTAACCATCAACCCGCCACCAAGCGACTCATTGCCGCGCTTCGCCGCCCTTATTGCCCCCACCGTCTTTTCTGCTAAACTGTTTTTATGAGCACGGAAACCATGGAAATCGTCGAGCTTTGCGAGGCGTTGCCGGCAGCGAAGCGGGCCGAAGTCACCGATTTTGCGCGATTCCTGCTTGGTCGTTCGCAGGGTGCTTACGGCCTTGAGAATGCCGAACTCCGTTCTGTTTCCCGTCGACTTCATGCCAAAGCGCAAACCGCCCGCCGCAAAGGGACCGCAAAAAAGTTCCACGGCGACCTCGAAGCCATCCTTGCCGATTGAGATCGATCCCGATCTCATCGCGCAGCTTCGTCTTCTTTCCAAGCCCGACCGCCGCAGGCTGGGCAATGCCATCGAAGCCGTGCGTGCTAACTGGGGCTACCCTCACTTGCATGGTGGCGTGGGCATCCGTCGTTTGGCTCCGAATCTTTACGAATCTCGCGCGGGCCTTCAGCAACGCCTAATCTTCCAAGACATTCACGGATCCCTGTATTTCCATTTTCTTGGAAACCACGACGAGGTCCAAAAGTTCCTCCGCGCGCACGCCTGAACACGTTCGTGTTGCGTGTCAGCGCAACCGTAGCGCAGCGAAGATAGGTCGCTGCGGCGACCAAACAGCCCTTAGGCAACCACTGAACACCTGCAGCTTCGCCGCTCCCATGTCCTCTCCCTCCACCAGTAACCCGTCACTCGTCACCGGCGCCGCCTCCGACACCGGATGGACCAAGGTCATCGAGGCCAAGCACAGCCTTCTTCACATCGATTGGAAGGAAATCTGGCGCTACCGCGATCTGGCCTATCTTTTGGTCAAGCGTGACTTCACCGCGACCTACAAGCAGACCATCCTTGGCCCGCTCTGGTTTTTCATCCAGCCCATCATTTCCACCACGATTTTCACCATTATATTCGGTGGCATCGCCAAACTTTCCACGGACGGTGCACCACCGTTTCTCTTTTACATGGCTGGGGTGGTGGCCTGGGGATACTTCTCGAGTTGTCTGACCAGTAGCGCCAGCACCTTCAATGCCAATGCCGGTCTGTTCGGCAAAGTTTACTTCCCGCGTCTCGTTGTGCCGATCGCCAACGCGATCACCAACCTCCTGACATTCTTGATCCAACTTGGGCTGTTCATCGCTGTCTGGACCTTCTTTTACCTCAAGGGTTCCGACATCCATCCCGGCCCGATGCTTTTGCTCTTACCCGTTCTTCTGGTGCAGATGGCGCTGTTGGGAATCGGGGTGGGGTGCATCGTCAGTTCCATGACCACGCGTTATAAAGACTTGGCCGTCTTGGTTGGTTTCGGCGTCCAGCTTTGGATGTATGCCAGTTGCGTGTTCTATCCGCTATCGACCGTGCCCGAGAAATGGCAGCACGTGCTCGTCTGGAATCCCATGGTCCCCATTATCGAGACCTTCCGCTTGGCCTTTCTTGGTGTCGGCGGGGTGGATCTGGTCCAATGGGCCATCGGCTTCGGGGTCTGTCTGGGCCTGTTCCTTCTCGGCGTGATGATCTTCCGCAAAGTCGAGCGCACCTTCACCGACACGGTTTAGGGTGTCTGTCATTCCCTGATGCCTCCGACTCTCAGCCCCATGCTTTGCCTCGGGGGCCATCTCGCCAAGTTTCGGTTCTGCTCCACGCGCGGCCATAAGCCGCTAATCCCACTCAAGTTTTCAGACTCAGCTAATTCTGGCTGTAAACTGAACACTGACAACTGCCCACTGCGGCTCCGCCGCTAACCCCCTCAGGTCTCAGGTTTCCAGCTTCATCCCTCTCCTTCACATGTCCACCGTCATCAAAGTTGAAAATCTCAGCAAGCGGTATCGCCTCGGGGTGATCAACCGCGACAGGCTTTACAAGGATTTGCAGAGCCGCTGGGCTGTTGGCTGCTCCTTCTAAGTTTCCATGCCTGAGTCGTCATTCTTCATCTGGATTAGTCCTGAGCGCCGAATCCTGGTGCTGCGCTCGACGACCAAAGGCCGATACAACTCGTTTTCCGTGGTCTTGATGGTGCTGACATCTAAGAGCTGGGTTGATGTGTCTCGTTTTGACACTGCACATGGAATTCCTCACCGCGACATCTTGGGACATCGCAAGGGTCTCTTGCAGAAGCTGTGGTTTGATGAGATAAGTCCCAAAGAAGCTTTTCACTTAGGTATCCAAACGTTCCAAGACGATCATGAGCGCATCATTGCCGAATACTATGCCAACTGAGAGCGGGGCAGTTTCTTACGTGCCTCTCTTGGATCCGGCAACGGCCACCGTTGAGGAAACTGACGAATGGATTCTTGCCTTGGGTGGTCAGCGACTCAGTGCCGAAGAGTTGTGTGCCGTCGTGCGCGAAGTTCGTTGGGCCGATGTGCCGGGTGAGAATCCTGGCGACCCTGATTTCCCGTTCGCCTCGGCATTGCGGTGAGCGGCTTGCCTTAAGGGTTCTTTGATTTCTTGAGAGCGACCCAGCTCGTGTTGCGTGTCAGCGCAACCGGAGGCGAAGCCGTAACCGAGGCTTGGTGAACCGTAGCGCAGCGAAGATAGGTCGCTGCGGCGACCAAATAGCCCTTAGGCAAATAGGTCGCCCCAGCGATCAACTGATAACGGGCGTAATCCTCGCCGTTGATCTTCCTTCATTTGCACGCTTCGCTCGTCTGCTTCGCATCCGGCTGTCTCCCTTTGGTCGGCTGTGGCTAAAAGCTTCTCCTGAATCAGTCGCTCGTCTTTTGGTCTCTTAAGCTCTTAGACCCTTAGCCGCTTCCCAACCTTCCACCTTTCACCTGTAACCTTTCACTCTTTACCGCGGCCTTCGGCCGCTCACCCCACTCAGCTCTCAGCTTTCACGTTTCAGCCCTCTCCCTCTCTTTTCCTGTGTCTGACTGCCAACTGCATACTGAACACTGCCAACTACGGCTTCGCCGCAAGCGGTATCGCCTCGGGGTGATCAGCCGCGACATGCTTTACAAAGACCTGCAGAGCCGCCGGGCCATGTTCCTTGGCAAGGAGGATCCGAATGCGACGAGCGGATCATGAAGCCCACCGTCTACGTTGAGACAACAATTCCGAGTTACTTGGTGGCGCGGCCCAGTAAATTGCCGCGGCTACAAGCCGACCAATCCACGACCCGCCAATGGTGGAGCCAACATGCCGGCGACTTTGACATGTTTGTGTCGGATATTGTCATCCGTGAAATGCGGCGTGGAGACGCCGCGATGGCCGAAGAGCGTTTGGCCAAGATCACACGGCTGCCCGTTCTTGCTCTGAGCGGCGCTGCAGAGAATCTAGCGGCCTTGCTTCTCGAGCGCATCATTCCTCCCCAAGCCATCGATGATGCAGCGCATATTGCCATCGCGGCAGTCAATCGGATGGATTTTCTCCTTACTTGGAATTGTCGGCACATCAACAACCGCTACACGATACGCCGGATAGAGAAGTGCTGCGCTGATGCCGGCTTTGCCTGCCCGGTGGTTGCCACGCCAGCTGAGTTAATGTCTATTGATTCGTGATGGAAACCGAAATTCTAGATGAGATCCGCAAAGTGCGTGACGAGCACGCAAAAGAGTGCGGTTACGATGTGCACCGCGTTTTCGAGCAACTGCGCACCGAGACCGAGCAACTGAAGGCCGAAGGCTGGCGGGTGGTCGACCGTTCTGCGCTGGGTTCCGTTGTGCGTGAGGAACCTGGCACTAACGGCCAGTAGATCGCGTGTGAGGCGACCGTCACGCGTTCCCTGATAATCCGACCTGCGGCTCTCGTCTTTTAGTCTCTTCGTCTCTTCAGCTCTTAGACCCTTAGTCACTTCCCGCCTTGTGCCCCCGGCACACCTTTAACCAGCAACCCGCTTCCGCGGCCATAAGCCGCTAACCCCACTCAGCTTTCAAGTCTCCGGCCTTAGCCCTCAGCCTGTCTCCGTCTGCGACTCTGGCTCAGACTCAGCTAATTCCGGCTGAGCCGAGTCTTTGAACCGAGGCTTTGCGAGATAGGTCGCCGCGGCGACCAAACGGGCCTTAGCCAAAACTGATCACGGAACCGAGTCCCCGAGATAGCCCTTAGGCAACCACTGAACACCTTTTGCGCCTTCTCGCGGCCATCCCCTCGGCTTTCCTTTAGTCCTTCACCTCTTTTCCTCATGTCTTTAACCGCCACCATCAATCCGTCACCCGCAACAAAACAAAGCGACTGGTCGTCCGCCGTTCGCGATATCGGTGACGCTCTGCGCAAATACCATCTTATCGGCACGCTTGGATGGCAGGACGTCGCTACACGTTATCGGCGCTCTCGCGTCGGTGCGTTTTGGCTCACGATCAACATCGCTGTCATGATCGGCGCGCTCGGATTGGTCTTTGGCACAATCTTCGGCCAACCCATGCGCGAGTTTCTGCCGTTCCTGGCCGTCGGGCTGATCGTGTGGAACTTCATTTCCTCATCGATCAACGAAGGTTGCACCGCGCTATCGGATGCCAGTGGCATTGTCCTTCAGGTGAAGATGCCGCTGTGGGTGCATCTGGCCCGCGTGATGTGGAAAAACCTCATCATCCTCGGTCATAACCTTCTTATCGTGCCGCTGGTGTTCCTCGTCTTTTGGCGCCCCGTTTCGCCGGTCGCTCTCCTGGCTATACCCGGCTTCATATTGCTCGTGGTCAACCTCCTCTGGATCATGATGATTGTCTCCGTGGTCTGCGCCCGTTTTCGGGACATCACCCAGATCGTGACCAATGCCGTGCAGGTGCTCTTCTACCTTACCCCTGTCATCTGGAACGCCGAGATCATGGCCAATCGTGTCGGCACCACGTTTCTGTATGGCAACCCCTTCTACAGCCTCATGACTATCGTCCGCGCACCGCTGCTCGGCGACATGCCGTCTGCCTTGAACTGGGGCATCGCCGCCGGTATGGCCGTCATTGGTTGGACCATCGCCCTCTGGTTCTACGGCAACCGCCTCAAGCGCGTTCCCTACTGGCTCTGATGTTTGACGCCACCTCGTCGTGAGATTTATTTAACTCATTCACTCCTTCACCGCGGTTGTGGAAAATTATCTGGAGACCGGACTTTTTGTTGGTTTTGTTCGCGGATTCCCTGGAGCGCCCACGCAAGGGGAGTCCCTTGATGAGCTGCAGGCGAATCTGCGCGAGGTGGTTTCGATGCTTTTGGAGGATGGCGAACCTCGCTTGGAAGCGGAGTTTATTGGCACACAGACCGTGGCAGTCTAAAATATCGAATGGGCCGTATCCGGCGCAGTGGTTATGTGGTGGAGTGGTTTATTGGAGACCACGACCCGCGCCATGTTCATGTCTACGACTCCAAGGGCAGGTTTTTGGGACGGCTTGATCTCGAAGCACTGGTCGGACTTGAATACTGATCTCCGTCGGATAAACTGGTGCTGCTGATCAAAGATTTGAAAGCGGAGGGCAAATTGTGAAGACCCTGAATCTCCTCAAGAAACCATTCGGACAATCGGACTTTTCACCGATCCGGCACGCCCGCTACTTGGGCTGGGAGGATGCTTTCGAGGTCGAGTTCGAGGACGGTCTCTGTTTTCTCGAGCCGCACGATGCGATTCGCCGAGCCAATCGGATTGCCGCAGGCGACCAACCGGTGGGTGTCGCGGTTGATCCCGAATTGCACAGTCACTTTACAGTGAGCTACGAGTCTGGTGCCCGTGCTGAGGTTTCTTGGTCATTTATCCGTGAGAATGCCCCTGTCGATACAGTTCCCGCCGCACGCGTGGCCGAGGAGCCTGAGCACTGAGCAAAGTTCGCCTTTGTCTTCCCGTATTCTTTTCTCTCGCCACCCTTGACCCGCCACGGCGGACTCCGGCTCGCACTTTCAACGCCCTTTGTGTCTTTTGCGCCTTCTCGCGGCCATTCCTTCGGCTTCTCTCGCTGAGCCCGAGTCTTTGAACCGAGGCTTTGCGAGATAGGTCGCCGCGGCGACCAACTGATACCGGAGCGAAGCCGGAACCGAGGCTTGGCGAGATAGGTCGACATGTCGACCAACTGATACCGTAGCGCAGCGAAGATAGGTCGCTGCGGCGACCAAATAGCGCTTAGGCAAATAGGTCGCTAACGCGACCAATTGACACCGCAGCGCAGCGTAGATGGGTCGCCGTGGCGACCAAATGGGCCTTAGCCAAAACTGAATCACTGAACCACTCAAAACTAATCCCATGACTCCACCCGTCACTGCGGTTCCGACGCCCTCGACTTGCTGGACCCGATGGGTCGTGTTATCAAAAAGACATGAAACACGAATTCACGGCGATTATTGAGGAGGCACCTGAGGGGGGGTTCTGGGCGGTTTGCCCCGAAGTTCCCGGTGCCAACGGCCAAGGAGAGACGATGGACGAAGCCAAACAAAGCCTTCGCGAGGCGATTCTGCTCATCTTTGAGGACCGTCTGGACGACATGCGTCGCGGGTTGCCGGCTGATGCCATCGAAACAGTTCTTGCGGTTTGAATGAAACGCCGCACGCTGGAAAAGCAACTTCGGCGCGCTGGTTGTTATCTCAAGAGAGAAGGCGCCAATCATTCCCTTTGGACCAATCCCCGCACTGGCGCCGTTGAAGCCGTTCCCCGTCATAACGAAGTCAAAGAGCCTCTCGCCAAAAGCATTCTCCGAAACCTGAGTGCGTCTTGATGTGCCGGGGTTCCACCGCAAGCCGAGGAAGCCTTAAGTTTGTAGTTTTTAAGTCTGTAAGTCTTAAGAGCCCTCTCTGGCCCCACGCCCCATGCTACCTGCTCCACGCGCGGCTGTGAGCCGAGTCTTTGAACCGAGGCTTTGCGAGATAGGTCGCCGCGGCGACCAACTGATACCGGAGGCGAAGCCGTAACCGAGGCTTGGTGAGATAGCCCTTAGGCAAATTGGTCGCCCTAGCGATCAACTGATACCGGGCGCAATCCGCGCTGTTCATCCTCTTTTATCGGTGGCTAAAAAGTTCTCCTGATCGCCGACGTCTGGTAACCGATATGGGAGCTCTGGCTCCTTCTTCACCCGCCACCAGCGACCCGCTTCCGCGGCCCCGCCTTTCTACCTTCCTCCGGCTCTTAGCTCCACGCTCCCCACCTTGTTTTGTCCTTTCTGCCTGCTATTTTGATTTTATGAGTGCCGAGGAACTTATCACCGTGAACTCCAACATTCTTGGTGGCACGCCCGTTTTCAAGGGTACGCGCGTGCCGATTCGCGCCCTCTTTGAGTATCTCGAGCGGGGCTACACCCTGGAGGAGTTTATCGAGTGCTTCCCCTCGGTGACCAAAGACTTGGCTTGCCGGGTGTTGGAGCGCTCCGAGGCTGCGCTTCTTGCCGCGTGAAGATCGTTCTCGACGAATGTGTTCCCTGGCCGCTGGCCAAACACCTTGCCGGTCATTTATGCACAAGCCCGCAGCGAAAAGGCTGGGGCGGATACGAAAACGGCGATCTTCTTAAGCTCGCGGAACAGGAGTTCGATCTCTTTGTGACCTCCGACCAGAACCTCCGCTACCAGCAAAATTTGTCCGATCGCAAAATCGCCATACTCGAATTATCGACCAACGACTGGGCGACGATTCGAAAAAACTTGGCTGCAGTAGTTACGCGCATTGATGCCATGCAACCAGGCGAGTTCGCGCGGTATGATGTCGGTCCATTGGTTAAGTAGAACCACTCTCAGTCCGTGTTGCGTATCAGCGCAACCGTAGCGCAGCGAAGATAGGTCGCCCTAGCGATCAACTGATACCGGAGGCGAAGCCGGAGATAGGTCGCTATAGCGACCAACTGATACCGGGCGCAATCCGCGCTTTTCATCCTCTTTTATCGGTGGCTAAAAATTCTCTGCTCTGCGATTTGTCTCGTTTGACTCAGACTCAAACTCAAGTGTCAGCCTTTGCCTTCAACATTCCGCATTCATCATTTTCCTTTCTTCATCAAAAGCCACATGGCCCTCGGCCAGCCGAATCTTGTGGACATCTGGTGCTCTTGGTGGTCTTGTTTATTCGTTATGAAAAAGTCCACACCCCTCAAGGTTACTCACGTCGAACCTGTGCCGGCACCTGAACCGACACCTGTCCCGAGTCCTACGCCGACGCTCGGTTAATTAGACTTCCAAATTCGCTCACCTTCAGCAAAAACCCCTAATAAAATGTCCATTTACAACGTAGAACCCATCCCAACACCGACACCGACGCCCCCGCCTCCTGTCGACGCGGCTTAAGCCGGAAATATCGAGGGTGCACGGCTGTCTTAGCCGTGTGGTTTTGAGGCGACGGGCGAACTCGGAGACTACCGAGGCATACGTAGACAAGTCGCCGCAGCGACCAAACGCGATATTTTGATCTTGCGCCAACTTGCTCACCGAAGAGTGAGCAACAATCAGATTGGGCTTCTTTCCTTTTCAGCGGGGTAAACACTAGGGGCGCGGAATAGACAGCGAAGGGACCGCCTAACGCGCTTTATTGCAGGGTAAGACAGGGCAGTTTTCTCCTGAATTGCCGTTGGATTTATTCCGCAAGATAGCGCGTGATTCTTTGCGTTCCCAAGGCTGTTTTCAACAGAGCTGTTTTGTTGTTTTATCGTGTTTGAGATGGCCCCTTCTGTCTAGTTCCGCCTAGAGGCTGCGCGGGTTCTCTGGCCGGCAATGACCCGCCTGAAACTGCGGTCGCGCAAAAAGTGTCCCTTATTGAGTCGTCACATTCACATCATTGGAATGTGCGGTAAGGCCTCGGCGCCTATGGCGGCAGAACTCGTGCGCTTGGGTTTTGTTGTCACTGGCTCCGATGCGCATTTGCTTCCACCAGTTTCGGATTTTCTGGCCGCGCACGGTCTGAATTGTCACAAGGGCTTCAAGGCGGAGAACATCACTGCCGGGCTAGATATTGTTTTCGCGGGCGCCCTCTGCCGTGAGGATAATCCCGAATTGCGGCGGGCTCGGGAACTGGGCATCCCGGTTTCCAATTTCGCCCGCTTTCTTGGTCGCGAGTTTCTCTCCCGCAGCCGCAACGCAGTGGTGGCCGGGTCCTTCGGTAAGACGACAACTACCGCTATGCTGGCCATGATCCTTCGGGAGGCCGGCAAGAATCCTGGATGGTTGGTTGGCGGGGAATGCCCTGAGCTTCCTTGCCCCGTGCATTTGCGTGGCGCCGGCCAGTGGGTTTTGGAAGGCGACGAGTATCCCAGCGGCCCCGACGATCCATCCCCGAAGTTCAGTCACTACCACCCCGAACTCGGCATCGTCACCAGCGTGGCTCTCGTGCATCAAAACAAAATCCCCTCGCTGGCAGCGACCATTGACCTCATGGCGGACTTTGTTGCGTCGGTGCGCGGACCTTCGCCCGTCTTCGTGGCCGACGATCTCGTGGTGCGGCGCCGTTTGCGGCCCGCTTGTCCGCGTGGCCGGTTGCAAACCGTGGGTTTCGGTCCGACCGCCGACCGTCGCCTCGCACCCCTGCGCCCGCGCTGCGGACGCAATGCCTTTGCTCTCGACGGAGTGAAGTTCGAGTTATCGCAGCGGGGGAAGTTTGCCTGCACCAACGCCGCGCTTGCCGCCCTCGCCGCGGAGGCTTGGGGTGTTCCCCTGGCTCTTTCATCCGGAATTCTCTCGCGTTTCCGGGGTGTCGCTGGTCGGCAGGAAATATTGGTCGATTCGCCCCGTTTATCCGTGGTCTATGACATGGGCGTCTACCCGCGGTCCATCCGGCGCGTGGTGGAAGCCTTTGTGCCGACCGATCCCGCCCGCCGCCTGTGCATCCTTTTCCAGCCCCGGCATACCCTTGGGCGCGCCGCCGACTACTATCGGGATCTGGCCCGCGCTCTGGCGCCTGCGGATTTGGTGCTCTTGGCCGATGCGGCCAACCTCCCTGCCGCCCAGCACGTCTTCACCTTCGCTCCGGCCCGCCTGCGCGCAACCTTGCCATCCCGCACGGTGCTTCAAGTGGTGGGCCCGGCGCTCCAATGCTTCCCGCAATGGCAAGCAGTCGTGCAGCCCGGAGATGTGTGGCTCATCATGACCGAACCACTTTTCCCCGAGCCGCTCGCGGCCATCCGGGCCTACATTCGCGGCCATCCGGCCGCATAGGGTGTTCTGGGTTATTTCTCCGCCTTGAAGGTCCTCTTCACCCAGCACAGCCTTGTTTATCGCGGTGGCTCGGAGTTGTTCGTTATCGAGACCGCGCAGGCACTGCAGCGGGCAGGCCATGACGTCGCGGTGTATGCCGGAGCTATCGGACCGGTAGCCGACGAGTTGCGATCCCAGGGGATTCCGGTTCTTCCCGATCCACGCTTGTGTCCTTGGATGCCCGATGTCATTCACGGCCAGCACCGAGTTCACGCCCTCAAAGCACTCGCCGCGTTCCCTCGCACTCCGGCGATCCTGCACGTGCACGGATTCATACCGGTCCTCGAGAAACCCTTCATCCACCCGAGGATTCTGCGCTACGTGGTCATCTCGCCAGGGTCGGTGGAATTCTGGTCGCGGGACTTGGGGGTGGAACGTGGCCGATTTCAGATTTTGCTCAACGGCATCGACCTCTTCCGGTTCGCCTCAGTGCGTCAGCCGCCCGATCTCCCGCGGTCTGCACTGCTCTACAGCAACAGTAGTCCGCAGGCCCGCGAGCTGTCGGAGATCGATCAAGCATGTGCTGAGCGCGGCGTTAGATTGCAGAAAGCCGGCTTGTGCACCGGCCAGCAAGAGAAGCACCCCGAACACTTGCTCCCGCAGTTCGATCTCGTCTTCGCGTCCGGCCGTTCCGCTTTGGAATCCGCGGCCTCCGGTTGCGCGGTCATCCCCTTGAGCGGCCATATGGCGGAGGAGCTGCTTACGGCATCCAACTACCAACGCTTGCGCGGGCAGAACATGGCACCAAGTTTTTTCAGTCACCATCAAGTAAGCAAAGAGTGGATCGGCCGACAAATAGATGCCTGGGATGCCGGCAAGGTGGCAGCAGTCACAACCAAGGTGCGGGAAGACTGTGCCGGTCGTAACCAGGTCGGCGAGCTTGAGACGCTTTACGGGCAGGTCGTGGCGGAATTTCATGATCAGCCTCTTGTTGATCTTGAGGTGGAATTCGAGGCCATTGCGTCTGTCATGGTTGTCGACGCCTCCACGCGGGTCACTGAGTTGCAGGAACGCCTGCGTAGCATGGCTGGCCACTGGTCGTGGCGCCTGAGGCATCCTTTAAGACTTATTCATCAAGCTCTAAGAGCCGTTAACGCAGCGCTCCGGGGTCTGAAATCCAAAACAAAAGCGAGTTGACCTTCTGTTGCCTTCCTCATTCATCATTCGTCTGTGCCTCCGACCTCCGTCTATACCAGCCATCAGCTATCCCGTCATTCGGCACCTTCATGCCTTTTCCAAGTCGTCCTCGGCTTCTCTCGCTGAGCCGAATCTTTGAACCGGAGCGAAGCGGAGATAGGTCGCTAACGCGACCAACTGATACCGGAGCGAAGCCGGAACCGAGGCTTGGTGAACCGGAGGCGAAGCCGGAGATAGGTCGCTATAGCGGCCAACTGATACCGTAGCGCAGCGTAGATGGGTCGCCGCGGCGACCAAATGGGCCTTAGCCAAAACTGAACACTGAACCACTGAACACTTTTTTTAGCACTCCTCCACCCGCCCCTCCCTTGACCATCCACCTACCGGAGTTATTTTAGCCTTATGAAACGTCCCGTTCGTGTCTCCGCATTGCCTCATGACAGGATTGCCGTGGTGTTTTCCGACGGTCTCGAAGGTATTATCGACATGAGGACCTC
>Ga0247843_1008368_pt1 | contig 12112 bp, 10 predicted proteins | sample LaCruzMarch2017__FD_192420 | JGI IMG/M metagenome (GOLD analysis project Ga0247843, IMG submission 192420) | Freshwater microbial communities from meromictic Lake La Cruz, Castile-La Mancha, Spain - LaCruzMarch2017_8m | ecosystem: Environmental > Aquatic > Freshwater > Lake | place: Spain...
TAAAATTATTATCTTGTAATTCTAAATGGGGAATATGTCCAATTTCTGTAGGGATTTTTCCTGTTAAATTATTATTATTTAAATTTAAAAGTATTAAATTAGCAAGTTGTCCAATTTCTATAGGTATTTTTCCTGTTAATTCATTATTAGATAAAAGTAAAAATTTTAAATTAACAAGTTGTCCAATTTCTGTAGGTATTTCTCCTGTTAATTGATTCTTATTTAAATATAAATCATTTAAATTAACAAGTTGTCCAATTTCTGTAGGTATTTTTCCGGTTAAATCATTATGAAATAAAGATAATTTATTTAAATTAACAAGTTGTCCAATTTCGGTAGGGATTTTTCCTGTTAATTTAATATTATGTAAATATAAATTATTTAAATTAACAAGTTGTCCAATTTCTGTAGGTATTTGTTTACGTAAATTACAATTAGATAACATTAAAATATTTTCATTAATAATTTTATCAATAATTTCTTTAGAAAATTTATATTTAAATTTTTCTTGTAATTTTAATAATACATGGTTTAAATTATTTTTATTATATGGTACTCTGTTTATTTTTATAGTATTTTTAAAGTTTTTAGGTTCTCCATTAAAAGGATATCTACATGTTGGACATTTTGGGTTAGAGGATGTTTCTCTCATTCTATTATAACATGTATCACACAATCTTTGATGTCCACATGGTAATGTTTTAAATGGTTCATCAGAATCAGACAAACATACAGAACATTCATATATTGGTTTATTTATCATATTATTATTTGATAAAATAGAATTTTTATTATATTTTGTTATTGCAGATGCACCGCCTCCACCGCCTCCACCATTATCATTATTTATTTCTTCACCTGATATAGTTGTATTATTAACATTTGTTATTTTTATTTTTTTTGGTTTTTTTGAATTAGCATTTTTAACATATACTATATTACCAATATTATGACCACCTTTTTGTAAAAAACCCCATTTCCAAGAACCATCTTTTTGTTTTATATATCCTGCAGTTCTTCCATTTTTAAGTATTTTTACATCTCTTACATTCATTATAATTATATACTGAGATAATTTAATTTTATGAAAAAATTTAAAATAAAAAACCCTAATTATATTTATTGTTATTATATAATTATGAGAGATACTATATATGAAAATGATATAAAAAAATAACTATTTTAACTTAATTAAAAATAAATTTGAACAATGCACAATAGGGGATTTAAAAAATGATTTATATGATGCATTTATAGATGGTGCGAGATTTGGAAATAAAACTCTTGTTTTATTTGATAAAAAAATTAATGATAAATTATATGAAAATACAACAAAATGTGATATTATGAAATATTTTGTTGAAACGAATAATAAAAATAAATGGTTTACAAAAATTGATTATGAAGAATATAACCGAAATTGTGCAATAATAAAATCTGGTATGTTTTATACTAACCAAAATGATACACATGAACAAATTCCAAAATGTTCTATATTTTTCAATTAGGCATAATGTTTTTTAATAAATTATTATAATAATCAATAACTTTTGGATGTGCAATAATTTTATTAAAATTTATTTCACTTATAGTTAATCCTTCTAAATTTTTTACACGAGATAATACTACATATGCTTGTCCATATTCAAAAATATTATCACCTAAATTTGTAGAAACATAATCTAATGACATTCCTTGGGATTTATGAATAGTTATTGCCCATGCAATAATTAGTGGTATTTGTTTTTTTATAACAGATGTATTATTATCACTTTCATAAACCCATTCATGCACATTTATTTTTAATTCTCTTTTATCTAAAAATCGAACAATTGGAATTTTTAAATTAGTAAATCCAATAATAACACCACGACTACCATTATATAATTTTTTATCTGGAAAATTAGCATTAACCATTACTTGTGAACCAACTCTTAATTCCAATTCATCTGTAATATTATAATTTTTATCTATCATATCTTTTAAATATACTTTTGATAAATCACTTAAATTATCAGAATAATCATATGTTGCAATAAAAGTATTATGTTCTGCACAATTTTCAATAAGTTCTTTTTCTTTTCTTTCATTATATTTATCAACTTCATGCTTTTTCGAATATATAATAGTTGGTTCAATTAAGTCTGTCGTATTTAATTTAACTCCAACACGACTATTTAAAATTTCTTTAACATTATCATCTATATTTCCTACACGAATTTTATTAAGCACCCCTTGAAATATTTCATCAGATTGTCTCATTATTTTAGTAAGATAAAATGTTTCATTTATTATATCATCCCAATTAACTGCTTCAAAACAAAAATCTTTCTCTTTTACAGTTGGCAATTGAAAAAAATCACCTAATATAATAATTTGTATACCCCCAAATGGTTCATTATATTTTCTTCTTAATTTTCTACCTAAACAATCTAGCATTTCAAATAATCTGGGTGATAACATAGATATCTCATCAATTATTAACATTTTACATTTTATCCATCTTTTTTTTTTAAAAGAATCACGTGAAATATTTTCATAATAATAATCAAAACTTTTATTACCCAACCCTATACTAGCAAATCTATGAAGTGTTGTTCCACCAATTGAACTAGCAGAAATACCAGTTGTGCTTGTAATTGCAATTTCGTCTTTTTTTAAACCATTTACCATCATTTTTGAAATAATATAAAAAATACAATGCGATTTACCAGTTCCACCCGGTCCAGTTATAAAAACATTCCTGCCTTTCATAATTGAATTTATTGCATTTTGTTGTTGTTCTGTAAAATTTGAATTATACATTATTTGTTAAAAATAAATAAATTATTATATTAGCATTAATATAATCATTTTTTATTTTTTTATTAAAGTTAATCTAATATACAATTACAACAATTTATAAAAAATTTTTTAATAATATTTTTATATGAAGATAAATCTTTTTTAATAAATTCAATTTCTTTTTTTAATCTATAATTTTCATTTATTAAATTTTCAACACTATTTTTTTCAATAATTATTAAACCATCTAAATTAAAATCATCATTATTTTTATCATCGACATTTATAACAAAATTCATTTATAATATTAAAAAGAATTTTTAATTATGTATATAACGATGATAATATTGCAGATTTATCCAAATTAATTCTATTTATATCCGAAATAAACATTTTATAAGCTTCTAATAAATCATCATGTGTTATATATTCTCTTAAATTAATTTCTTTACCAAAAACTCTTTTAGAATGAACTATTTTAGATAAATGCCATAATCTTTGCATATCTCTACCATAATTTGGAAATGTTTTTATATTTTCTTTAAAAAAATTAAGTTTAATTGGATTATCTTCCGATATTTTCCAATTATCATCTTTTATCATTTTTTCATAAATTTGTTTTAATTCATTAGATGAATATTTATCTGTATAAAATTTAAAAAAAAATCTACTTAATAAACCCGGATTTACACTAAAAAATGATTCATTTAACTCTTTTTCATACCCCGCTATAAAAAATGTTATCTTTTTAGATTTTCCTAAATCTAAATCTCTCGTCATTTTTTCATTAAACATATCAATCGCAACCTTTCCAAAACTAGTTGGTTTATCTTTATTACCTAACGCATATGCTTCATCCAAAAATAATATACCACCTTCAACTTTTTTAAATAATTTTTCAATATTATCTTCCGTATGCCCAACATATTTACCAACAATATCTGTTAATTTTGCATTAACAAATATATTATTATCAACCAATCTTAATTCATAATACAATTTAGCTATAATCTTTGCTACTTCAGTTTTACCAGTTCCGGGCGAACCATAAAATATAGTATTATACATATTTTTTCCAGTAGAATCTTGTTTAAAATTTTGCAAACTAAAAAACATTAAATTAACTATATGTTCCTTTATAGTTTTCATTCCAACAATATTATTTAATTGCTTTAATATCGGAACACATCTATTTAATATTTTTAAATTAATAACATATCTCTTTTTAGAAAATGGATCATAACTTTCTCCCAATTTTATTATATCTTCTAATGTATTTATTTTTACATCAATCGTATGATAAATTATATTAGTTTTTGAAAAATAATTATCATTATCTGCATCATCTTCACAGTCTTCATCGTCTTCACCATCTTCACCGTCTTCACCGTCTTCACCGTCTTCACCGTCTTCACCGTCTTCATCATCTTCACCGTCTTCATCATCGTGTTTATCATCTCGTTTATCATCTCGTTTATCATCTCGTTTATCATTATCTCGTTTATCATTACTATCATCACTACTACTATCATCACTACTATCATCACTACTATCATCACTACTATCATCACTATAATCGCTATCATCACTATAATCATTTTTGTCATTAATATCTTTATAATTATCAATTATATAGTCATCATTATCTTTAATATTTTGACATTTATTTCGTTTAAATTTTAAATAATAATTATTTTGTGTTTCATTATAAGAACGTTTTTTATTCATAAATTATAAATTATAAATAATAATTAACAATTTCTTAAGTTCTTTTATTTATGTAAAAAAAAATTGATACTAAATATACCCAGACTTTATTTAATCTTTATAACAGCATCCTTGTTAAAGTGTCAGGGGATAGTTTCGTCCGGATGCATTACAGAAGAGTTTAGATACAATTTTGTACATGAGTTAGAAACATTGCCGAAACCCGGCAGATTACGTTTAACATTTCGAAAAAATGCGGGGAAACCCTTATAATCAACCATCTCTATTAACTTTTTGACCTAACTTTTTTCTAAAAAGTTATTTGACCTAACTTTTTTCTAAAAAGTTATCAACCATCTCTATTAACTTTTTGACCTAACTTTTTTCTAAAAAGTTATTTGACTTAACTTTTTTCTAAAAAGTTATGATATAACTTTTTTTTAAAATTAATTTTTTATTTCTATTCATATAAAATATATGGGTATAAATATATATATGAGTATTTCTATAAAAATATTACAAAAAAATATTAAACAAAAAATAAAAGATGTAAATTTAATTAATGTAGACCTTGATTTTATTTATAATAATATATATTCTATCATGAATAATTTGAATGAAAGAATTTTTTTTAATGAATTAATAAAAAAAGATAAATATAATTTTTATATTGAAAAATTAGAAAAAATATCTGATAAATATAAACTTATATTAAATCCAATTAATATAAAATTTATTAATATATTTGGATATGAAAATATAAAAAAAATATTAGATGATATATCTAAAGAATTAATTGTATTATGTGAAGATATTGGTGCATATAATTGTTCTGATGTTATATCAATTTTAAAAAATAATAAAAATATATGGTTAAATGGATTAAGTAAAGATTATATAAAATTATTAATGTTTTATGATAATTTTTTTGTGCCAATAAGTTCAAAATTAATAATAAATAATGAATATAATGAATATAATATACCATTTGCTAAAAAAATTGAAAAATTTGGAATATCATTTATAGAAAAAATATATGGTGCAACTATATGTTTTCAAATAGGAAATGAATTAATAAAAATAGACGGATATTTCAAAGAAGATTCAATGAATATTACAAGATTAAATAATATATTTGTTGAAAAAATAAAACTATTAACAAATGATTTAAATTATTTAAATATACCAAATGAGTTTAAAAATAAATTTATAGAACAATTATCTATTAGAGATTTTATTATATTAAATGTAAATGAAATTATTCTTTTAGTAAAAAATAGTTACGACGAACTCATAAAATTAAAGGATAAAAATCTTTCAACCCTTATTAATGAATTTATAAAAGATAATTTTGAATCACAAAGAAAAATAATAAGTCTATTTTTAATGGCATCAGAAGAAGAACAATTTAAAGCACAAATTATTTTTGAACTTATATCAGAAAATTCATTAGTATTTCATTCAAAATCATATGCAGAAAGGATTTATAATTCTTTACATTGGAGTATTAAAAAAAATTTTAAAGTTATTTTAAAAAATTTTCAAGAAAAAAAAAAAAGTTTAGAATCATTATCTGAATCAGATATACCATATGAATCTAGAATTATGTCTATGAAAGTTCCTAATAAAATTATTAAAAAAGCAATGGATAAATTAAAAGAATTTAAAATGTCAAAAGAAAATGGCGGTAAAGCAAAACAATATCTTGATGGATTATTAGAAATACCATTTGGATATTATCATAAAGAAAAAATGTTTAGTTATTTTTCAGAATTTTATAATAAATTAGAAAATTTTATAATTATATTAAATTGTAGTTTTGAAGATATGACAAATGATACAATAATAAATATTATTAAAAATATAATTGATAATTATTATATTTATGCATTTAATAATTCAGATGGTAATATAGATAATTATATTAATTTTTTAGAAACATATTTATTAGAAATTAATAATGTAATTAATAATTTAATTAAAATAAATGACTATGAAATTGAATCTGAATTTTTAAAACAATCTGATTTTAAACAATTTGGAATAATTATTTATAAAAATATTGATAATAGTGATAATGGTGTATCTAATACAGATAAATATTATTCTGATTTATATAAAAAAAAAATAAATGAGATAAAATTTTATAATAATATAAAAGAAAATTTAATTAAAAATAATTTATTAAATAATAATCATGTAAAATTAATATCTTCAAAATTAGAAGATATAGAATATGAAACATTAAATCCAATTAATGAAATTAATGAAAATAAATCAATTAAATTTATGAAATATTGTATATTTGAAATTATTAAATTTATAAATGATTGGTTAAATTTTAAACAAAATAAAAAATTATATATAGAAAATGTTAATAATATACTTGATAAATCAGTTTATGGACAAAACGAAACAAAACAACAAATAAAAAGATTAATTGGACAATGGATTAATGGTGAAATGAAAGGACAAATATTCGGATTAGTTGGCCCACCCGGTGTTGGTAAAACAACTATATGTAAAGAAGGTTTATCAAAATGTTTTGTAGAAGATAATGGAAAACCTAGACCATTTGCATATTTAGCACTTGGCGGTGCAACAAATGGTTCATATCTTAATGGACATAGTTATACTTATGTTGGTTCAACATGGGGTAAAATTGTTGATATATTAATGGAAACTAAATGTATGAATCCAATTATTTATATTGATGAATTAGATAAAATAAGCACATCTGAATATGGTAAAGAAATTATTGGTATTTTAACACATATAACTGATTCTACACAGAATAAAGAATTTAGTGATAAATATTTTCAAGGTATTGAAATAGATTTATCAAAAGTTTTATTTATATTTTCGTATAATGATAGAAATTTAATTGATAGAATTTTAAGAGACAGAATACAGGAAATTACAATTAAACCATTAACAAAATATGAAAAATTAGTTATTATTAAAAATTATATATTACCAGAAATTTATAAATTAGTTGGATTTTCAAATGAACAAATTATATTTGATTTAGAATTAATATCTGATTTAATTAATAAATATACACATGAACCCGGTATTCGAAAAATAAAAGAAATTTTATTAGATATTATTCGTGAATTAAATTTAAATAAAATTTTAAATAACAACACAAAATACCCTATAAAAATAGAAAAAGAATTTATCAATAAATTATTATATAATAAACCACATGTAGAAATTAATAAAATTTTAAAAACACCCCATATAGGACGTGTTAATGGATTATATGCTGATGCCGCTGGATTAGGCGGTATAACAACAATTGAAGTAATGCATACACCATCTGATAAAAACCGATTATGTATTGAAGAATTAACTGGTAGTCAAGGAGATGTTATGAAAGAAAGTATGCGTTGTGCCTTAACCGTAGTATCTAATTTATTAAATGATGATATTAAAAAATCTATTAAAGAATTTGGACTTCATATACATTGTCCTGAAGCATCTGTTCCAAAAGATGGACCATCCGCTGGTATATCTATTACTACTGCTATAATTTCATGTATTTGTAAAATTCCCGTTAAAAATACCATTGCCATGACTGGTGAAATTAATATAGATGGAACTGTTCATAAAATTGGTGGACTTTATGCTAAATTAAATGGTGCATTATCTGCAGGAGTTAAAACCGTTTTAATACCATATGAAAATAAAGATGATTATGATAAAATTATAAATGATGAAAATGAATTTTTATTAAATAATACATTAAAAAATAATATATATATTAATAAAAATAGTATTTTAAAAAACTTGACTGTTAAATTTGTTAAAAATATTAATGAAGTTTTAAAATATGCATTAGTTAATAACTTTTTAGAAAAAAGTTAGGTCAAAAATAACTTTTTAGAAAAAAGTTAGGTCAAAAATAACTTTTTAGAAAAAAGTTAGGTCAAAAATAACTTTTTAGAAAAAAGTTAGGTCAAAAATAACTTTTTAGAAAAAAGTTAGGTCAAAAAGTAAACCAAGTTAATTAAGTAAACCAAGTTAATCAATATTTTATAATAACTTTTTCCAAAAATTGTTAACTTGGTTAACTTGGTTTACTTTTTGACCTAACTTTTTTCTAAAAAGTTATTTTTGACCTAACTTTTTTCTAAAAAGTTATTTGATTCAAGAAATTCATTAAGACATTTTGAAATTTTTTCATAAAACATTTTATTTTCTAAATGTTTTATGATTTCGTTATTCTTTCTTATTTTTGCATAATAATATGCATCGAGTTCCTTATTATTTTTAATATGAATGTCCCAATTATGTTCTTTTTCTAAATATTTCATTATTTCTAAATATCCATAACGTGATGCATATAAATATGCATTATCACCTAAAATAGTTTCAACCTTGATATTCCAATTATGTTCTTTTTCTAAATATTTCATTATTTCTAATTGTTCACCTAATGATGCACATAAATATGCATCATCTCCATAATTTTTTTTACTATAAATATCCCAATTATGTTCTTTTTCTAAATATTTCATTATGTTTAGATGACCATAATATGATGCATATAAATAAACATCATATCCATAATCATTTCTAGTATGGATATTCCAATTATGTTCTTTTTCTAAATATTTCATAACTTCTAGATTTCCACTACTCGATGCAATTAAATATAAATCAGTGTTTTTTTCATCTTTAAAACATTTAATATTTGAAAAATGAGTTTCAAGATATTTTAACATTTCTGAAGTTCCATACATACACACATACATATAAATATTATATGTGCGTACATCAGTTTTAATTACTTCATATTTATATTTAAATTCTGTTAAAATCGAAATATCTTTTTCAACAATTTCTTTTAAATCATCAACATTTTTAATTTCTTTATCATTTATTTTAAACATAATCTATTATAAGATATTTATATTTCTAGGAAAATAAAAATCATTTTTTTTTATAATAACTTTTTAGAAAAAAAGTTTTAATTTGGTGATTACAAACTACCATTACGTATTTTGCGTAATGATTCAACGTAAGAACATTCATTCGAAGGATCATTAATTATCTGACTTAACGTTCGATTATCTTTTATTCGCTTCCATGTGTATAGGTGGTCATTTACTTTCATTGGTGTCCATCCAGATAAACATTTACCATGTGCGTCAATCGTAACATTAATAAACATCCATAATTCATTATCATGTGGTGTCATGTCCATATTTAATATATTATTTAAATAAAATTTATAAATTTTTTGTGTCAATTTTTTTGTGTCAATTTTTATTTACAATTTTCCTTCACGTATCATTTGAAAACGTTCTTCAATTGTATTATCTTTTACAGATGGATCATCTAGAATTTCTTCCAAACTTCGCTTATCGGTTTCAAGTGTGCGTTTCCATGAAAAAAATGTTCCATTAACACAATAATCTTCCCACCCAGTAAGAGTTTTACCAGTTTCGTCAATTGTAACACCAATAAATTTCATCAATTCTGGTGCCAATGTAAAAAATGAAGATTTTCTAATCACGGGAATAATTGGAAAATTGTCATCAAAATCGTTGTTAACATTGTTGTCAATCATATTTGTCATATTATATTATAATGTAATTTTAAATTAGACTTTTTTTGTATCAATTTTTAGCAAATTTCTCTACAAATTGGGCATATTTTTTTATTATATTGTGTCCAACAATTTATATGAAATATATGATAACATTTTGTTATACATAGATTTTTTTTAATATTTCCGATTTTATCTAAACATATTGAACAATCGTCTAATTGTGAATCAATAAATTTCCTTTTTTTATTATTTTTATGTAAATTTAATATAATATCTTTAATTCTTTTATCAAAACATTGATTATCATATTTTGATGCATTTTTTTCAATTATATATAATACCGTATTATTCATATAATCTTTAATATTAATTTTTGCTTTAGCGTCTATTAAAATTTGTGTTCCATAATAATCATCATTTTCGATAAAATAATGAAATGCAGTTTTATTATTTATATTTTGTGCATTTATATCTGAATTTGAATTAACTAATAATTCAAGACATCCTGAAAATGGACGAATCGCGCATTGTATTAATGGTGTATTCTTGAAATTATCTCTATAATTTATATTTGCTTTATAGTCAATTAATAATTTTGCACATTTTGGTTTAGCTTCAAATATTGTTAAAAATATAGGTGTATAATTAAATTTGTTTGGAATATTTACATCAATTTTAGTATTTAATAAAATTTGTAAATAATCATACGATTTTTTATCTGAAATAACACTTTCAATAACTAATTCAATATATTCATATGAAATTTTATCATTTTTTTTAATAAATAATGAAAAACTATTAAATGAATCATATTTAATTGATTTAATTATTAAATCTTTTATATTTTCTAATGGATGCATATTAATATATTCATTAATTTCATCAATTTTATCATATTTAATATATTTTAATAAAAATTCCATATAATATATTATAAATTACAAAATCAAGACTTTTTTAAAATCATTTTTTTTTTTAAATACAACTTTTTAGAACAACTTTTTAGAAAAAAGTTGTGACAAAAACCAAAAACAACGTTTTAGAACAACTTTTTAGAACAACTTTTTAGAACAACTTTTTAGAACAACTTTTTAGAACAACTTTTTAGAAAAAAGTTGTGACAAAAACCAAAAACAACGTTTTAGAACAACTTTTTAGAAAAAAGTTGTGACAAAAACATATTTATGTAAATTGTAAAATCAATCATTTTTATAAATTATTTTTTTTAAATATTATTAAATTATCTAAAATATTATCTAAATTTGTATCTTCCATATTAAATTCAATATATTCTTTATGATATTGTGTTCCATTATTATAATAACGTATTGTAGGAAAATTATGAATATTATATATAAATATTGAATCCATATAATTACTTGAAAAATTAAATATTTTTATATTATTTAATTTTTCAAATATAGATATTAATTCGCCTATATTCTGATTAGATTCAATATAAAATAATATTAAAGTCGGTTTATCATTATTTTTTAATTCATCCATTGAATATATAATACTTGTATTTATATTTATATATTCCACAAAATTAGTCCAAATTTGTCTACAAATTGGACAAGTATTTGAATGTTCATTTAACCATTGTTTTATATGTGTTGCAAAAAAATTTTTTTTACATGTATTACAAAACATATATTTATCATCCTCTTTTATATCATCTAATGTAATTCCACATGTTTTATCACTATCTTTTGATATTTGCCTTTTCATATAAGTTTTTATTATTATTTTTTATATTATAAACAAAAAATAATCATTTTTTTTATTTTTTATTATGCTTACTATTTCAAAAAATATTTAGACATTTTTAAGAAAAAATACAACACTAATTCTATCACTAACTGCTTTTTTTGTAGGCATTATACTATGTTTATATGTTTTATTAAATTCTTAAAAATATTTAGACATTTTTAAGAAAAAATACAACACTAATTCTATCACTAACTGCTTTTTTTGTAGGCATTATACTATGTTTATATGTTTTATTAAATTCTTCATTAAAATAAAAAAAATCGCCATCTTCTAAATCAAAACCTATTG
>Ga0247843_1008369_pt1 | contig 12112 bp, 5 predicted proteins | sample LaCruzMarch2017__FD_192420 | JGI IMG/M metagenome (GOLD analysis project Ga0247843, IMG submission 192420) | Freshwater microbial communities from meromictic Lake La Cruz, Castile-La Mancha, Spain - LaCruzMarch2017_8m | ecosystem: Environmental > Aquatic > Freshwater > Lake | place: Spain...
ATTGGTTAAGCTGGCAACGCCACCTGAAATATCAATGATGCTCACTGAACCTTCTGGATCTGTTTGATAGTTCAAAGGCTCACCTTCATTGGCAACCAATACTTTCTTACCATCTTTGGTAAATGTTAACATGTCAGGATTCGCACCAACTCTAACTTGACTTAGGTAAGCACCATTAGAAGCGTTAAAGAATACTACTTTACCGTTTGCCAATTTGCCTGTAGAGTCAAGAACAGTAATAGCAAAAAATTCGCCATATGCTGCAACAGAAGTTAAATCAGAACCATAACCCGCAAGGCTAATGGTGTCGATTAAGGTAGGATTTGATGGAGTTGAAATGTCAACCATTCTCAAAGAATTGGTAGCGCCATTTGTAACAAACATCTTTTTGTACTTTGGAGAATAAGCCACAATCTCCGCCGCACCCTTGTCAAAGAGTCCGGTTTTGTGTCTTCCCAAGAATACCGGAGTAATCTGAGCACTAACCACTTGAACCGCCGAAAGCAGTCCTAATAGTAAAGTGAATTTGTAAAACATGTTTTTCATAGTTTATTTTAGTTAGAGCTCCAAAATAACACCCCGAATAACACCCAAAAGTGATGCACAGATTAAGATAATGTAGTATTTTTAGAAGTTGTTTACATTGAAAAAATCTATTGGAAACATTAATTTAGCATTTATTTCACGCCAAAACCCAAATATTACATTGTTGAACTTTGAAACTCTACTCTGGCAATTTCAAGATTCTTTCGCTGCCAATCAATTCATCTTTATCAAATATCTGAATCAAATATACCCCTGCCAAATCTGGCAATCGAATGCCATTTGCACCCACTTTGTAATGTTCAGCGAGCAATGCTCCTTGAACATTCCAAACCACAACCTTTAAGTCTTCATGGTTGAAATCCTTAGCGAAATAAATTAAACTGTTGCTTGGATTTGGATAAAACAAACGTTCAGCTTTTGCAATTTTTGCCACAGAGTTTGTTTTAAATACCTTACATTCACTTGTATCCTTGCATCCATCTAATTCCATTGCAACAGCAAAACGGCCTGGAGAAATGGGTTTGAAAATTGATTGCGTTTCACCCGCTACCCATTTATACCCACTGTCGCAGAATAACCATTGGTAATTATCCGCCAAATCTGTGGCATTTAAAAATTCTCCGTTAATTAATATGCTTTTGTTAATGTTAATGATGTCTGCAGAAATTTCCAAAATGCTATCACATCCAGCAAAGTTGATCAATGTATCAAAATAAGTACCCGATTTAATTATAAAGTATTTGCGAGAAGGCACTCTATACTTCCTACATTGCTTTATATTAATTTTGTTATAAGAATTGTTGGTAATTACTAAGTCGGTGGTAACAATACTGTCGCAGCCCGCCACATTAACCAAAGTATCCTTATATATACCCGACTTATTCCAGATGTATTTTTTTGAAGGACTTTCGAACGAGCCACAAGCAAAATCATTGTAAAAACTATTTGTTGCTTTTGATTTCAACACAAAAGAGATGACACTGTCACATCCCAAGTAATTGGTCAAAGTATCATAATACGTTCCTTCCGTATATACTGTTTTATTGTTTGTGGGGATGGTATACGTTCTACAGAAATTCACCTTGGTCACACTTTGTGTGGAATTCAAAATATTTACATCAATAAAAAGCAAAGAATCACACCCGATATAGTTCTTTAACGTGTCGATATAAACACCTGATTTTCTAACTTCTCTTTTGGAAATAGGCATTTTAAACACATCGCAACGTGTTTCTTTTGAAAAAGTAGAATCTGGACCCACCCGCAATACTATGGTAATTAAACTGTCGCAACCCGCCGCATTTAACAAGAAATCCTGATAAACCCCACTTTGAGTATAAGTGTTTTTTTTACTTGGACTCAAGAAATTAGAACAAGTACGAACAACCATTTTTGACGCTGTACTTTTGCGAATGGTCAGTATAATTTTCATTGCAGAATCACACCCTTGTTTGGTTAATAAGGTATCGTAATAAGTGCCTGAAGCAGTGTATATATATTTTTTCGAAGGGGATGGATATCTATCGCAACGCACAACCGTATCTATCTTGGAAATTACATCTTGAGACAACACTACCCCTTTTACCCAATTGGAATAACTTCCTGTTAAATTGAAATTTTTCAACGTACCGTTGTTTCCATAAGCTGACCAATCGAGCAATGTTTTAACCGTGGTATTGCTAGCCGAAGCCTTGCCTTGATTGAAATTGTAATATGCACGTAAAGTTTTATCGTAAGTACAATATTTAGAATTTTTGTAAGCCGAAATTTCAGCTGGGGTTTTAACTCTTTTCCAGATTCTGACCTCATCAATTAATCCACTCCAAGGACGGTAATATGAATAGTGATTTCCTATGGTTAAAGGAATAAGTTTAGAATCTCCAATTGCCATGTCTTCTGAAAGGGTATCTACAGCAACACCATCTACAAACATTCTTACAACCTTACCATTATAGGTAACCGCAACATGGTGCCATTTATTTAATGTTAAAACAGGCTTTAGTGTATTTAATTCTGCTGTAGAATCATCATTAATAGAGAAATGCAGTCTTCCATTGTTTCCTGCGGCCAACACATAACCTCGGTTTGAAGGTTCATCGTATTTTGCCAAAATGGTTCCGTCATAGGTTTCTGTTTGCCAGTAATTGGCATATATCCATGCTTCTAAAGTTAACGTTGTTCCAACTAAAGCCACAGAGGAGTCCTTACCACACTCAACCCTATCGTCGTTGCCATCAAAATCCAATGCATTTTGTGCCGACAACATACCTGTTAACATGCCAAAAACGGCACATATCAAAATCTTCGCTTTCATTTTATTCTATCACTATTTGAGATCCAGATTGAAAATCATCCCCCCTAAGGATAACAAAATACAAACCAGGCGACAAAGATAGGTTAAGTTCTAAATTAGATTGACCATTCACCTCTTGTTGTTTTACCACTTTACCGTTGTATGAATAGATCAATATTTGTGCGTTTTTAATTCCAGTTGGAATTTTTGCAAAGATTTTCCCCTTTGTTGGATTTGGATACAAAATAAGTGGATTGGAAAGAATGGAATTGATGCTGCTGATTTTGAATCCAAATCTAACCTCTGTGGTATCAGAAATACATCCATCGTCGTTTACTGTATTAACAAAAATCTTAACAATGGTATCTGCCCCTGGTTCATATACATACTGATATAAATTGTCGTTCCGCGTAGAATCATTGTTCCAGTAGGTTTTGGTAGATGGATTTTCGACCTTCAAAGAAACTCCCGAATTTGCATTGTAATTGATGGTAGAAATAATGGGTTTATTCGGTGCTGGAATAATGTAGATCGTATCTATTAAATAATTGGCACATCCCACACTGTCAATTGCGTTTAGTTCTATGATATTATAGCCGGTATCTTTTAGAGCTATGGTCAAAGGCATTTGTCCAACTACAATGGTACCACGTGGCTGTATCTGCCAATAAGCATCATTTGACACTATGAAATCTTGAGGATATTGAACAAAAACCGCGGCATTTTGACAAAATACTTTGCCTTTTGGAAAAAGCAATTGATCGGAATTCATTTTCACAAAATTCATGGTGAATGAATCTATAAAAACACATCCCCCTACCGAAGTTCTTATCAATTCCATTTTTTGTTTTGCCTCCATACTATATTTAATGGAGTACGTTACACCATCCCCCGAAACAAAAGAATCTACAATATTGTCCTTCGTTATCTTCCATAAATATTTTTCGCCACTTTTATTTTTATTCGAATCAATGAATTCATACGTTTCATTCAAACAATACTGCTTTAGTCTGGGTCCTGAAATATCTCCAACAGGCATTTCATCGGCAAACACGCTAAATGTATCTCTGTTTCCATATTGCCACCAAGTGCCAGATGCAGATTCCATTTTTTTCAATGGACGCACTCTGTAATGGTTTAATCCAAAATTATCCGTTAGTGTCTTTGATTTTACGTTTGCTTTTAAAACTTCAAATCTTTCCCATGTTTTGCCATCCCATTTTTCAAATATCAAAGAATCGAATTCTGAACTGTCGTTTGTCCAACTGGCTGTAAAACTATAATCGCAGTTATTAACGACTTTAAAATTTGTTAATTTTCCTACATTATACATACGTAAGGTTGGATCTCCCATTAATGCAGCATGAGCACCTGATTGAAATGCGGCAGCATTATAAACATTATAAGAGTTCATAGTGGTTAATACTGATTTAGAAAGTGGCTCACCCAATGCAGATTCATGTACCATCCAATAAGGTCTACCACTCCATGCAGAAGCCAATCCCCAACCTTTACTTGCCAAAGGCGCCCTTAAATAATTATTTTGATTGTCCCAATCGCCAAAATAACTGCCAAACATCATAGAGAACGGATTTAGCAAGCTGTCTGTTACGAAATCTGCGGATGAACCAACTCCACCGGCTGATGTATATGCACCACTGCCACAAGCATAGGCCAGTAAATAACTATTTTTACTCATTTCCGTTCTAAAATCTAACTCCGCAATTTTATCGCCTACAAACGGAGCATAATTTCTGAATCCACCCGATGCAAATGCTTCTGAGTTAAAATACCCAAAGTTGTCATCAATGAGTGCTCTGTTTTCAGCAATATAAACACCAGTTCTAAAATTGGTTGCTTTTTGCAAATATCGTTTAATTAAAAAGGTATTATTTCCAAATGCGGGCATGTTAAACAAATCCACTCGTCCAACAGGAATCTGTGAGTACTTTATAGCATTTGCAGCTGTATTGGTCGGATTTATGCGGGAAATATCAAATTTGCCGTCATTGGCGATGTTTTTATTCTCAGATCTACTTGCAGTGGAATTGTTCACAGAGTTATCTGTCCAATTTGCTGTAAAATTCCCATAATATACGTCTGCCGGCCAAGCGCCCGTATGCTCGCTGTGCCCATCTGGAGCAAAATTTCCGCTATACGGAACCGGTACATGTCCCAACAAATAAATCGATTTTAGATTGACAGAATCGGCTTTCCATTTGGAATAAATCCAACTTTTTACATCCGTAACTTTTGCATTTCGCGGAACATAATGTGTATCTAAACTCCACCCTTCCGATTTTAAAAGATGAACATATTGATTGATTTCTGATTTGAGGACGGTTTTATAGTTTTCATCAATGATCATTAACACCTTTCCTAAATTGGTTTTAGCCGGAATTTCAAAGCCCGCCAAAATATATCCGTTGCCGGTAAAACCGGTAAAAGAAGTTGAAGTACGAGCCACACGATATTCTTTTTTGGAACCCAATTTATAGGCTGTATCTACATATTTAAGAACGGTATCACTCACTGTGGCAATTAAATCCCAGCCTTTATTGTCGGATTTTTTTGTATAAACATAATAGCTGACAGAGTTTTTTTGACCCAACCACGACAATTGAAGTTTGTTGTTAGATGTTAAGGTTGCTTGAACTTCAACAGCAACTTCGCGTGCATTTTGGGCAAAAATCGAGTGCGAAGAATAGGATACAAAAAGTATTAATATTCGAAGAAAAATAGATTTCAGCTTCATAAGGTGCAATATACTATTTAACCACTTTTCAACCAAATAATCCCTTGCTATAACACAATTATCCTCCGCTTAATCGAAAAAACAACATCCAATATTACGTAAAGTTCCGGCAACACAAATTCTAATTATCAATGTTTTAAGTCAGATCTATTTACAAATTATATTGCCAATGTACTCATTTTGTTTCCATAAGTTTAATATAATATTATTCATTAACTATTTCTTTTTGTATTAACTTTACCATTCCAAAACTAAAAAAACCAATGCGATTCATAGATAAAAGTCGATTCCATGCCTTGGATAGAAGGCAAATGATAGACAAAGAAATGGCCATGAAAGTATTTTCTCGGGTTTTGGGTTCAAACAAGACCAAATCCGTTTATCAGCAATGGCAAACACAAGACGTTCAATTCTTTTTAGACGAATACAAACGTCATACCCAAATTAAACACTTTGTCTCGCCCGACCACATAGCCTATATTCCTTTAGAAGGAGGTTTGCTGGTTTTGGCGAACCATCCCACGGGAATTCCTGATGGTTTGTTGATATTGGACACTTTGCTATCGGTACGCAAAGACGTCAAAATGATTATAAATGAGAGCAGTTACACAGCTCAAGCCTTAGAAGATTATACTATTGGAATTGTAAATCACAAAAATGAAAACGCCACTGCACACAATGCGATTGGTGTAAAAAAAGCCCTAGAATGGTTGTCCGAGGGACATTGTTTGGTTCTATTTTCTAATTCTGAGGTATCTACAGAAAGAAAATTATACAAACATTTCGACGATCATTTTTGGCATCCAACAGCAAAAAAAATCATCTTAAAATTCCAAGGAAATGTATTGCCTTGGGCCATTAGCGGCAAGAATAGCCCTTTGTTTTATCAACTTTGTAAAATAAGTCCTAATCTAAAAGGAGCGCTACTAGAACGTGAAAGTCTAAAAAGAAAAAGACGCCCTATACATTCTGTAATAGGGAAACCATTCAAGGTTACGGATGAACATTCACTGTATGATTTAGAGCTAAAAATTCGATTGATGAGTCACAGTAACCATTTTAGTCTTTTCAAAGCCATGTGGCCATTAAAGCCAAAGTCAAAGATGGATACCATTGCAGAATCTGCACCCATAGATGCTGTAAAGACCGAAATTTTAAATCTTGGTGCGCCCTTATTAGAGAAAGGCTCCAATCAAGTTTTTTTATCAACTGCAAAAGAATCCCCATCCATTCTGCACGAAATTGGCAGATTGCGCGAAATCACTTTCCGCAAAGCCAGGGAAGGTTCTGGAAAATCTCTGGATTTAGATCGATATGACAATGAATTTTTGCACTTATTTTTATGGGATAAAGATGCAAACATAATAATAGGTGCATACAGACTTGGAATTGGCCACCTATTACATACCAATAGCAATTACCATTCTATACTTTATGATTTTTACGAAAAGAACGACTTTATAGAAGACATATTAAAAGATTCAATGATTATGGGTAGAGCTTTTGTAGTGCCCGAATACCAACAAAAAGCATTCCCTTTGTTTTTATTGTGGATGGGCATCTTGTCTGTATTAAGGAGCCAAGCACCTATAAAATACATCATTGGTCAAACCAGTTTACCAAATTCTTTTAGTGATTATTCTAAATTATTGTTAACTGGATTTTTATGGAAGCACTACAATGACCAAGAGAAAAGCGAACACTTCAATGCGTTTCACCCATTCACTGTGAAGCCGAATATATTAATTTCAAATTGGATCAACAAATCTGTTCCTGAAGATGTAAAAAGGATGGATAAAATTATAGAATGTATTGAACCCAATGGAGCCAAAACACCCATGTTGTTTAAACGTTATATTGAACAAAAAGCAGTCTGCCTGGGAATGAATATTGACCCAGATTTTCAAAATAGCGTAGACATTCTAATGTTGACAAAAGTAGAAGATTTATTGTTTTCACCTACGGCTTAGTATTTTCACTATGAGTTGTGTTTGCTTTAATTAATCACAATTAATGTACCTTTTGGTTTGAAAATAAAAATAGATTCCAAATTTCAAGAAAATATTGGCATTATAAGGCTCACGAGTTTCAAGAGATAGCCTTTTCAACTATTGAAAACAAATAAGACAATGATTTGAGCATTAATTAATTCAAAAAGCATAAAGCATTTTAATGTTATTTCTGATTTAAATAATTACTTCAAATGCAACTTTTGGCATTTTTTTTGATAATATTATATATCTTTGCAAAATCTAAATCAAAACTATGATGAAAATTACAAAATCGCTTCCCTTTGGAAAGCAATTCTTACTGAACTTTTTAGGGATAATAGTATTCTCTTCGTTCATGGGACTAAGTGCTCAGCAGCACACCATTTCCAGCTTCAATCCAACATCACAAATTGCAGGTAATACTGTTGTGATAACTGGTACCAACTTTTCAAGCGTTACTTCCGTGCAATTCGGTGGAGTAAATGCTTCTAGCTTTACCGTTAATTCAACTACACAAATCACCGCCACTGTGCCAGCAAGTGCTGCCAATGGTTCTGTAACGGTTGCAAAAACGAGTCAAACAGATGCTTCTTTAAGTGGGTTTGTAATTGTTAAAAAAACCACCAGTGTTTAAACTGATTTTGGAGGATATTGGAATTCTTCAGAAGTTAGTAACAGTGGAACTACCCCAAATTTAAACCACAACTTATTGGCATTTACATACGATGGTACTGTTTATTCTACCGGAGTTTCTGATGCAACTTTAACAAGTAACTCAGTTACTTTTAACGCTGGTCAATGGTTGGCCTTTCCGGTTAATACAATCGCTGGAAATGGAACAACTGCTGCCATTGCAGTTTCTGCCGCAGACGACGGAAACGCAACAACCGCAATCAATCCTAATAAAAAAATACAAGACGTTTTAATTGATGGTATCCAAGGTTTAGGCATTGGAACAGGGGTAATTGATTTTGGAGCTAACACTTCAGGATTAACTCTTGAATTCCAAGTAGCTGCGATAGATACAAACAAAATCAATGACGCCATTCCAGATATATTGTTCACCCAAGTGGCAAACCCACAAACAGCAAACCGCGATAAAATCAAATTTGTGGATGCACTAGGAAATACCGTAGGACAAGAAATTACTGTGAACGTTTTCGATATGCCACAGTTAGGCACATTAAATTATGACATGTGGTATTTGGATTCTAGAGCAACTCCAGCAGTTTTAAATAACAATGCTGTTATAAGTATCCTTTTCGCTGAAAACACCACACGTCCTTTGCGTTTATTTGCATTAAAATTAAAAGATTTTGGCATTACTTCTTCTAACTACGACGATGCTGTTGAACTAATCCTTACCCCAGGTGGTAGAGCGGATTACGCGTTCATTTCATATAACAAGGGATCAATTACAATTCCTGCAGCAGAAATAACTCAACAACCACAATCTCAATTATTGTGTCAAACTTCTGGTCAAACCACACAATTTTCAGTTACTCACACCACGCCAAGTGGTGGAGGAACCGTAACTTACCAATGGCAAAAAAATGGCATTGATTTAACCAATACTGGAAACATTTCAGGTGCTACAAGCGCAACATTAAGTATTAGCAACGTAACACCAGCCGATTATGGAAGTTACACCGTTGAGTTAACCAACTTATATGGTAGTGTATTGAGTAACCCAGCTTATTTGAATTTATATTTTACATTACAACCTACTTCTTCAGCTTTGTGTATCAACGCAACAGCTCCAGTTAAGACTATAGCAACTGGTGGTGCTCCATCTCCAACTATACAATGGTATTCAAACACCTCAAATTCAGCTGCTGGTGCTTTTCTAATTAGTGGCGCTACAAATGCTTCTTATACAACTCCTACTTCTACAGCAGGAACCACCTACTATTTTGCGATAATTTCAACTGTAGGTTCTGGAAGTTGCCCTATTTCTGATACATCAGATATAATCTCTGTAGTTATTTCACCTAATACAGTAGCTGGTACCATTTCAGGTGCTGCTACCGTATGTTACGGAACTAATTCTACAACGTTAACTTTATCTGGCAATACAGGTTCAGTAACCAGTTGGCAGTCATCTGCAACCGCTGGTTTCTCTTCACCAACTACCATTGCAAATACAACAACTTCATTAACGGCTACCAACTTGATCAGCGATCTTTATTATAGACCAGTTGTTCAAAGCGGTGTTTGTGCTTCTGCATCTCCAAGTGCTGCTCAAATCATTGTAAACTTAACTTATACTTGGGAAGGTGATATCAGCAGCGTATACAATGTAGCTGGCAACTGGATAGAAGGTTGTGTACCTCACACTGGCGCGAACATTTCTTTCAGAACCTCTACTGACCCAGACAACCGTTGCGAATTAAACGTTGATCCTATTTTAGGAAACATCACCATTGGTGGAACTTCGGCAACACATATTTTCGACTTAAACAACCGCAACTTAACCGTTCAAGGTAATCTAATCCTTTCTGGTACAAACATCGATGCAAAAGATGGTTCATCTAACCTAATCATGGCTGGTTCATCTGCTCAAAGCATTCCAGCTCTTGCATTTGTTGATTTTGAAGTAGCTAAATTAACCATCAATAACAGTACTGGTGTTACTTTAAACGGCAGAACAGATTTGACTCGTTTATTAACCATGACATCTGGTACTTTGAATACTGGCGGATATTTAACTTTCAAGAGCAATGTAAACTTTACCGCAATGATGGCTTCATTCCCAGCATCTGGTACTACAATTAACGGAAACGTTACAATTGAAAAATATGTACCTGCTAAACGTGCATTCAGAATGGTAAGTCCTACAGTTACTACTACATCTACAATCAAAGAAAACTGGCAAGAAAATGGAAGTAGCTGGTCTAACAATCCTAACCCAGGATTTGGAACTCATATCACAGGATCACAAGCCGGTGCCAATGGGTTGGACGCTACTATCACAGGTCAACCATCTTTGTTTACATTCAACAACGCAACTCAAGCTTGGGGTAATATTGCAAATACAAATGTTCTAACTTTAAACGCTGGTACTCCTTACCGTTTGATGATTCGAGGTGACAGAAGTGTAAACATTTATCAATCAGACAACAATCCAAATCCAACTAATACAACAATTAGAACAACTGGAACTATTTATACAGGTAGCTTCGATGTTAATACCCTAAACTCATCTGCTAACTCTGATAACTTTGTTGGTAACCCTTACCAATGTGCTGTTGACTTGTCTACCATTGTTAACTCTTCTAATTTGAATACCACTTATGTTTATATGTGGGATCCATTCTTGAACGTAAGAGGTGCTTACGGAACTGTAACTTTGTCTAACAATACTGTTACTCCATTGGCTTCTACTGCTTCTAAATATTTACAACCAGGACAAGCCTTCTTCGTGAAGACTTCTTCTAGTCCATCTGGTAGCCCAACTTTAACATTTACTGAAGCAAGCAAATACACAGGATCTAACAGTACTACTAACCTTTGGGAAGTTGCTGTATCTGAATATGATTTTGTTGATGTAACATTAATTAACAAAGACAGTGGAGTTGTAGCCGATGGAACACAAGTTAAATTTAGTCCAACTTTTGATAACAAAATCACTGATTTAGATGCTCCAAAAGCATGGAACTTAGATGAAGTTTTAACTATCAATAGAAATGGCAAGAAATTAGCGATTGAAGCGCGTAACATGCCTAATGAAACCGATATGGCTCCATTGTATGTAACAAACTATCGTTCTACTAATTATACTTTCCGTATCAATGTTAACGGTTTGAAACAACACGACGTTTATCTTAAAGACAATGTGAAAAACACTTTGACTAAATTAAACAGTGGCAACGAAACAGAATACAACTTCAATGTTTCTATGGCTAATGGAAAAGATACTGGTCGTTTTGCAATCGTTATGATGTCTAACCTTGCATTAACACAAACTGCAAGCATTAACAGCAACAGCATTGAAACTGCTTCTGTTTATCCTAACCCATTCGATGGTCAACAATTCCAAATTGCTAACATTGGTTGGGAAATCAACAAAATTAATGTTGATGTAATGGATGCTACAGGTAGAGTGATAGAATCACAAAAACTAAACAGAAACAACACTTCTGATTTCCAAGTTGCAGTGAAGCATCCTTTAACTTCTGGTAGTTATTTCTTAAGAATTGCTACTGAAAAAGGTTCATTCACAATGCCAATTTTCAAAAACTAAGATTTAGATTTTCATCATATTAAAAGGCTGCTATTTAGCAGCCTTTTTTTTATGCTCAATGCCATCTAGAATATTCATAAAAATTACCCAAATTTGCAGTAAGTAATATTTTGATAAACGGACTTAAAATAATTGTAGTATTGCCGGCATACAATGCCATGCATACCCTAGAAAAAACCTACAAGGAAATTCCTTTCGATACAGTAGATGACGTTGTTTTGGTAGACGACAAATCCACCGATCACACCATCGAAGTTGCAAAATCCCTTGGAATAAAACACATA
>Ga0247843_1008371_pt1 | contig 12110 bp, 11 predicted proteins | sample LaCruzMarch2017__FD_192420 | JGI IMG/M metagenome (GOLD analysis project Ga0247843, IMG submission 192420) | Freshwater microbial communities from meromictic Lake La Cruz, Castile-La Mancha, Spain - LaCruzMarch2017_8m | ecosystem: Environmental > Aquatic > Freshwater > Lake | place: Spain...
TGTTTTGTTATATATATATATATATATATATACATATATATTACTTGCGCGTTGCTTTGGGGGGGGGAGGAGGAGGGGATGCGGGCGTGGGGGGGACAAGGACGATGATTCATCAACAATGAGAGGGCATGAATTGCCATGTTTATCATCATTGGTGGGAAAATAAAAAACTGGTTGGTGGGTTTTGTCAGGTGACATTTATTAGTGTTAATGCTTTACACAATCTTATTTTTTCAGTGAGGGCAAACTTAGCGTTGATTGCAACATGTACGACAAATCGGGAAGTTGATCTAACATTTTCTTTCCCGTAGCAGATAATTGATCACTTTTTTCGTATGATAACAAGACTTGAGGTGTGAGAAGATAAAATATTAATCGTGTCACCAAGCGAGTTGTGCAAATTGCTTGTTTCCACACACATACCTTTCGTTCCGTTGGGGATCCACCTCCTTTCCTTCACTGCCGATTTCCGAAGTGGTTGTGGGAATATTAACTATGGTAGGATGAGACGACGACGCCAACTGTGGTTTAGATCCACCACCGGTTTTATTATGCGTCTCGAATTCCCCCACTGGTAACACAATAGGGAGTAAGTCGGGTACCGCGGGCTTGACTTTTTTATTCTTATTTTCTTTGCCCAATTTGATCGTCGGAGATCCATCATCCCAATTGAACTCATATTGCGAATAGGGGTACACATTCTCGTCACTAATTATGACCTGGGGTCTCGAGGGGGTACGACTTGCAAAGAAATCAAGCAATTCGGCAAGGTCACGTTCACTTTTATATGGACGAGCGGTCTTCTCTCTGGGAGGTAAGTCGTCCTTTTTTCATTGGTAATTTATTAAAACGAATTTTTTAGGTGAGCAAATGTTGTAAATATTTAGAGCGAACAATCAATGTGATGCAAAAAGAAAAAAAAACATACCAATATCTCCTGCATGGGAATATTCCATGGTAGCTCAGTGCACATTTCTCTACTCCTCCAATCTTCGTCAGGATCAAATTCATCATTCTCGGTCGCAAATACCCTTTGGAATACCTTACGCACATCCTCACTGAGGTATAAGTCTGGTCGTTCTTGTGAAACAGCGGGTGCTATCGAACCGTGTTTTTCCTCATCTGGTTGTTGTGCTACTGCATCCGAATCCTCAAACTCGCCAAAGTCGTCAAACTCATCACTGCATTCATCATTGGGAGAAGTAACAACTACAACAGCGGGTGCAGTCACGGCAGTTGGAGCCACATTTATGTCAGCGTCGTTGAGGTTGCTATTTTCCATAAGCTCGCCCTCCTCGAATGCATTAAAATCGCCAAATTCACCAAAGCCATCACCATCGATAGCATCATTGTCAGACCTTGGTGCTGCAATATCAGTAGCATATGGGGTCTCTTCGAATGCATTGAATTCACCAAAATCACCAAAGTCGTCATCGTCGACTGAATCTATCACGACGGGGAGGAGAGTTGTTCTGCTAATCGGAGTAGCATTATTGTTATCCAACTCACTTGATTCGACTACCTTCGAATCAACAAAGCCGTCAAATGTACCACTATCATCATCTTTTGGTACGCCTTGGTCGAAAATATTGACAACGTCTGTTAAGTTGCTGCTGTGTGAAGCTTCGGGAAATGCATCGTCATCATCAGAGGGACGTTCTTTTATAGTTGTTGTTGTTGTGGCCTCATTCACGTACTCATAGTCACCGAAATTATCAATTTCCACATCGACAGCTGCCGCGGGGTGGTTATTAATTGCAATACTTTCACAGTAGTCTGTTGATGATTCATCAATAATATCCAAATTTGCAATGTCGGATACTACACTCTGTAATTCATTCGAGTTTACACCATCATCATTACTTTTATCTTTGTCAATTGTATTAGTTGCGGTATCAGTGATCGAGTTTGAACACAACGTCTCCTTGGGGGGTGCTTCGAAATCACCAAAGTCATCGCCAGGGTTGGTTGACAAACTAATCATTACTTCTTCATTAGGCAACTCATCTACCCTGTTGGCATCGTCCACTAATTCATCATTAGGAAATTCGATATTATCATCATTATTAACAATAGGGTTGTTGGTTAGTGCCGAATTATTTTCTTCTTGATTCGAAGAAGAAGCCATGGTCGTTGATGTTAACGGTAACGAGGCAATAGTACGATCTCACCACTCTAGTATTTTTTACTATTGTTGAGCATTAATTTATTAATCCAAGGTGAGTCCTTAGTGTAGAGTGTGGAATCGTCAATGTTTGAGCTGATTCCGGTCGACACCCAAGGCGAAGAGAAAAGATAGGAAGTGATGATGATGATGCCTGGAGATGCCAGCCACTCCCGACGACGACGGCGTAGTGTAGTTGGCGTTGAGTCGTCGTCGACAACCATCGGAGGAGGCGAAGGAGAAGGAAGGGATACTAATAATAATGAAGAGGGATCATCATCATCATCATCATCATCATCATCGTACACTGACATCCCCTCACCCTCTAACTATTCCTCTCACCCACAACCATTCGCCGCGTCAGTAGGAGGAGGAGGTTCGGCAGTAATGCTGCGACCACCACGATCATCTTACAATTTTGATCCCATGGCCATGTCATATGAAAGTGGCGGTGGTGGGAGTGTTGTCGGCGAAACGTTTGTTGGCGAAACGTCGGCGCGGGTGAGTGGTGATAAACAACAACAACGACAACAAAGACGACCTACCTCGCCATTAGAAATGACTGTGAATACTACTTCCACCAATAACTATCATCATTGGAATACTATTAGTGATAATAGTCAGGATATCGGTGTTATTGTAGCACCTACTTCAACACGTCGACGACGGCAGTTTAGTCACGGTGAAACAAACTCATTTTTATCATCACCCACAACGACGCATATGACGACGAATACGAAAATTACATCAAGGATGGAGACAACAACAACAATGTTTACAACTGACAGGAAGAAGATAGTGAATGATGAAAATGATCGATCAAGAGACAATCAAACATTAATAGTAGATGATGACAATGATAACGATGATGAAAATGATAACGAGAATCACATCTTCCGTACTAGTAGTAGTAAAGGTACTAGTAGTAGTAGCAACAGCAATAGTCACCAAACACAACCACAACCACCAAATTTGTCCGACTTTCTTATCAACGACATCTGCTATCAAAAATACTTACTTGAAGGACGACGACCAACACGATATAGAGGTCTAGGTAGTACGAGTGCAAAACGAAATAATAATAGAAAAAGAGGACAACACGAAGGAGAATCGGGATCAATAATGGACCCAACATTTATAGCAAATGCATGTGCTATATATTGCTTTATTGCAATGATATTTTTAACATTCGTTGCAATTATCATAGAAACACAACCATTATTTATTAAGGGTGTATCTGTAAAGTCATCATCATCAACAACAAATATGCATAGTAGTAGCAGTACTAATAATCGTTTTGGAAGTGATATTGAATATGATCCAACCTACTACGACAATTACTATTACAGTTGTTTTCGTAAAGAAACATCTAATGCACTCAAGGCAAGTGCAGCATACTTTGTCGTTATGGTATCATGCTATGTTTACCTCCAGGCCAAAGATATGAATTATTTGGAATATTCATTTCCATTTTTAGCAAATATATCTGGACGTATGTGTCATACAAAACGTGTAATTGTTAGTTCAATATATAGATATCGACGACGACATTATGATGATATACCTGATCATGATTCCTATGATGAATTGCCACCATCGTCATCATCGTTGGTAGTAAGACGAGATGGAGAAGGGGGAAGGAGGAGGACGATGACGACGGTATTGCCCACTCATCATCACAATAGTAGTAATGGTTATGGAGAGGGTGGCATGTTGAAAAGTCGTGGTGTAAGGAAAAAAGTTGTGGGTGATAACAATGGTCAAATATCATCATCATCACCACCATGGTCAACGACATCGCTAGGAATAGGAATGGGTGCAGTATCACCACCACCACCAACAACAACAATATCATCATCATCTAGTGTGGTAGGTGATGCTATAGAGAATGTATGGGTCAAAGTAAAAAGTTGGGGATCGGGTGAGGGATCACTGCGAACAGGAAGGAAGAAGGATAGATGATGGTGTGTCTTTTTTCTGATGAGTTCATTTTGTTCGTTAGTGCATTTTTATCTTGTTATAGAATAATGTGTATAATCACCATTATTTTTTAGGATTAATAACTTAAAATTGTTGGATAACATCTTTATGACTAAATAATGATTGACACTATCCTATTGTTTGGACCATGATGGTTGAGATGATTTTATTGACATTGACGTCAATGAGATCTACACCTTATATATTGTTACTCCTGTTTTGCATATAAGACAGTGTGATAATCCCTTTATCCAAAAATAATTAGATAGAAATTACCCACAGAGTCTCTTTTTTACCCATGTCTATATTTGATATTATTTGGCACACACATAAATCAAACAAACAACAGACCAGTCCCGCCCGTGAGGACTAGAGCAAATAACATATTTTATAATTCTCTTTTACATTACACTACATGATGAACATAGACTAAGATAAAGCGGCATGGCCCACTGTCATTTACAATACATCCAACCTTATAAAGTGGCATGGCCCACTGTCATTTACAATACATCCAACCTTTGTCCCTTTGTAAATAAACATACAGCCCCCCCCCCTCAGTAAAAGCTCAAAGTTATCTAAAATAATGTTACCCCACCACAACAACCGCCCGACGTGCACAGAGGTAGTCAATGAGTGCAAATGCAAAGGTAGAAATCTAGACATTATGTTTGCAGCTGCCATTGTGGGAGATGGTAATAATAATGTGATTGGACCGTTCAAAAATGGACTATCACAATTCCATGTACTAGCAAAACAATTATTTCTCTGTGTTTTAGTGCGTTTGGAGAAGTAAATGAAGATCTAGAAAAAGTCATCCAATGATGTTTAGCAAGAGTAATAGCAGCATAAACAGAAGAAGGACTCACAATCTCACCACTTGTCAACACGGATAGGAAAGGAGGAGCCTACCGTATTATATTACGCAGTAACGGCCGCAAACGAACACAGTCAATATATTCTCCATCAACTACATTATGTCAGGGGGGGCACTGAACAGGAAGCAAAAGATGCATGCCAATCGCATCATAGTGACAACAGCTGGAGACCATACCATCGTGGAGGTTATAGTTGGTTTAATTTGCAGTGGTATCACAACGGTCTCTTCTTGCGTCTCACAAGGTCTCACATGATACCCAACTCTAAAAGTTATTCGTACAATGTAATCAGTAAATTGTTCAGTTTTGATCAGGAGTAATGTTCTGTTGGCATGCATAAATGGTACCATAGGAATAAGGAGTACAGGGTCAGTCAACTGCTAGGGATTGCTTGTAGTATAGCAATCCCTCCTACGCAAGCCATTGGTAGGTCTCCTATGTATTCATGGTTGTTTGTTAGGTTCCTTTAGCATGACAGGGAGAGGCTCTCTGCATCATGCAACAAGAATTGTCAGACACTGCCATGAATCAAAATTGTAAACGAGAGATTTTGGATGAATCATCATACATTCCAACAATATTCCTGAGCGTGTCATTTCTCCCTCACATAGTACCCCCAAAAAATTAGATTTTAGTGAAAAACGAAATACCCTTACTTGGGCACTCTTACTTTTGTAGAGCCTCACGTACGGAATTCCTACGTGTTACGCCTACAGGGTGTGGTATTTTAAAGATGCGGACCGCCAAATAAGGGTTTTTGACATTTCCTCCCTAGATTTTAATTGATTTTGCCTCTCTGACCCCCCCAAGGGATTGATTGGCTGCACCAAAGCAGGGACAATTAATTGGAAAAAGTTAACAATTAAAATAGTTGATTAATTGTTGATAGCTGTAACTATGTCTAACTCTAATACCATGACATTAGCCCTAGGGTCACAGGAGCTGATGCTCCACCTGGCTACATTTCAAAACATCTAATTGTTGTTTGCCATCATCTCCGAGTGTTCAGCCATCTTCTTTTCTACCCTCAAATTCTTGTTAGCTGACAAACGATTCAAATTGGCCTGGTGAACATCTTCAACCCCCCAGAGATCCTTGTTTTCTTTTAGAAAAATAGAATCATTTCATTAAGGATAGGAGAGCTACCACGGCGCCTCTTGGTGTTGAATGCATCAAATACACTCCATAGACTCTCCACCACTGCTGCACTACCCATGACAAAGTTACAATTAATGTAGTCACTCTGCTCAAGGAAACTCCTCTCCTTCTGTTTCTTAGTCTTTTCATACTGCTTGAGGAAGCACTCATGGTCGCTGACTGAGTCACTCTCACTCTCACTCTCAACTGTTGCATTTATCTTGAAACGCTTGCATGCTGCCCTCTCAGCTTGAGTCAAGGTCCGCTCTTCACCAATCCCTCCCTGGATCTTGGCAATGCCTGTCTCAAATGCAGGGCTAGTGGAGAGTCCATTGTCTGGTTTGATGTACTCCTTATTCTTCCTCAACGCATGGGACGGTGGTAGTGGTAGGACAAAGATAACAACTAATTTTTACTAATTGGTCAATCATTGGGCTATAGTCACAGAACAAAATTAATTGATATTGCAATTAATTTCAATTATTTTTAATTGCAAAGATTTTTTTTGTGGGTATGCTCCCTCATGAATGGTCGTGTAAACGCAATAATTGGAAAGCAACGACGACAAGAAGTATCATAAATCTCACCTTATTCGACGTCCCCTTGAGGTATGCCACTGAGAGTACCATCCTGCTCTTGGAGATGGATACTAAGTGTCATTTTGGGGGAGGTAAGTATGTGTGTGTATGTCTTCATAGCTTATTTTCTACATAAACATATAACATGAATCTCCACTCAATTTCAACTTTCATATCTCCGTCCAAGTTTACATATCACTGGGGCATATGATAATAGTATCCAATACGGATTTGTTCAAACATTGTATATCCCTCCGATATATGTGAATTAAAGCAAATATAACCTCCACGCTGGTATGGTCTCCATCTGTTGTCACTATGATGAGATCATATCAGCATGCTCTTTTGCTTTTCAGTGCCCCACACATTTGAGTCTTTTTTTGGCGGGTTGCTCTTCTTCTTCCCATATTTTTATCATCTCTCCTGATGAAGGCCACCACCCAACCGCTACCAACGCCTAAATTGGAAACTATTGGGTTCTGTGGTGTCGATGATACCATATTGGACCCCATGGATCTAGTTGCCATAAGTTTGCAGTACCCATTAGTTGAATGGGGTGTATTATTTCGTCCTGATAAGGTGGGTAAAGTGCCACGATATGCGACACTAACTTGGATTGAACGATTTTGTCAAATTATTCAAGAGGAGGAGAAAAAACAACGAACGAATGGTGATGGTGGGATAGTAGCAGTGCGACTTGCAGCACATTTATGTGGAATACATGTTAACAATATACTTTCCTCCTCTTCAAGTAATAGTGCCGCAAATGATGTTGACACCTTACTTGATAAATTAGTTACATGGGGATTTACACGTGTACAGATTAATGCTACTGCAGTCAATGGAGTGGATACCAACTATGATGCAAAGGTAGCGGCAGAATCATTCTTACGTACATCAATAAAGTATTCACAATTGGAATTTATTGTTCAATGCAATACTGAAACGAAACCATTATGGTCAGCACTGTTACAACTACAACAGCAGCAGCAGCAGCAGCAGCAACAACAACAACAACGTTCAAATGTCAATAATATTGTTTTTTTACATGACGAATCCAAAGGCACAGGCACAACTACTACACGCTGGCCTACCGACTCACAATTCATCTCCTCTGGTATATCACGTAGTGGTGATGGTAAGACAATGGGGTACGCAGGAGGGATAAACCCTACCAACATATTATCAATAATATCCTCTGCATCCAAAGCGTGTTTAATATCCGGGGGGACACAATTCTGGTTAGATATGGAAAGTGGGGTACGTACAACTAAAACTGTGAACCGGGTAGTACCGGGTAGACGACGTCGGTATGCCGAGGTGGATACTTTTGATTTGGATAAATGTATGGAATGTATTAATTTGCTTTGTGATGCTGGTTGGATTGATCGACCGATGGGGCGGAAGAAGGTGGGGAAGGAGGAAGTAACAAAATCAACGTCAGCACCTGCGCCATCATCATCATTGTCGACGGAGGAACAAACTTGTGGTTGTTGTAGTTTGTCATGAATTGTTAGACAAATTTACGTCTAGATAGTTTTAGTGACTAAGGTGGTGCAGCAGGACTAGAAAATAACACGGTATAATTATTTGTATTCACTTTCACAAATGAAAGCTTTTTAGACTACAGCTTGTCGATGAGGTGTTGGATCTCCCAAGGCAATGAACTCTTCTTCCGTAAAAAAATTTGGTAAGACAAAGGCTCTTATGGACATTAATACACCGATCATAGCTGGGAAGAAAATTGTTATTGCTGGTAATTGCTTAAAACCAAACAATCCAATTAAACATAGTACCTGAGTTGTGGTGTATGCATTCATCTTTGTCCTACCAAGCTTAAAGATCGGATTCGATCTCGGTAAACGTGCCTTCTCGGCTAATCCATCTAATATGCGTTTGAAGAAAGTATTCCCCGTCATTAATCTTCGTCCTAGAAATAAAAATACACCCGAAACGACAGGGATTGGAATTTTCTTTATCAATGGTAGTAGTAGTATCGTCGATGTTAGCATGGCATGGATGACAAATCCTGTAAATCTCGTCTCTGTCACTTCGGTGATTTCCATCCGATTTGTCTCTATATTTAACTTCGTCTCGGCCATGGCACGTACATGATTCATACTTTGGACCGTAGCTCCACACATCCATGGTAAACCGACGACTGATAGTACTCCCGTGATTATGCCAAGTGCAACCATATCTAAATTATAACCCGTTCCCTTTTTCAACTTATTCTCTGGACTATTTACCAACTTTACTGATATGTTCTGATCCATGAAGAACAAGGCCGTTAATAATATTGCCGGTAAAGCACAAAGCAGTCGAATGTTCATGGGAATATCCGTCAGGGCAACAAGAAAGCTCCGTCCACCTGCCAATTGGAAGGTATCTGGTACTGATAATGTCGGGACGTGGAATTTCTGAAACCACGGCAACAGATTAAGTAATGTAAATATAATGATCATAGATACTGGACCAAAGTTCCGTACGATCTTGCGTACATTCGTATTGAAGAACTTGGATGCCTCGAATTTAATTACCGTCTGCGTACCAAAATATGTCCCGAGTGACATTGACAATGCCACGAATGGCATAGTGAGATTCATTGGATCGGCTCTACTGAAATTCCTCCTTAGCGACGAGAATGCCTCGTATAAGAAATTAACGCTCAACATCCCATTGAATACCTCGTCGGTAAAGCGCGTACAGTATCGTATCAACTTACTCGATCCGACGAGACCGAGGAACGTCATGAATGCGCTCGTCCATAATCCCACCCACGCGTACACCGGAAAGAATGGCAGTTCGCGCAATGAACAAAAACGGAACAATCCCGATATGAACGCCAACGTGAGTCCCGTCGGGGCCAGGAACGCCATGGGCTGTCCGCAGAATATCGAGTACAACATCCCGGCGATGCCGCTCCCTAGTAGGAATTCGACGACGCCCATGCTGCCGTTGGTTATTTCGCTAGCAATGGTCCCGAATGATACGGCGGGCGCCAAACACGCAAAGTATAAAAATAGTATCGCGGGTATGACCAATTGTTTCTTCTTGAATGCATCCGTCCAATCGGAGATGTAACATTTCCGCCGACGCAAGAAGTCATTTCTTGATTTTGTAGTTAATTTTTTTTTTTGGTGGTAACGAAAAAGAGAAATGTATTAGGATAACGAGTAATGAAATAATGCAAGGAATAATGTAATAAAAGGTAGTAGATGTAGTGTCTCAACCACTCTCTCTCTCTCTCTTTTATATATCTCACCTCGTTTCGCTCGTGGCACAAAGCGTAAACAGACGCGTGAATATTTTCGGCACGGTGGTGACGAATGCGCCGCCCAAATTGATGGCCGATTTCGATACGCCCACGGCCGCATCCATAACGCTGCCATCCTGCTGTTGTCCAACAGTCATCAAATCCTGCACCGCATCCCGCACCTCGTTGACGGCATCTTGCAATTCCACGCGTTCTTGCGCTATGGCGCACGAGACGATGATGTTGCGTTGTTGTTCGTCCTTGATGATCGTATTCTTCACATCGTTGGCTATCTTGGCCTCGAGGAGCGAACGTTGAAAGTCCTCTCGCGTCGTCGTCTCTCGTCGATGGCGCGCGACGCATCGTCTGCTCGTCGGATGGGCGATGGTATTAGTCGACGCGTTTGGCCTCGAACGATTATGCAATAATCGATCATCATGCGAATGATGATGATGTCGTCCGGGGGTAGAAAATGCACTAGTGGCGAACAGACGATGATGACGGTCGACGGTGGTAGTAACAACTACAAGCGCCATCGTCATCGACACCACTTTGGATGCCAACGACGGCATGATGATGGCGTGTTTTTTTGTCTTGCTTAGACGACGGTCCTTTATAGCGATATTAGGGGCAGGCGCGGCAAGGTTGAAGAAGAAGACAAACCACCCTCTTATATGCGAGATGAATCGATCTATTGCGCCTGCATACCCTACCCTGGATCCACGGGCTCTGTCGAGTTTTCATTCTTGTGTTGTTCCGCGAAATTTTATCCCTCAAAAGGCCCGCCAAAACGTGCAGCGGATGATAAAACTAGAAGCAACAACTGTTACCCCCTGTTTGCATAGCTCCCGTTTACAAATGGGACCCTCCCGTTTGCAAATGGAACCCTGTCCCATTTGTAAATGGGAGCTATTTTTTTAAACCCAGGGAAAATATACCCTGCCAAGTCCCATTTGCAAACGGATGCTCCCATATGCAAACAGATGCTCCCATATGCAAATGGATGTGAGTGTTGAGGTGCACGTAGTGTTGAGGTGCGATGCCTCGAGGTGGTCAACTAACACAATGTCGAGGTGCACAATGCCTCGATCGAGGTGTACGATGACCACCAACATAGTCTATCCCACTAACGTAGTCTATCAACTCACCACCAACGTAGTTAGACTGTTCATAAACGATATTCGATTCGGCTTTGATATTGGTTAAGTGTGCCTTGGTTGCCAATTTAATCCAATATCAAACAGCCAGCGTGAGAGTGCTGCGAAATCGTTTTGTGATTGTACAATAATGTTTTGTGATTGTACAATAATAACCACTACAACAACAACAACAACTACGACATCATTGATTAGTTCAACAAATGTATATTTACCCTGCTGCTCTGGCTGCAGTCACTACTAGACCCCAAGGATCTGGTGTGCATCCAATTCATGCACCCAATGTTTCCACAGCTAATGTACCAACGCAAGACCCTTCAATTGTTGATTATGTAATTGAAGGTATTGCTGATTTGGATGAGGTATCACAACGTCATATGGAAGAATTTTATAAGAAGTTGCTTCCTATTATGACAAAGAAAGCTAAAAATTGTGCGTTGTTTTTTAAGGATAAACATAATAAGATTATAGAGTGCCTTCAGAAGTTGAATGATCCAAATATGACAGAGTCTTCTCTCAGGAGTCAAGATTCACTCAAGTCACACAGTGGAAGAAGAAGTATGTCCTTGTTAATGATGTTCTTGTCCAACGACCCAAGGGCAATAACAGGGGTGATATCAATAAAAATAATGAGGGTGATAATGATAGCGATAGCAGTAATAATAGCAACAATAACACTGACGCTGACAACAATACTGATGACAACAATACTGATGCTAGTAAGTTGACAAGACTCTCTTACTATGAGCGTGTTTTTGCTGATCTGATAGCAGCACATGGTGATGATCATAAAAAATGTAAATCATTGTTTCAGCAAGTGAAAATGTCATATAGTAATATTCCGAGGGATATACAGAAGTTGTTCACTGATACTTGTCCTCTATGTGTTGCTAATAACACTACTATAAAGAAACCTGCTGCTGGACTCAAGAGTATCATTGCATATGAATTTGGACAACG
>Ga0247843_1008372_pt1 | contig 12110 bp, 8 predicted proteins | sample LaCruzMarch2017__FD_192420 | JGI IMG/M metagenome (GOLD analysis project Ga0247843, IMG submission 192420) | Freshwater microbial communities from meromictic Lake La Cruz, Castile-La Mancha, Spain - LaCruzMarch2017_8m | ecosystem: Environmental > Aquatic > Freshwater > Lake | place: Spain...
GATTATGATGATGATGCGAGAATTTTAACGTTTACGAATGCTACACCAACTAATTTAGGTTGTCCTGCTACAAATAATTTAGCTACAGAAGAAACATTGGTAGCAAAAATATTATTAACATATAAATTACCGGGTTAAACAAAATGAAAAATATTTAAGATATATTATTGAATTATTTAAAGATATAAAAGAAATATACATACGAAAAATTATGAATTATTTATTTACTAAACGTGTTAAAAATATTATTTCAGATGATATTATTTTTGTCGAAAATATTAATGTCGATGAAAATGTCGAAAATATTAATGTCGAAAATATTAATGTCGATGAAAATGTCGATGAAAATGTCGATGAAAATGTCGATGAAAATGTCGATGAAAATGTCGATGAAAATGTCGATGAAAATGTCGATGAAAATGTCGATGAAAATGTCGATGAAAATGTCGATGAAAATAATGTCGAAAATATTAAAGTCGATGAAAAGAAAATTAATATTGATTACGGAACATTACCATCAATTCCAATACGTGTAAGAAAACCTATTAGAAAAAATGTCGCATTTTCATTTTCTTTATTTTCTCGTAAAATTATTGAAATTTATTCCAATAATTCTGTAAATTTAGGATTTGGAATTGGTTTAGGTATAGGCTTAAATTTAGGTATTTGTGCCACATTATTTGCAATTACACAAATAACATCTTTAAAATCATAATAAAATTCATTAAAAAAAATTTTATTTATAAAGTTTCTTTATAAATAAAATGACAGAAAATCTTTCATCTGAAGAAATTACTAATATTAAAAAAATATTTGATTATATCGATCAATACGATACAACAACAGGTGATAAATTAAGTATCAAAAAAAAAGAAAATTCTAATGGAGCTATTGATTTTGAAGAACTCAAAAGAGCTATTAAAAGTCTTAATTTAACAATACGTGATTATGATGCAAAATTATTTTATGATGAAAATATCGACAAAGCAAAAGGAGGTATAGACATAAATTCATTTATTAAATTGGTATCGGAAAATTCTTCGACTGCCGAAAAAAATAAAACACAAGAAGAATCAGAAAAAAGTATGAATGAATTTTTATCTTCTAATAAAAGTAAATATTCTAGCGGTGGTAGATTACATTTATTCAATCCTATAAGTACCGATAATCAAATGAATTATGCTTGTAATTATAAACCTGATCCTATTCCACGTTTAGACAATATTTATTTGTACAAAGATGCAACAAAATTCAAACCTAAACAATATTCACATTTTAGTGAAATTAAAGGAGGACAAATTGAATATTTTCCAGAAAGAAGAACTGTTATTGATAATTTCAGACAACCAAATTTTGTAAATAAAGCATTCATCGAATCTAAAATATATAGAGATCCTATGGGTTCAATAAAACCCCAATATTCACGAACCGAAACAAAAAATAATGTTAATATTGACCAACTCAATTGGATGAAAGATTCTTGTGAATGGAGAGAACAAATAATGGCAAAACAAATGGAAAAAGATAATCGAACACGTTATGAACCTAAATGGAATTTGTAAAATAAATATTTACTGTCTTTGAGAATGTTTATGTATTGGATACATTTTTTGTTGCCAATTTTCAGAATTGACTTTTCTCATTAATCGTGATTGCATTTCATCTCTAAATTGCATCATGCTATCATTATAATGTTTATCAGCAAGAGCATGTATGTTAGAATTATATTTATTGCCTTCATTATCTAACGCTCCGTATGAATCACCGAATGGTGTTGTATCAATATGGTTACGGGTAATATAATTTGGCATCTTTACAGCATTAATATCATCATAATAAAATCGTTGCTGTCCAACATTTTTATCAAAATATCCACGATATGATGTTCCATAACCATGGAATCTTGGATCATATACATTAGACATATTTACATTTTCATATGGTTCTATTACATCGTATTCATCTTCTTGGAAAGTTTGTGGTAAACTTATACCAATATTCGAATTAATCGGTTCATTTCGTTCATTAATTTGATATTTTCCTGGTGTTATAATTTCTTTAAAAATGTTTTCTTTATATTTATCTTTAAATTGTGGATTATTTTTAAAATCTTTATAATAAAAACTATCTTCCTTATTAATATGATTATTTTTTGAATTAATTTCGTATGGGAATTCAAAATTTTCTTCTGTATTTGTATTCTCTAGTGTACTTTTCATTTCGTTTTTCTTATTTTGTTCAAATTTCGCTTCCATTACACCGACATTCCCATATTTTGATTTAGTCTTTTTTTGTTTTGATTGACAATCAAAATTTTTAGGATAAGAATAATTCATCCGTATATCAGCCGTTATTTTATATCCAGACTCATCATCATATCTAATTTTTTTTGCATTAATTGTAGATATTGTATGTTTATTATTTTTTCTCCAATAGTCAATATCCATTGCTGGGACAGGGATTACTGGTGGTACAAATGTTTTTGGATTTGGACCACCGACTAAAATTTGATTATCAGTTGGGAGATTGAAATTTGGATTATACCCTCTTGAATTATAATCATCTTGTTTACTTAATTTGTTTTTATGATATGTAATTTTTGCAACATTTTGATCATCAGGTTTTGCACATTTATAATTTATTCTGCTTGTACTTGTATTACAAGTTCTAGATGGTATATCAGTCATATTATTGTAAGTATTTTCATATACTGGTTGTGTAAAAGTATTTTTATTTGATCCTCCGATATTAAAATTTTCATAATTTTCAATCATTTGATTCTTTTGTTTATAGTAAAGAATAATAATTATAAATAAACTTAATACAAGAAATAAAATATTATTTTTCATATTAAACATTTCTAAAAATACTAATACAATAAAAACAAAAATTACAAAACGAGTAATAGAATTCATTTTTGATTCAAGTGACATTTTTTCCGATGGTATAAAATGATGTTCGTAAAACAAGCAATTCATATTTTCGAACCAAAATTTATTATTTCTCATTCTTTTAATTATAATTTTTTTATAAATTTTTTTTAATTTTTTATTTAAAATTAAAAAAATAGGTAATTTTAATATGTAAAACCTAATTCGAACGTTCTAATACTATCATTATTATGAATTACATTGGGATTTTCATTAGAAAAAAACATATAAAATGAACTAAAACTACTGAATTCTTGTTCATCTGGATAAAATTCTGCAAAATCTTCATTTGTTATTTTATGTATTTTTATAATTGGTTTTATAATTCGTGTAATCGGATGAATTTTTCTTATCAATTCTGCTAATGGATGAATATTATATGTCATAATTTTATTATAAATTTCTATCGGTAAAATAATTTTATCAGTATCAGTCATTTTTGTAAATTTTAGTTTTACATTTTTAAATTAAAATTCCATTTCATTCAAACATTTTAAACAAATATTTTTAATAATTTCAAAATTTCCTTTAATATATTTTTTATCATCGAATCGAATTGTATTTACTCTTTCATTTTGTCTACATTGTTTATTACAGTATTCGCAAACACTAAATACATCTTTAATAAAATTGTTTTCGTCATCTACATTTTCGTCATCTACATTTTCGTCATCTACATTTTCGTCATCTACATTTTCGTCATCTACATTTTCATCATCTACATTTTCGTCATCTACATTTTCGTCATCTACATTTTCGTCATCTATATATTTATTAAAACCATCTTCTTCTTTTTCTTCTTCTTTTTCTTCTTCTTTTTCTTCTTTTTCTTCTTTTTCTTCTTCTTTTTCTTCTTTTTCTTCTTTTTCTTCTTCATATTCTTCATCCTCTTCTTCGTCTTCACCCTCTTCTTCTTCGATTTCTGTATTTATATTTTTTTCATCTTCATAATCAAATAAAAACATTTTATTTAATTGAGAAAAAGTATATTTATCATTTGTTCGATTCATTATGTCTGTTATTATCATATAGACTAATTTATATTCCCTCTTTTTTATATATTCTTTTTCAATCATTATATCTTTTCTATATATCGTCTTAATTTTATCATAGAATTCATCAGAAATGTCTGGAAAATAATCAAATTTTTCATCATTATATATGTATTTCAACAAATCTTTGATATTTAAACAATATTCATCATCGTTTTCATCTTTATATATTTCTATATCTTCTATATCACTACTAAATTCTTTACATGTATTCTTAAGAGAATTATATTTATCTGGAATTGAATAAATATATTCATTTTGAAAATTCATTCTTTCATATTCAACTTTTGTATAATATGATGATATAATTAAATTTTCTCCAAACTGATATATATCTTTATCCATTTTATACGTCATATGCATTATTACACGATTATTGAAATTAGTGTCATTACACGACAATTCTGGAATTTTATCGTATATACTTAGATTTAATATTTGTTCAGGATTATAATATCTTTTTATTAACCTTTTTCTAAATATATTATCAAACAATTCAGCGTCTAAATAAGAACATATAGAAAAAATATATGTAGCATATTTTCTTGTTGTCAAATTTTCAATGTCAATATCTTTAAATATATCATCATATGTATATTCTGTACCGATAATATCAAAAACTTTAGAAATATATGATTTACCCAATCGTACTACATATGAATCTTCTTTCAATGTTTCATCTAACAAGTTATTTACAGTAGTTTCATTTAATTGTTTATTAATATTATCGAAATAATCTTTTTCATATCGATAAATTTCTTCATTTTGAATTATAAAATTATCTTTGCTTGATACTATCTGGAATCCTAATTTTATCTTTAATAAGCATTTATCTTTATACAATCCTTTATTACCATAAAATGTTAATACATTACCTTCTTGTTTTTTTGAAATATTATCATTGGTTTCAATATCGAAAAAATGTTTATTGACTTGATACCATTCATTACCTTCTAAATCTGTAAATTTTATAGGAGAATTTATTTGCATATTTTTAACATACATATAGAAATTTAAAAAACATGTTTTGTCTGGCACTTCGCAAATAAATGTTTTTTTAATATTATATTTTACCCACGGTCTATGTATAAAATTAAATAATTTACCACTATACATAGTATTTCTTTGTTCATTTATTTCTTTTTCTACATCAGTTTTTATATGAGTTTCTTTTTTATGTTTTTCTAAATCTTCATATGTTAAAAATTCTTCTCCGCATTTTTCATAATCACATAGTAAACTATATGGACGTATTTCATTTACTATTTTTTTTTGTTTTAGCTCGAAATCTTTAGAAAATAAAGTATAATACTCCATAAATGTCATTTTGTATTGATTTAAATATCCATTAATCATTTCAATTACCGAGGAAATACTTAAATTTTCTAAAATTTGATTAAACATATTAAAATATTCAGATGATTTATATATTTTTTCATTTTTCAAAACAGCAGTAAATTTACTTTTCATTATTTCATTTATTTTTTTAGAAACATCATTCTCATCTTTTAAATTTAATTCCAACAAAAAGTTTCGAAGTTTTAAATGATCGTTAAATGCCGTATAATTTACTTCTTCTAATTTTAATGCCTCTTTTTTTTCATGTATAAGTTGATTCAATGTATCAATTAAAATAATAATTTTTTTATCAGTCATATTATCCATTTTCGGATTAAAAACAACATTTATTTTTTTAGCAATTTTTTTCTTATTTTCATAAATATTTCTTAATTCGGATAACTCTTTACCTTTTAATTCTTCTTCGATATCTTCTTCAATTTCCTCGCCTTCTTCTTCATCTTCTTTTATACGTTCATCGTCAATAATATAAGCAAATTTATTGTAATATTGAATAAAATTATATGCTTCTTCATCATTTCTTTGTTCAAAAAACCATCGAATGAATTCTGAAAATGTTTTTATGTTATAATTAGATATCATAAGTGCTAATATATATAGAGTTTTTTTATCCTGTATATTTTCAAAAAACATTTTTACTTCATTTTGTAATTCAATTTCATTATCAATATCTTTTATTTTTTTCAATAAATCTATGAATTTTTCATCATCTACATCATATAATTTTATTTTTGCTTGCTCCCGTTTTTCCAACATTCTTGCTTTTTCTTGACTAGTGTACAAATTAAAAAGTTCGCTATCTTTTTTTGTAATTCCTCTTAAATGTTTTATAATTAAATCTATGATAGAATTTCTTTCTTTTTCACTAAAAACAGTTGCTTTTCTTTGAATAGTTTCTCTTAAATAAAGTGGTAAATTTATATTATATTCTTCAATCATTTCTTTCAATTCTACATCACTTTTATTTATGAGTTGTTTAATAATTGCGTTATTTTCCTCTTTTTTTCTTTCAATTTCTTCTCGTTCTTCTTGTTCTTCTTCCGTAAATTCGGTTATTTTTGGCTTATCAGTATAATATATATGTCTTTGTTTTTTATCTTGAGGTTTTTCGTAATAATCTGTTTGAGAATCTACATTTTCTTTTTCAGAACCTATATATCCTGACCCTTTGTATTCATCTGACCCTATCTGATATTCACTTAAATTTTCATCTATAACAATATCTTGCATTGTATCAAGTATTTCTAAAAACTTGTTATTATCATCTTCGTCGATAGCGTGAGAATCCTGAATTTCATTATACAACTGATTTATCAATTCGACTGATATTTTATTATTATACAATTTTAGAATTTCATATTGTATTTCATCTGCATTAATTTCAGCATCATAATTAATTTTATTTTTTATAATAGGTTTTCTATATAATATTTTATCAATAATTTTTATATTATTATTGTATGCAACTATTTCCTCTTCCAACTCATTTATCTTATTAAGTAAATTTATTGAATTAGAATCAGATTTAGAAGGTTTACCAGCTTCTTCTTTTTTCAACAGTTCAACTATTCGTTGATTATCTTCAATTATGATATTTAATTTTTGTAGTATATTTTCTGCTTTTTTTCTTAATTCATTAACTCGGATATAATCATTTTTAAGATGCGATATGTTCTTTTTTAACTTATTTTGTATATTTTTTGTCATTGATAATTCTGTAGTCAAATTTTGTAATTCATCTTCATATTGTTCTACCTCAGAAATGTAATAATTTAATTCTTCTTTTTCATCCGAAATTTTAGCATATTGAGGACTGTCGTAAAGAGGATTATATTTTTCGATTTTTTCACTTCTTTCGATTGTTTGTTTCATATCAGTTATAGTTTGTTTGGTGTCGAATATTTTTTTATTTAATTCAGCGATTTTCGCAATTGTTGTGTCAATATAAATTTTATTTTTATTAATATTTTTGATCATATTTTTATATTCTTCAGGAATTACATTTAAATTTTGGACATAATAATTATTATTTTTGATAGCGTTTTCTGTTTTTAACATTTTAGAAATTATAACTTTTTTGTAAAAATATTTATGTGTTTCTTTCTTACTTTTTTTAGCGGAAACAATTTGTTTTAATTGTTTTTGTAATTGTTCTTTTTCTTTTTTATCAGTTGATAAAAATATCTGTGTCATGATTTTTTCTTTTTCAAAATTATCAAGATTTATTACATATGTATTAAAATATTCTTTTAAAGACGGACGATTTTTCGCTATCGTTTTATTATGTTTGATAAATGAATGAATAATAATATTCAAATCTTCATCGCTTTGGTCAGAAATATAATTAAATATATTTATTATTTCATCATCAAATTTACAATCGGTTATAATTAAAAATGTATCAATTTTATCTCTAACATTTTCAATATCTACTTTCTTAATTTCATTGAAAAAATCTAAAATAGTATTTTTATCACAATTTGGAATATCATCAAACAATTCTTTTGTTTTAATTTCATTATTCTTTGCTATTCTTGAAGCAAATTCTTTTGCTTGTAAAATAAGAATAGTATTACTACTATCTTGTGATAACATAAAATTTATCACTGATAAACTTAGTGGATGCTTTGTTGATTTACGAAAATCTTCTAATTGATATTTAACGTCAGTTTCTGACAAGTTTTTCAGAAAATCTATTAACTTATCTGTTGGGTTATCACTTTTCAAAGTTTGGATATGTTTCTTCTTAATTTTTGATAATAATGTAGCCATTTTATTTATAATAATTTAAAATTTTTAAAACAAAAAAAAAGAATAATATTTTTTTTAAAATTGAATTTTAAATTATTATAAATCTAAAATTCGAAATGTTAATACCTATTGAATTATTATTACATATTGGAGATTTTTGTATGACTAAAGAGTCTTTATATATTGCTTTAACTTGTTCAGACGTATATAAATTATTTAATAAAAGATATGTTAAATCTATAAAATATAAAAACAGCGATGATATATTTGATTTCATCCATAAAATGGGAAAATATTCAAAAACAATAAAATCTATACAAATTGATAATTTCACAAATCCTCAAATATTGATACCCTATTTTCCTAATAATATATTATTGAATTGTTCGATTCATGAAGATATAAATCCAGATGATACAGTATTAACAGAATACTTGTCTATCCTAAATTTTTCTAAACGTTCTATAATAATTAATTTTGCTAAATTTCCAAATTTAAAAGTTTTTAAATACAGAGGTTGTTTATCAAACAAAATTGAAGATATAAAAAATTATTGTAAAAATATTCATACAATTGAATTACTGAATTTCCATCAATGATTTTCTCATATTTTTTAATAAATTATTTACATTTCTATCTTTATAATGTTCAAACATATTAGATATGCAATTAACACGTTCCAACATATTTTTCGTTTTGTAATTATCTTCAATAAATTTACAAAACTCTATTTGTTTTTCTTTTTTATGCACAAATTGTAATATTGATTCACTTGTATTATTATTCTGACACCAAATCAAAAATTCTTGATATATGTTTAATATAATTGCATTTATGATATAATATGATAAAATACTTGTTTGTTCTTTATATAATTTTCTTAATTTTATACTATATTCATCATTAGAATATAAATCTTTATAAGTTAATCCCATGTGTTGTAATATTTTTATACATTGAAAGAAACAATGTGTCCTTTCTAAATTAATATATTTTTGTGTTAAATTTTGATAATTTTTATATGTTCTATCAGAAACCAAATAACTTGTAATTAAAACGTTAAGTATTTTAGCCCATCCATCTGTATATGCTTCGTACAGTTTAACATCGGATTTTACAGGAAATATTTTTAAAATAAATTGACGGGTATTATCATTATCCATTCCGGAAAAATCAAGACCGAGATTATGCATCGTTTCATGAACAAAAACTTTATACCATTCTTCTTTTCTGTAAATTACAATATTTGATTTTTCTTGACATGTCATTGTAAAACCTGTATTAACATTTATTTTTCCAATTTCTTCATGTTGATGTTCAGGTAATGTTTTTTTTAGATCCGTCAGAAAAATATAAATATTTAATTCTTTAGAACAAAATTTATTTTTCGCATATTTTATAACGACATGCAACCATAATATAATTCTATATATTTTACGTTTTATTTCTTCTATCTCGAATTTTTTATCTACGATAAAAAAAATATTTACAATTTTATCATACATTTTTAAAGAAAATGTGATATCGTATTTTGCAAATCCATTTATATATTTTTTGATTTCATCTATAATATATCCATGATCATCAGATTTATTGAAATCATTATTATTTACTTTTTCTACATCTGGTTTTATATCAATAGTTTTTAGAAATTGTTCAGCATCAACAAAATGATTATAAAATTCTTTAAATATTTGTATTGTATTTTTTGTTTCTGTCTCATTATATAATTTACAGTTATTTTTGTTAATCAAATTCATAATTTCTTCACAATTTTCTGTAAGACTGAATTTTATGTTATTCATTTATTATAGAAAAGAAAAAATTCATCAGGAGATTTTTTTTGAAAACTTTTTTCATTGTTTTTTTTAGAAAATAAAAATCCAAAAAAAATTCTTTTTCAATATGAAATTTTTTTTATTTTCAAAAATTTCATTATTTTCTTAAAAACTTTTCCGCCAAAAACTTTTTTCTGACATTTTTTTTGGCGGAAAAGTTTTTATGGTAATGGAGTCTCCACCAAAAGGTCGTCCACACACACACACAATTTTTTGGGGGTAAACGAGTCAAGGCAAGTTTATTGATTAAAATACGGTGATACGTCTTTAACTGAAAACCAGTTCAAAAACATATATTTTGTTTGTTTTTTTTGAAACAGAAAATTCGTTTAATAAAACAAAGATTAAATTTTAAACGAAAAATCGATGGTCTTTTAAACAAAAATAATTTTACGATTTTGTAAAACCGGCCAAATCAAATAAAAAAAACGTCTGATTTCGTAAAAAATTACGAAATCTTGATATAAAATCCGTGATAAACGAGAAATCAGGGTAAACTAAATTTACGATTTCGTAATTTTTTGCGAAATCGAGTAAATAATTCATATTAAAATTTTAATAGGTTTTTTAATATAAAATATTAAAATTTTAACATGAATTATTGAAATTTTAAAACAGTTTATTGCAAAAATAGTATAAATTATTAAAATTTCATTAAACCCTATTAAAATTTAAGAAGAAAATACAACTTTTTTATTTTTAGTGAACGAGTTATTAAAATTTTAATAAGTGTTATTAAAATTTAAGACATAAATACAACTTTTTTATTGGTAACGATGTATTAAATTTTAATAAATTATATTTAAAAATATTGATTTAAACAAATATTTATATATAATAAAAAATGGAACAACTATTCAATCCCGTAAGTGAATTTTACTCAAATTATAAATTCAACAATCTCCCGATCATCATATGTTCAAATTATGAAGATGTACTAAATAAAGCAAAGTCTGTTAATTCAAGCTGTATTTTATTTAATAAAGATAAAAATGTTGTTACTGATAAAAATTTACAAATTAATTTTTCTTTTGATTCAAAAATTGAAGTTATTTTAGTTTTAAATGTAGAATTGAAAGGAACTTCTACGCTGAAATTTAGCGGTAAAAATTATACTTTATCAAATATCCATTTTACCGATGGTGATAAAAATTTCAAAATTTCAAGTTTCTTTGTTGAAATTTCAGCCGAAAACTTGAAACTTATTAATTTTAGTATGATTAATGTTAAATGTAATTCTCCTGATACTGATTATATTTGTGTGAAGACAAGTGCCAAAAATTTCCAATTGTTTAATTCAACATTGAACGGTAAATTTAATAATGGTGTTTTCCTCCGACTTGATTTCCCATTAAATAATTACATAAAATGTTGTGTATTCCAAAATTTCAACAAATTAAGTACTTCAAATGGTGGAGAAATGATTAGAATGTCTACAAGTCAATATGAGAAAAACGAAGCTAATTGTGTTATTGACCAATGTTATTTTAATAAATGCTTTGGTGATCCAGAAGTAGTTTCAGTTAAATGTTCTGGAAATACTATTAAAAATTGTATTTTTGAAAATAATGAACCGTGTAAATTAGTTTTAAGACATGCACACAAAGTTAACGTCAATAATTGTTATTTGTCTGGTGCTGGTATGCGTGTTTATGGTACTGATCATAAATTAGAAAATATACAATTAGTTAATGAAGCTAATATTTCTCTTGATAATAAAAGTGGTTCAAGTTATGTTGTCGCACAAAATGTTAAGGTAAATAATATTTATCATGAAAATGTTAAAACACCTGTAACAAATAATGGTAAAAATTGTACTGTTACTAATGTTACAAAAGGTTTGAAAATTACTAAAGCTGATTTGTTAAATAAAACCGATCCAACTCCAACTCCAACTCCAACTCCAACTCCAACTCCAACTCCAACACCAACTCCAATTCCTGACCCTGTTGATCCTACAATTCCTAAAATAGTTATCATTCCAGAAGTTGTAGATCCTACAAAGATATATAAATTAAATGAAAACCTTACTCCTGCTCAAGTAAATGAAATCCTCGACCAATTTCAATTAAAGTTGAATTAATTTTAGCCTGTATTATTTATTTTTCATAATTAAATTATGAAAAATTAGATTTAAAGTTTTTTTAATTTTTAGAAAGATATTCAAATTCGCTTTCGTC
>Ga0247843_1008373_pt1 | contig 12109 bp, 10 predicted proteins | sample LaCruzMarch2017__FD_192420 | JGI IMG/M metagenome (GOLD analysis project Ga0247843, IMG submission 192420) | Freshwater microbial communities from meromictic Lake La Cruz, Castile-La Mancha, Spain - LaCruzMarch2017_8m | ecosystem: Environmental > Aquatic > Freshwater > Lake | place: Spain...
TGAGAGCACGGACTATGGATGACGCTCTCGCGTTTGAGCTGATCCAGCAAGGGAAAGCGAGTTTTAGAAAATCCCAGCATGCTCGTGAGCGAGCGAAAATATAAAATATATGCTGGATCAGCTCAAATGTTGTGAGGAGCTTTAGATCCCGCCAAATAATAATGGCAAAGAAATCACAAAATCACAAACTTCCTCTTCCGATCCGTCGATGTTGATGATTGCATTGTTGTCGTCCGTCGCCGCGCTCCTTGTTGTGATCCTGCTCGTCCACACCAACAACAACACAGTGGATGCCAATTCATCGATTACTCGTCATCATCGTCCATCGCGAGTAGTCGAATCGTCGGCGTTACGACGGAGGAGAAAGGATGGCGAAGACGAAACGAACGACGCGTACGTACTCTTGGCACGTGCCATTCAAGATCGTCTGACCGTTGCGGACATTGACGATGGTAATAATAATCATCATCATCCTTCCAAAGCAGCGGCACCGTACGATTTGTCGACCATAGCCTCGGCATTGCGTTCGCTGTCCACGACGCAAAGTGCATTAAAGAAAATTGACGGTGCTGCACATGAGGCATATCAACGTACGCATCGTTCGTCGACATCTCTCGATAATGAAGATGATGAGAACGACGACTATCACGATGATGACGATGGTGAGAATAACAATCGTAACAGTGCAAAGGGAAGTAGCACGACGATCGGCGGACTGAAGGTGGCCGGGCGTATGTCGCGAAATGCCGCTCGTGTGGGGTGTGTTGCTAATGCATTATTCACGGCCGAGTTGTGTGAATTTGGTAGCGTGCTGGACTATAATGACAGCAGCAACAACAATGATGATGATGGGACATTGGCATCGTGGACGGGACGGGAAGTCATACTAAATACTACAATTCATACTGACGATCTTAATATATCAGTTTTGTTACTATATGAACGAGGGTACGATGGAGGAGCGGGTGTTAATCACGGGAGTGTTGATGACTTACTATCATCTGTCAAGAGTGAAATAGGAGTAACAGTAATATCTGAGGATGAAGAGATCGAGGAAGGAATAGAGGAAAGTGATAACAATCGAAATGATGTAGTCGAAATGACTAAAAGCTCGGAGACGGTAGATACTTATCCTACTTCTGCTTCTACCCCACGAGGGAGATTCTTGGTCATACTGTCCGACCATCTTCACATGTCACGCGATTTGTCATCAATATTGTCGATATTGGACGTACCTCCACGACGGTTAAGACTCCGTCATGACGAAAGTGCTAGCGTATGTGAATCACTGTATCAAACGGCAAGCAAGGTGTTAGATGTCATTGGTCCTGTCATAGCAGCAACTTCAAACAACATCAATGGTAACAACATCAATGGTGACGACGACTATGATTGTCGAAAAGTACGACAACCGGCTATACATTTTGTCGGTCATTCATTAGCTGGTGGGGTGGCTGCTATATCTGCCTGCATCATCGACGGTAGTCTTCCTCTTCTCCTCCCTCGAGATATTCGTATAGATAAACAACAACAACAGCATGACAACTTTGCATCAATATCATTGTTGAGCGGATCTGGTCGTGCCAGAACATCAGCCTTTTGCCTTGGTCTACCACCGTGCCTTTCATCGAATGTCGACAGTCCTTTCGTAACAAGTATCATACAAGGTGATGACGTCGTTTGTCGCACATCACGTGATACTATTGATAGTTTGTGCAATAGTACACGTCGAACGATAAAGGGGGGCGTACTTGGCCGGAGTGTCGGGTGGATGTCCCAAGCGGTAAAATTGACTGTATCAGGACTAACAAGCAGTAGTAGTAGTAGCATTAAGGAAAGCAGATTGGTCGTGCCAGGACAAGTCTACATTGTCCGACCTCGTAGGATTGGTGGTGGTTCAAGTAGTATACATGAAGTGGGTGGACGAGGCGGGAATACGCTAAGAGCAACATTGCTGTGGCAGCTCAATGACATATTATTAAGTAAAAGTCTATGGTCCCATCACCGACTCGAGACGTACATACGTAGTTTAGACCGGGTCCGATTAAAGGGTTTTGCGGACCAGCAATCAATAGAAAACGATTAGTACTACGACATTTTCATTTCCAATTGACGCAGACTATCTTGACTGTCCAACAACCTTTAAGCTTTATTGAATGTTGTATTCATGTGAGAATTGTGTTTGCAATTCAATATACAAAGCTGCTTGCGTTTCGTTCCCGGAGCCGTGATGCATTCTAGGTAGACCCAGGGATACGAAGCTGATCAGCATACCTCCAGAGTATAGTTGGTGAAATAAGACCATCCACTTCATGGATGATACCAGTCTTTGTAGCATCTACAAATTCCAATGATTTCACAACCTTGGCTCCATTCAATGTTACACCACCATCCTCCTTTCCTCCCAGACCAAAGATCCCTCCAGAAACTGTCCTCTCGGCTGGGATGGCACCACCCTCGGTAAGTATACCACCGGAGTTAAATAGCTGATCGGCATTCACTGGCTCAAGTATGACATGATATGATACAATCTTCTCTGACATCTCTGCATTGCGTATATCAGATAACTGACCTTGTTTCTTTTCACCAAGATTTATGAATGCCGCCTCATTTGGAACAAAGAGCGTAAACCCAACATTGTCAGCCTTTATTACCTTCTTCATTACATCTCCATTCTTGGCTAGCAGTGCCGCACATGAGGGGTAGTTTTTTGTTAGATGGTCTATTACATCCGATGCACTGTCATCGAGTGAGGAGCTCCGCGGTGTTCGTTTGACGATGGATGATGATGATTGGAATGCAGTAACAGTTCCTACAACGTCATACCACCAGACGAACACTATGGGTAGAATATGAGACGATACCAATCTCATGACGACTTCTTATACTCATCAACAACAGTCAACACAGTGTCGTTATTCCTGAGAAAAATGAGTTAGCTTCAACACGGGGCTCCGCTTGGGTACACGGAGATGACACCTGACACCCCAAACGCCCTCCAGTACGAAACAACATTTTTTCAATTATGAATCTCCTCACTCAGCTCCTTCTCGTTGCTATTGCCTGCTCCTCCGTACAAGCGTTCGTCTCATCAATAGTCCCGACGAACATCCTATGCGCTACAAGTGCGACGACGGAGCTCCGCGCGATTGGAGCGGCAGAAACAGAGGCTGAGCGTCTACTGCGAAAAGTTAAAGAGCTCCGGCAACAGGTCAAGGCCGGTGAGGACGAGCTGCATACGACTCTCATCGCCCGGAAGAAGACATTAGACACGGCCACTGACTCGACAATCGCATATCTATTCCCAACTATTGTTGTTGATGATAATGGAGCGCTGACCACAAGCGACGGTGGTAATGGTAATGATGATGGAGTGTGTGCACTATGTGACCGATTACGACAGAAACGTTTAGCGTCGGACGTACTAGTGCGTATTGTCGAACGTTTGAATGAACGTGAGGTTGCCGCTAGAGGACTAGAGCATGTTGCACCATCGTTGGATCGAGATGATCGAGTTACAAATTTTGTACGCGTATCGCAACCCAACGAAGTCGAGCTGATTAAGATACAGGGATTAGTCGATCGGCTAATTGAGGCAGCCGAGGTACTTGACAGGGAGTTTATTGATCAAAAGTCTGAGTGCAATGGTGTGATTGTAAGTTATTGCACCACCCTTTTTTGTAGGCGCATTTTTCATGTATGACACGAGAAGTCAAACCTAATTCTGACTAACCTGCTAACACATTATGTCGTCTATAGACCCACAGTGATCTCATGCATTGGGGTGGTGGCAATATTGCGGGTATTCTCAAAGATAAGGCAAAGGAGCTTGGTCGAGAACACGATGAGCAATTCCAGAAACGCCTTGAATCTTTTTATGATGCAGCAAAACGGAAACATACGAGGGATGAATTTAATAGTGACTCGTGGAGGGATGGAGATGTGTGGTCTCCTTAGACCAGTAGACAATCATATTGCTTCCGATTGGTGGAACACGCTGACCAGTGGTTTGATGATGTGATGATATTCCCATGAGGAAAATTGCTGTAATAGAGCCTTAAACGCAGAAAAACTGTGGCTTTGCAGCAAACACCGACGAAGGCCTCCTGAGGAGACTTGCTAATGAACCCGCAATGTTTGAGATATTCTGGTTTTGCAAGAACTCCTTATTTGCCTGCCTTGGCTTTAAATCTGCATGTAGTAGAATAAGGATTAGAATTAAATGACACAATCACTGAGAAGATAAAATTATCTTATATTATTAATGATCATATAAATGCATCGCCTACGATTCTACCAGTTGGAGCTCACTCTTCGGTTCGGGATCCTTACCCTTCTTTGATGCCATTTTGAATCCTACCCAACTTTTCTTAATCCACTTCTTATATTCTTCAGTATCACCATACTTTTCTTTTTGACGAAATTCAAGTCCTGTTGTTGCTGTTACTAAGACAAATGAAATACCTATTGCACCCATCAAACTTGTCAAGAGGTATGGGGACATGCTCTTCCATAGAGCTACATTACTACCCCCGACGGCCGAGCTGCTAATTCTGACAGTCTTCCAAAGCACAGCTAGAAATCCGGCAAGACAACTTGATACCCACCCAATAACTTCGCCTGTGTAATTTGGATGACGAAAGAAGCGGAATATCCCTCCGGTAATAAGTGCATCCTCACCCTGCCAAGCCTTACCGACTGTTTTGTTCAAGTCACCCAAAGCGCCGAGTAGAAATCCAAGTAGTGTCACAACAATTGACGATCGTAGCAGTAATTCCAAGATGGATGTTATACTAATACCGCCTACTCCTCCTAATCCTAGTAGACTTGTTCCACCTAGCAGACTTGGTGGTATTGTCATACTAATATCATTACAAACTTGACAAGTAATTAGTAATGGAGACATCATACAAAAGTATAAGAATGCACAACTAAGTAAGAAAGGCGTGCGATTCAATCGATTACCCTGTTTCTTCGCCCGATCTTCAATCCGTTCTCTCATGACACGGAATCGTACAATGAATACTTCACGATATAATAAAAATATATCAAGTCGTAATCCGTAGAATAATAGTATGGCTGCATGACATGCTGAGAGGGATGTGGGTAATAGTACTTTGAGATTTTGTATTGTTGTCTGTAGTGAAGATAGTATCCCCGCAGATTGAAAGGATGATACGGATAATGATATACAGTCCTTCAAACCTGGTAATAGTGGCAAATTTGCTGCATTGGCAATAGATACAAGTATGAGATAACTGGATGCTGCCATGGCGGTGCCATATCCATAGCTTACCCCGTACTCTGACTTGTAATATCCGAGTAGGGTGGGGAGAAGACAAACAAGTGCAAGTCTTGTTACGGTCGGTAAAACAAGTAGTGACGGAGGGGTGATTATATTCGCAGCAGAAGCCGTTAGGGCAGGAGCTTTCGTTACTGCGTTTGAAACGGTGCTCGTAATGACAGTCAATGCCATTAACATTATTGGCCCTAATAATTCAGCCACTGTCGCCGCAGCTGGTCGTTTTGATTTCAATCCCTTCTGTTTTTTGCTTGCGTTACTACTGTTGCTGCGAAGTGCCAACCTCAAACCAACATGCGATTTTTTCACGGGAGAGGATGATGCATCATTATTCGTTCTCCTAATTTCACATCTAGGTGACGAACCCAGTCGTCTGCTACTTGAACTTCGGCCATGATGGCTGAAGGCGGTCGCACGAGCAGCAACACACGTACTACCGACTGCGACAAAGAGGAGGAGTAGGCGCATCTCTGGAGGAGGACAGATTGCTGCCTTTGAACGACCGGAATACCGGCGTGACAGGTATGCTGCTGACACTCGTGACTGACTTCTCATATTTGTGACTCATTCTTCCCCCAGAGGTTTGACATGTGCTAGGGAATGGACAATTGGAACGGCACATGCAGTAGATTGGCAGTCAAGAATATTAGTACTCCTAGTTATTATGGAAAGAGAAGGAAAAAGCTATTGTACCCTACACATCAATAAAAACTTCATCAAACCAGATCCATTGTCTATGCAGTGATCAGAAAAGGCAACACGTGCCCAATGACAACATCAGCTCCACAAGTAAGTCGGCATTGACTTCGAATGTCTGATTCCTCAGTCTTGATTTTCTTCTGGTGCTGAGTCGTATTCTCTCCAAGGCTGTTATCATAAATCTTCATCTTCCACAGTGCAAGCTCCAATATCGTCGCGATTTCCTTCAGCTTAGGGTATTCAGCTTCAAAATGGGCAAGCTTCTCTCGAATTTCATACAAAATAGGATGGTTGTCTTTGTCCCATTCAAAATTAGCAGTGTGAATCATATCGAAAATGCAGTCACGCCAAACTTTAAAGGCAAGATATTCCACACGCGTTGACATGCCGCACATGACAATATATTGCACTCTTTCTTGGAAAGGTCGAGAGAAAGAGAAACTTGTGGCATTTGCAAACTTGTCAAGCAAGTAATCCCAATCGATTAGCTGTGAGGGGAAGTAAATTTGTTTCACACAAAGTAGATTCGTAATACTTTCCTTTGGTGTATCACACCGCCCCATTGTCTCAACCATCATTGTCCAGTTGAATACATGATCAGGGTAGAGTAATTGATATCTCTCGAGCAGGAACTTGATAATCTCAGCAGGTGCAACTCCCCAAAATGCATATAGTAGTGGTACTGCCCCCCACCTATCTTCCGTGATTAGATTTGCCGGGTACTTCTCAACAATGAGGCGGTAAACATCCAAATCGTGTACGGATGAGCACGTCAAAATATGAAGCGGGGTCATGCCTAGACAATCTTGTTGATTGCCAGTCGGATCCAACTTACTGCGTAATGTCCGACTTTGACCCGATCTCATGTTTATTGCAGCAATTTGGTTCTGTAGCACACCCTGATAATATGACTGGTAGTAGACAATACTGTGGATGGTTAGACCATCAAATCGATGCTGCAACGCAAATATAATTCTTGCGTTCGAACCAAACAGCCGCTGAAGATCTGTCATTTCATTGTAATCTTCATCAAAAAAAATATCATCACCAAAGACAGCGTCGGGAGGAAAGGCCACATTTCGTAGACAGAAACAATTGCAGAATGCGCCATCATTTATCCTCGTTATGTTGCCTGGCGTTTCCAGAGAAAATATAGATTTGCACCCGTATAACATATATTCAGGGATCACTGTCACGAGGGGTGGGACTCTAAAGTTGGTGAAGATGCAGAGAGCAAATGCGTTTTCTCCAATGCTTTCTATTCCATCGTTGAGTCGAATGGGACATCGAAGAGACTTATGGAAGGCCCGATTGTTAATCCTCCTGAGTGAGTTGGGGATGTTGATGTTCGTAATTGAGTGGTCACACCAATAGAAGGAATCTGTCCCAATTTCCACGAGCCCTTCACACAGCTCCACCTCGGCCAACTTCTTGCATCCGAAAAATTCATTAGTAGGGATCGACATGACGGAGGGATCGACTCTGACACGGTCGACATCACGTGAGGCAGCAGCTCCTCTTGGGCCCGTGTAGACGAAGGCCTCGTTATAGGTGGAAATGCTAGACATGGTGCGCGTCGGCTCTTTCGTGGGTCATTCGAGCTCATTAATTCCCTCCTTTCTCCCTCCGCTCCGCCTCGCTGACAAACAATGATGAACACCGTACTACTACAACGAGGAGCAGCACGTAGTTCACTCTTTCTAGGCGGTCGACAGCGGAGTCATCAAACTCTCACTTCCCATGCTCACTCTCCAACATCTGCGTCGTCGACTACTGACTTGGTCATTAGCACAATGGATGAAAAATCGGGTATTGCCATGCTAACGATGAATCGTCCACCGGCGAATACTTTATCTTTCGAAATGTAAGTAATTGATACGGCGTGGGTGTTTGCATGCTTTGTTGTATAACATGTTGCTGATTGTGAGATTTATCAATATACATAATATAACAACAGGAATGAAGCTCTCAGCTACTCCATTAAAACCATTGAGGCCAATCCAAAGATACAAAGTGTCATCCTCTCATCGACGAATCCTAAAATCTTCTGTGCTGGTTTAGACATTGCCGAATTAATAGTCAACCCCGATGACACGTCCAATCGACTTACGAAGTTTTGGAATTCATTACAACAGGTATATATTGATCTATACGGCTCTCGACTCGCAACTGTAGCAGCCATGAACGGACATGCTCCCGCAGCAGGATGTCTACTAGCATTAATGTGTGATTATCGTATCATGTCGGCCGGGGATGGTGGTAAGAACGTACCCACAATTGGATTGAACGAAACAAAGCTTGGTATTGCTTGTTCACCATGGATGGCACAAATGATGGTGAGTACCATTGGTACGCGCAAGACAGAACTTGCTCTTGCGTTAGGGACTTTGTTCCCACCACACGAGGCATTGGCAGTGGGCCTCGTGGATAATGTTATATCCAATCAGGAGGCTGAATCCAATTCTACTACAACAATTACTGATGATGAAGGATTGATCAATTTGTTACCATCTCAGATGAAGGAACATGCAACAAATCCCGTATTACAGAATGCATACACTCAAGCACAAGTATATGCCAAAATCCCTCCTCACGCACGTGTGGCAAGTAAAATGGTGATACGAGATGAGCCATTATTTAAAATGATTGCCAAAAGAGATGAAGATTTGAATCATTTTTGTGGCTTTGTGACACAAAAGTCTGTTCAGAAGAATCTAGCAATGTATGTTGAAGCCATGAAGAATAAGGCCACAAAGAAATGACCTTAATATTAGCACGCAACTGCACGCAGCTATTTAAGATAGCCAATTAATCTGATCGTTTATATTTCTCCTAATTGTGCTAAGGATTCTCCTTCACAGCCTCTATTGCTGCCCTTCTCTCTGCCCTTCGTGCTAATTTCCTTTCACGTTTAAGATCAATTCCACTTTGTCCTGTAGGTGACGTAGAAGAGATCAACTCCTTTTGTATCGTATCACCAACTTGAGTGCACTTATCCCCCGCTGTCTGCAATTCGTTCTGAGCCCGTCTCTCTGCACGTCTAGCTATCTTTCTCTCCCTCTTTAAATCTCCACTCGGATTCGTAAAGTTAGAAATTGATGCACGACTACTGGTGCCAATTGATGCCGCTGCTTTGGGCGATATAGTATCCTTAATTGTAGTACCCACATTTGCAACAGCTCTTGCTTCCTCGTCAACGAATATCTCCTTTTCAGTCTTTAAATCATCTTCTTGTCCATCACAATCTTTCATACCATGTTCATATTGTCTCGTAGTCTTCAACCTCTCTTCATCACCCTTTGCTACATCCTCACTCCTTAGACTGACTGTAATTCTCTTCTTCTCACGATCAATTTCAACAATCCGTACATTCTCTAATGTATCATCAACCTTGAGAACGTCGGCAACATTCGACACAAATTGATCTGATGTACAACTAATATGACAAAAGGCGTCAGAATGTGATCCAATATCGATGAAGGCTCCGAGCTTTGGTTTTATATACTTTACTCTCCCAGAGTATATGTTGCCAATGATGTAATCGGTTACGGGCTTACGACCGATGCATCGCCGTTTGTCGTCTTTCCTTGGCGTCTTTTTGGCAATAGTTGGTGATTCAAGTGGTGTTGACACTTCGTTATTGTGCTCACCAGCCGCATCATCAAGTGGATTATTTACTGCATTCGATTCGGATACGTCCATTGTTGTGTTATCTCTTTGTATTTTTCGACGTTTGCCACGTGAACGAGTATTCATTAAATCAACATTGTCATCTTCGTCAGATGATAAATTGTCATTTGACGGGTTTGACGCCGTGGGGGAAGTAACCTGCATGTTATTAGAAGCTGTCATAGATTTGTCATCTTCTTTATGACTGTCACCCTGCTTCCCGACCTGATGAATTTCCTCGTCTTCCTTCCCACCACATTCTTCGATCTTATCAGCTTGAGTCTTTTCGTCCTGGAATTCTTGTCTCTGCTTCAACCGTTTCAATTCTTCCATCTGCTCTGCCAATTGTTTCATTTTCCCCTCAAGTTCTGATAAAGCATCCGTCTCAGTCGATTTTGGAGGACCGTCTGCAATTGTCTTTGACAACTGATGTATCTTGCGTTTTAGATGCTTAGGTTTATTCAATTTTGGTTTCGAGGCTTGTTGATGCTTATTCTTATTAGCATGCTGCTGGTCATTCTTCCCATCTTTTCTTCTATACTGCGGAGATGCTTTATCATTCACAGGTGCATCTCGTACATTCACGACTTGTTTGAACGCCTTTTTTGCAAGCCTTCGTAGAACATTGGAATCCTTTGACTTGCGTAAATCAGAGGAGTAATCGGGAGATCTTTCGACATGATCTCCACGAGAAGGGTACGATCTTGGGCTAGTCATTTCATCGTGTCTTCCTTTGAATGATCTGATTGGACGCTTGGCGGCTCTTTCGTCACCGGTCCCTTCTGATCTACGCTTGTCGTGCCGATTGTCCTCCGGGTACATCGATCTCTCAATCATTTGAGATTGGGATTGAGACTTGAACTTTCCACTCGCCTTGCGTGCCATCTTCCTCTGTAGTCGTTGACGGATGGTCTCGACACCGCCACCACCACCGTTCTCACCACTATCCACTTTGGTCCGTTTCTTCGACGCCGCATCGCTATTCGTCGTCTCGACGACGGGTTTGTTGTCTTTAGCATTTGTTGATGTTATATCTCCACCACCTTCTCCATCGTTGAGCCGCTTTAAGCGGCGCCGCTCCTTTGCTGCCTCGCCGCCCATGACGGAAGGTTCTAATGGTGTCGAGCCGATTTGGCGGGAAGTGTACCCAAAAAATTAGGGAGGATGTAGTATTCCCAAACAAAGCTAGGAGTAAGCACTTTCATTGTTTAGCAATGAAGATAACTGCCATATTTTACATAATCTTCTTGCCCTCGTCATCGGAGGCGGTTAAATCTGATTCAGAGTCTGAATCTCCAGCAGCAACCCCAAATGTCAGAGCTACGCAGTCAGGTTAGAGACATCGTCTATGCAGTGATCAGAAACGGCAGCATATGTCCAATAATAAAATCAGCTCCACAGATGATGCGTCATTGCCGTCGTATATCTGATTCATCACTCTTCACTTTTTTCTGGCTCCGAATCTCAAGGCTGTCATCATTAATCTTCATCTTCCACAATGCAATCTCCAGTATTGATGTAGCTTTCTTCAATCTGAGAAGCTCGTCTTCGAAATAGGCAAGCTTATCTCGAATCATATTCACAATAGGACGGTTGTCCTCTCTCCATTCAAAAACAGCAGCACGAATCATGTTTGTGATATGGTCAAGCCAAACTTTAAAGGCAAGAGCTTCAACATGCTCTGACATGACGCACATGAATAGAAATCACAGCCTTTCCTGATTTGGTGCTCCATAAAAGGTATGTAAATCACATCTTCTTCTTCGTCAATAAAGATTTCATCACCGAAGACGGCATTTGGAGGAAAGGCAGCATTTCGTAGACAGTAACAAGATGCGAATGCTTAATTTCGAATCTCTCTGATGTTGTCTGAAATCTCGAGAGAAAACAAGGCTCTGCAATTGGATAACATATATTCAGGTATCACAGTAATGAGGGATGGGACTCTAAAGTTGGTAAAGATACAGCTTGCAAATGCACCAATTCCAATGATTTCAATCCCATCGTGGAGACGAATGGAAGTTTGGTGAGAGCCACGGAATGCATCATCACAAATCCTCCTGAGTGAGGTGGGGATGTTTATCTTGGTTATAGAATGACCGCACCACCTGAAGGACCATTCCCCAATTTCCACGACGCCTCCTTCACACAGCTCCACTTCGGCCAACTTCCTTTGTTGATAAAATGTACGAGCGATTGGTAGCATTGCTTGAATACCCCGATTTATCTATGGAAAATCAAAATGCGGATTTTTTCTTTTTCCGCCGCTTATGATTCAGCTCAAACGAGTACCATAAGATTGAGACAAGAATGAATGGGCGGGAGAACACTTCGTTTTCTTGGCATCGTGTCTTGGACCACTTAGGGTTAACCCCCCTATTTGCATTCAATTACACTGCTAATTATGATGGGGTTAATGGCTGGTATTATCAAATTGGT
>Ga0247843_1008375_pt1 | contig 12105 bp, 7 predicted proteins | sample LaCruzMarch2017__FD_192420 | JGI IMG/M metagenome (GOLD analysis project Ga0247843, IMG submission 192420) | Freshwater microbial communities from meromictic Lake La Cruz, Castile-La Mancha, Spain - LaCruzMarch2017_8m | ecosystem: Environmental > Aquatic > Freshwater > Lake | place: Spain...
AGGACGCGCGTTGGCTGCTATGGGCTCAGTACGGATTTCACAGTATCCAGTCTGGACCTATCCGAATTTCGGGCAAGTAGGACCAGGCTCAATACTCACTGGGCAGCATGATCACCCAATGATCTCCGTCCCAGCAGGCATAAAGTGAAATGGCATGCATTGGAAAGTCTGTGTATGGGATCTCTTGACGAGCGTGCTCTTTCCCACTGCCATCCTCGTAAATCATCGTTGCCCTGTTGCCATTAACAGTCATGCGCACTTGGACAAACCAGTCCTCTGTACCAATCTCGCTTAGGTGACTGGCGATAGCGTCCATCATCCAAAAACACTCAGCCTCTTCAGCCAAGTACTTGGTGCCATCAGTCAGCAGGTGCCTGCGGCTGATACGGAAATAGCCAGTTGTTCCAATAAATTGCGTGAGTTGGGTTGAATCAAATTTTTTCATCTGTAGTTCACTTCTGTTTGTGTAACCACAGTTTGTTTTCAGACACACAGATGGACAACCGAAAAATTGGTAACCCGAAAACTTGGCGGGGTACCGAGTAAAAATCACCATGGTGATTTGATAAGTACTCCACCTAAAAAATCCGCAGCGCAGAAATTTAGACCTGCAGGACCCATTCGGGCTGTAGATACAAACCGCACTACTCGCATAAATTTCAGACGTTAATCGCAAAATGCGGTGCGTTTAAAAGCCCTATAGCACTTCGATTTACCCGCCCGAATACTCGGAGTGCTGAGAACCCAGATCAGCGCTTGTAGGGCTTGCTCGCCAATCTGCGCTGGTTATCCACAGCTCATGCGAGTTATCCAAGAAAAATCACGAAAAACAGTGCTTTTCCATGATTTCGATGGTTGAGCGTTGAAATCATTGAAGAAAAAAACCGCAAAAAAGTTATCCACAGCCAGTTCATTTCGCCCTGCTCCAGCAGAGAAACCCATCACTTTGGCAGGACTCAGGTTGTCCAGATAAATATATGAAAACACAATGCAATTAACGCAAACACATGATTTAGGAGATAACACCATGGCACAAGCAAAGACACTTACAACTGCTGAAATTGAACGCTTGTTAGCGCATATCAACTCACGCAAATACGCAGCTCGCAACAGATCAATGATGCTGCTCACACACTGGGCAGGTTTGAGAATCGGCGAAGTAGCCTGCTTACGCTGGAGCGATGTCACAACCACAGATGGCGAAATCAAAGATGAGATTCGCTTGCTGCCCGACATGACCAAGGGCCGTCATGCCCGTACTGTGTTTGTCAGTGCCAAGCTCAAAGCAGAGTTGCAAGCCTACGCCAAGCAAGCCAACTGCGTAGATCGCAGCTATCCATTCTTTGCAAGCCAAAAAAGCATCCGCGCTGGCTTCAATGCAAACAGCTTGGCTCAAACTTTTGCCCTGCTGTACGAAGGCGCTGGCCTTGAGGGTGCCAGCAGTCACAGCGGACGTAGAACGTTTTTAACAAATCTTGCTAATAAAGGAACGGCAATTCATATTTTAAAAACGCTTGCAGGGCATCGAAACATACAAACCACTGCCACTTATTTGTACAGCAGTCCAAGTCAGTTGAAGGCTGCTGTTGAGTTGGTTTGATTGAGAGTTTGAATCCCTTTTGCCCCGCCAATACAAAGACTTCAAACCTGCTCAGCAGGCCATGAGGCAGCCTCAGCCCCCTTTTGTCTCAAAACCTCATGACTTTTTTTGGATTTGGTTTCGATCTGTGAATTTGCGGATTTTGGCAAAACAGCCTTTGAACCAACCCGAATGAAATCTCGTTGTTCAGCGTGTTGTGATGGGTAAACATGGATTACTTCCAAGGCGAACCCATGACTTGCTGTATGTCGCGTCTTGATAGCACCCTGGTACATTCGTCCCATCGGTTCTGTTCGCTGCTCACAGTTGATCCCCAAGTCTCTTCAAAGATATTCGAAATTTGGCCCCTCAGGTGCAGGTGTGACTGCGCCAGGTTCTCGAACTCCTGAATGTCTTCTATCCAGTCATCATCGATGCAATCCGGTAGGCCACCGAAAATATCAAAACGATCTTTCATACGCGACGAGATAGTGTTGTAAACGTCCTCATCGCGTGTAGCGTGGTAAGTCAGGTTGAGCATGTCCACCGTGTCCCGTGCCTGGCCAAACCTCTTGATGCGGCCAAGACGTTGCTCAAGACGTGATGGATTCCAAGGTAAGTCGATGTTGATCAGCGTTCCAAGGGTCTGAAGGTTTAGTCCCTCGCAAGCAGCGTCAGTTGCGACGACCAGTTGAACCTCACGTGTCTTAACCAATTTTTTTATTCGATCGCGATCAACACCGATAAATTCACCGTCGCGAAACAGTCCGCTCTTGCCAGCGCCTGCATAGACAGCGACTACCTTGTCAGGAAAGTCTTTGGCTAGTTCGGTAGCTACCCAATGGGCCGTATCGTAGTACTGTGAAAAAATGATGCAGCCTAGCTCACTCCAAGTCTGTCCACCGCTGCGATGCTGGCTCAGAAACCATCGCACAGCGTTCAACTTCGGGTCCACGGCTTCAGCACGAGTAAGTTCGTCGCGAATAGCTTCCAAGTAGCCGACCTCTTCATCGGTTAAGGTCTGAAGTGCACCAAGCTCTGCCATCTCCACTTGTGGGTTGTCGTCACTGGTATCAACGCGCCTTTCCAGCATGCGCTCTACCGTCAAACGTCCTGACTGAAAGGACGAGCAGATTCGTTGAAGGAACACGGACCGCAGGAGCTTAGCGCCCTTGGTGCGCTTGCTAAGGACCTCGATAAACGCCTCTGCGGCTTCGTATGCCAATTCAAATGGGCGGTTAGTCATAAGGCCGCGACCCAGGAAAGTCACGCCAGGATAGGTACCCGGCAGCGCCTCCGGATCGGGGTGGACTTCGACAGCAATCTTTTCGAGTAGGCCAGCGTCCTCAAGAGTCTTGCGCCGACGGAGCACGACATGCCGAACAAATGGGTTGTTGCGCTGGAAGAAGTTGCTCTTGACGATGGACTGCAGGTCTGACCGAGCGAAAGGAGACAAAGTTGTAGGAGCATCCGAAACATGAAATTGAGTGTCGGGCAGATTTAGGTCGTTGCGTATAGACAAAACCAATTGCCTGCAAAGTCCATCCATCATCGGTGTCGTCTTCGCGGGCAGTGGGGATCGTAATAAATCCCAGGCCAAGCCCTCGTCGGCTACAAACTCCTGTCCAGTGATCAAAGGGTGCGTACGGTGCCAAAACCGCCAGATAGAAGCATGATCTCGCCCCATTACGAAATCTGCACTTTGGTTCAAGATCATTAGCAAATCCCACAATTCACGCACTGAAGTCTGTATTGGTGTGGCTGTGCCAAGTATTACGTGTCGTGCGTTATGGGCCATCTCCATCATGAAGGCCAAGAGGTTGTTTGGATCCGGGTCCTCAACGCCAAGTTGCCCACGCCGACGAGCCTTGTGACTTTCATCAAGGATTAAGGTACCGACACGAACTCGCTTCAAAACGGTCGCCTCAGTTGACTGATGCACGATCAAGCCAGTTGAGACGATAGCCACTTGAAACGGGCATCTAGCGATATCCTCGGGGCCGCGCGTCATAATAGTTCTCCCCTCGGCGTCCAGCCAGCACTTCTGGTTGCTCACCCAAACGCCGCTAGGGATCCCAAGCCGGTCTTTCAGTTCCGCCTGCCACTGTAGGGTCAAGGTGGCGGGGCACAGGATCAGTACAGGGCCATCGCCCAGCAACGAACTAACTAACGCCGCTGTCGCCATGGAGAGCGTTTTACCCAACCCCACCTCATCTGCAATCATCAAGCGCGCTTTTCCATAAATCTCCCGGTGCTGCAAGAAGGTGGCAACAAACGAACGCTGCCACGGTTGCAGTTGCTCACCCCCACGGTAGAGCGGCGACTCCACCATCGTCGCAGCTGGCAAGTCTTTCGTCGGCAGGTCACCAAAGGTGACTTCCACACGTTCTGCAATGCGTTTGACCTCGGTGAGGATTGCATCTGGAAGGTCATGCCCTTCGGCCCAAAGCGCTTCGAACTCCTCGTCGACCCAGCGGCAGCCTTCTTCGGATGGGTCCTCCCAAAGGATCTCGTAGTTCTCCGCAAACGCCGCCCGGCTCTCGTTGATGCTTCCGAGAAAGCTCGTGCGGCGTCCGTCTGCCAGCGTAATCACTCCCGCCTTGCCGTGGAGGAAGACCCTGTTCTTAGGCACCACCTTAATTTGTACGCGCCCGCTACTTAGCAACAGGTAGAGGCGACGATAGCGTTCCCTGTGAAAGAACGCCTCGGTGTCTATCGGCTCCTGGTTCCAGCGCTCTTTCAGAGCCACCTCGCGCGCCGCCTTGGAGACCATAACGTCATGCGGATCCAGTTCGCTATTACAGACGATCCGCACATCCTCAATGTTTTCGATTTGCTCGCCAACCAGCTCCAAGATGGACGACCTGAAGTAGCCCGCGATCCTCTTGTAAGAACGGGCGCCTTGAAGGCGGTCTGCCAAGAACGCATGGTCCAGGCGCTGCCGCAGAGATGAAAATCGCTGGATCAAGACGTCACACTCGTTCGCGCCGGACTAGATCGCGCAGTACCATGGCATTCGAGCTTTCGTCTGGCCGGACCTTAGCGGTCTTCTTACTCACGTAGTCGGCCAGTGCAATTAGGCTATCACGCTGGCGGAAGTAGTCAGGTACCAAGTCCCGAAGTTGGTGCATGACGTCTTCTGACTTAATCTTGTTCTCCTGAAGGAGGTATACGGCGTACAAAACGCTACGCAGCACCGTCGGACCGAACTCATCGCCAGTGGTCATGCCGCGCTTGCCCAGCTGGGCCGCCGACTTAAGGTTGGCGTGATTGGCCTTAACTTCATCCATCACGGTTCCATAGTCCCTCACTTTGAAGGCCTTGGCAAAGTTCTGGTAATTCGAAAGAACGTGAATTTCCTTAGATTCCATGTCGAGCATTTTCAAATAGAAGCGCTCAATCCCAGAACATTTCTCCCAGACAATAATTTCTACACCATCGGGAACCAAATATTCGTTAGCGATATTGACCGCAAAGGTAATCAGCTCGTCAACCATGGTCGTTTGGCCTTTCACCCGAGGGCGCATGGCCTCTTGCGACATAGAGATACCATCGATGGTGCTGTAACGCGTAAGAACTCGCAGGGCCGCGGCATAACCTGCCATTTGGAGATCTGCGTCTTCAAATAAGTTTTCATCTCGGTAAAGTTCTTTTACGTCTCTGTTTAAACCCGTTAACAAATCAACTTGTGTCTTGACCTCTTCTGAAAGCTCGTAGGCCAACTCATCCCGCGCTGTATCCATGCCTAACAACCGCTTGCGCAGTACAAGCAAGATTGTTCCCTTGACGTATTGACCGTCTCGCAAAGCATTGTCTGTTTCTGTAACGACATACCAGGCGGCGGTGACGCGCAAACCACTGCCCCATACAATGTTTGCCATGTCGGCCCATATTGAACCCGACTGATGCGTGAACATGATGATCTGCAGACCATTGTCGGGCATGTACTCCGTCATCCGCTTATATGCCGCGACCATACTCAACTTGAAATCGTGACCTTCACCTTTTATTGCCAAACTACGACGACTGTCCCAGACCCATTCCGAAAATTCGGATGGCGGATTTTTACGAAGCCAAGCGATAAAAAATTCTAAAATTTCCTCATACTTAACTGCATCACCGTAAGGAGGATCAGTTATAAAAATATCTACTGATTGATCAATTTCTGAGGCTGTTGCATTGGCAATTGACAATGAAATATTTTTATCAAAAGAGAAGTCAGAATAATTTTCACTCATGAATGGGAGGATCATTTGACTCCCTCTACAACAATAATTTAAAGATGTATTTAAGGCTTGGTTGTAAAAAACATTTTGCCCTTTATCTCCAGATTTATCCCAAATGCATAGACGAGAGGCATAGTTAAGGGTGTAAAGTAATGCTGGCTTTAATAATGCACTCGAATGCATATTTAACTTGGCTAATAATAAAATTTGCCTAGGGTTGAACAAATGATGCCAATGAGTCCAACCACGTGTTCTGATGGGCTCATCGGTCTTTTCCCCCGGCTCAATTCGCATGTTCGGCACCCAGCCGTTACTTTGCCATTCAGCAAGATGCTTTTGTACATAAGCCGTCACCTTCGTCTCGCGTGCTTCATCATCTGCTGTCACGCTCCGAAACACAGTCTCAGGTCGACTGGTTCCGTCATCTTTGATCCACTGCACCGCATAAAGACGCTCATTGAAGATGTCATCGATGCGAAAAACTACGTCAGATACATCCCACTGGCGTAGTTTGTTTTTGTGGACACGCTGACCTTCAATAATTTCGCTGTAGTCTCCACGAATCGAAGTAAGTTTTGTGCGGTATTCGACGCCGCCAACCGTGTGCACAACGAATTGATTCTGGTAGCTGCCTTTTTCGGCTGCATCCATCTGCTTTTCATTAGCGTTGACGATCAGGTCAATTTTGTATCGCTTGTTTAAGGTATCTGGAATTAGCTTTGCAACAACCTTTTTACCTTTGCTGATTACATAAGTTGGAAGCAATGGCACTTTCCAGCCAGTTTCTGGACAAGTAACTTCGAGGCAATACAAATAAACCTTGCCTCGCCATCCTTGTCCGTCTGTTTCGATTTCGATTGCATCGATTTCAGCTTTAATTTTTTTGACAAGGCCTTGCTGCTCACCTTCAATAATTTTTCTTTTTTCTTTACTGGCGCCTACAATGTTGAAAGCAGCCCAAGTAAGCATGCATGCAACTGGATTTAGATCTGATGCATATACATCGCATCCTAGGCGGGCTGCTTCAAACGGGATCTGACCTGAACCTGAAAATGTATCTGCCACCTTGGGCCGATGACCAAAACGCATCACGCCTAGCTGTTCAATTAGTTGCGGAAAACTAATTGCATCTGTACCAAGATGCGCATTAACTTCAGGCCAGATGTGGCTATGAACGTTTTTCCAAACTTCTTCCGCACGCTTTGCGTTAGTCGCTAGTTGTTTGTACGGCTGCTGAGGGTGCACATCATTTCCATTGAGTTGCAATCGCTTAAGCATTGACTCGTCATCCATGGACATGAGTAATTCAAATACCGCAAGATCTTTCTTGAAGTCATCAGACGCCGGAAGTAGCGCTCCTAGAATACAAGCGCGGTTCAAGACAAGTGGCTTTCTGCCTTTCCAATAGGAGCCCAATGCAGTTAAGGTTTGCCCTGAGCCTGCCATTCGTTCTTTGTAAACGTCGATGGACAGTCTCTGTACCGGAAGTACTTTCTCAATGAGAGAGGGGGCATCCTTTAAGCTGAACGGGATAATTTCGTGCGCTGTTGCCATTTAATTTCTCTCTCAATAAATCATTTCGCGTTCAACCAAAAAGGCTGATCGTTTTCGGGTCATCCATCAAAGCGCGCTTTGCTCGGCGCGGCTCGACGGCATCGATGTCGGAAAGTGCGTAATACAGCGCCTTACGCCACCCACGCTTCCCGTCCTCAGCCAGTCCGCCTTGAGCGACGGTCATGGCATATAGCCACCAGCGCTCTTCAGGCCGAAGAGTCGTCCACTTCATGCAGATGGCGTCGAGTTGCTCTTCGCCCGCGTGTTCTGCGGCCCACATCAAGACGCAAAGCTCTTTGCCCAACATGCGATCCAGCACGTTTTCCTGGGGCTTCCAGGAACTGGGCGGAACTTTTCTCGCCCGCAACCGTGCGTTAAAGTCTTTTCGCGCTGCGTCCGCCAATTTCCCCCACTTGGCTCGTGGCAGCATTGCGCGGATTTCGAATTCTGGTGTTCCTTCCAGACCAGCCAAATAGCCATAGTCTTCCGTCAGAACTACATCGCCTGCACGCCCGGCGGGAATGATGGCCTTGAAGACATGGGCCCCAAACTCAGCACTGGCACCAAAGCCGGAGAACTTGCCGGGCTCGGCCACTTTTAGAGTGGTGGTGGTGTGGGGTTGATTTTCCGTCACCAGGGGGTGAGTCATTCGACCTCCTTCCAATCGCCGGCATAAATCAGATCAAGGCCACCGGCGAAATCGATTAGGTCTTGTCCCGTCGGGAACTGCGCCCGAAACTGCATAGTCACCGGTGTTGAGGGGGCGAAGCCCTCCGCCAACATTGTGAGCGCTTGCAGAACCCGGTCTGCCTTAGCTATTTGCCCTTGCAGCCCGAACTGACCGAAGGCAGATCCTTCCTGAATGCGCAGGACTACATCCGTGAACTCAATGTTGCGTTCTGTGGCTTTGGCCAGGGCAGCAAAAACCTTTTCTCGAGAAGTGATCTGTGCATTGCGTTGGGTGGGATATGCCACGGGCTTGTTGAGCGGCGGCTCGGGTTCTGCACCGCCACCTGTAGTTGCGCCGCCACCTCCATTGCCGCCCGCAGCCTGAGGGATTCGGAAGTCGGCCTTGGCCTCAAGGCCGCTGGCTTCGGCAAACACCAGCAGCATGGCTGCTTCTGGGCCAACGGTGAACGGGGCGGTGTAGTCGATGCCGTTTCTTGGCTCGGCACCATTGAGGGTGTATCGAATAACGTCGGCACGTGGGAGAGCCTTCAGGGTGACAACGCGTTTGCCCTGTGCCCCAGGAGCAATATCCCACTGAATCAGTAGCTTGTTAGGCCAGACGTAAGGCGCACCTTTTTGTGTTCGACCCGAATGGTCGATAGCGAGGAACGCGACCCGAAGCGCCTTCGTCGTCAACTTATCGTCGCTAAGCTTAGGGCTGATCTCGGTAACCTCGCCGTCCTCGGCATAGTGAACGCTGGTGGTTTCTGGACTGGCGTTAATGATGCCAATCTGGAGCACAGTAGAACCGTCGTCCTGCATCTTTCCGACGGGGGTGACCTGCACACCAGTAAGCTTGGGCTTGGGATTCTTAGTGACGTAACCGTTACCTAGGTCTTCCCACAGGCCCTCATTGATGGCGCGGGTCTTGATCTTCTCGAGATCGCCAGAGGGCAAGAAGTACATCGAGCAGTCGGTTTGTGCCTTGTCCTTAATGTCAGCCCACGCAATGTCGTCCAGTGTGCCGAAAAGTCGCTCGACGCGCGACTTCACACCAGAAAACTTAGTTGGGTCTTGCCAATCAAGATAAAGCTTGATGGGGTCCTTGCTGAGGGTGGCTTCAATGCGGGCCTCGCCGTCATTCGTGTCGCCACTCTGCTCCAGATTGCGCGGCTGCAACTTCGGCGGCGTGTTCTGGATTTGGAACGGGAAAAGTAGCTTGTCGAAGAGCGTCTTCACAACACCAGTGAAGGTGAGTTCGAACTGCTTCTTAAGGTCTTCGAACTCCTCCCACTGCGGACCACCGCGTTCGATGCGCCGCTGCGCTTCGGCTTGACCTGCCGCGTACACCATTTTCGCAGCGTCCCAAAGCTTGTCCATTTCAAACGATCGTTCACCGCAAAGAATTATCAGGTTATTTTTTCGTGTCAGGCCATCGAAAAGCTTGACAACTTCTTCGGGTGGCAAAGACGAATCTGGTGGGACAATTGCAAGGATCCGACCTGCCTGAACATCAACTTGGATCTCATCAATCATCGGCAGCGCGAGCACCTTGGTGTATGCAGACTTTCGCTTGGGCTCGAACATTTGCTTCAGCCTCGCAGAAACCAATTCCTTTACCTTGGGTTCTGGCGCTCGCTCGGCCATTCCAACTAGCATTTTTGTCAAGTTTTCAATCTTGTCAAAGTAGATCCGACCTTCGGTTGTCTTATGCATGTACCAGGCCGACTTTTGCAGAGAATCGATGGCGGCTTCGTAGAAACTTAGATCGGCGTTTGGTGAGGCTAGGCACTCCAAAGTTTCGGATCTCGTCAAACCCTTTACTGGGTTCACTGCGGTCGACATGCTGGAGATCAGCAACAGGTTGGCTGCCTGCGTGGCACAGTCGCTACCGGCATTGGCATCAATCACCTGAGCGTGAGCGCCACCTTCTTTGGAGTAGATGTCGCGAGCGACAGCATCCTCCAACCGCGATATTGAGATAACCTTTTCGCGAACTTCATCGATGCTGAGGTCAAAATGCTGCGGCCCGATCAGAAGGACGTCATCAGCTTGGCGTGACCATACTGAGTTCAGTAACCTTGAAGCCAACTCCATCAAACCCCGGGTCTGCTGGAACTCTTTGTTCTCCTTGAACAAGGCAAACAGATTTTTCATCTGAGGGTGGAACGGATAGGTCTGCTCCACTTCCATCGCTAACTGCTCAGGAGTTTTTTGCTGATCTATCGTGCGTGACTTCTGAGCTTGCTCAATGCACTTGGCATACAGCTGCGCTATGTGGCCGATTTTGTTGGCGTCTGGCAAGCTTGCAAAAAGTCGTTTCTTAAGAATGGCGTAGGTCTCGTCTCCAGCCAAGTCGACAGGTGTGATGTTGAACTCGACTCGGCTGAGTTCTTTGCGGGCGTTCTCTAGGGCAGCGTTGATGATCTGCGTTCCCTCTGCATGGGAAGCCTCAAGATCCGAGACCACCACACAGATGTTCTTGCGCGCCATTGCCGCTGTTAGCATATTTGCGAATGCCCGGCCAGCAACATCAGCTACGGTTCCGCCACCTATTGGCTGCGTCTTGTAGTACGCAAAGTACGTGGGCATCTCGTCCAGCAGGATCAGGGCAGGAGCCTCGATCTTGCTGAAGAGATCAGACCAATGATTTTCCCCTGGCGCCTTGACGCCAAGTTCGAAGAATCCTTCGTGCCCTAGCTGGGAAGCGATGCGGCCCCAGAAGTAGTCGTCGGGCTGCTCTCGTCCATTAAAGAACGTTACCTTTGCTGCGCCGAACTTGTAGCGGCTGGCAGCTTCGCTGAAGAACTCCGATCGCAGCGGCTCGTGCCGGGCCAAGAAGGCCATGGTCTTGATTAAGTGGGTCTTACCGCCACCCATCGCTTGCTTAAGACGAAAAACTGGTTTCCCACCAATTCCACCAGACAGGCGTTTAAAGCCTTCTTGGACTAATTCAACCATGCCTTTCGTCAAATACGAATGCTTTAGAAAAAGTCGGCCATCGTCAACACTTTGCGTATCCTGATCGACACGCTCGATGCCGTCGCTGATGCGAATGCTGAGCGCACCCTCGTTAAGGGTGCAGGCTTGCTTGACTGTTAGCATTGTTTAGCTCCAATATTTAAAATCGCTTCTTTCGCTGATGCCGGTTGCTTGAAAGCCAAATGAGCATCGCCCTTCAAAGTTAGGAGTCTATTTTTTGCATTGTTTCCCCCGTCCTGACATTGTTGCGCTTGCTCTTTTCTTCGATTGATCCACGCTTCAATATCACTTCGTTGAAAACGCCAAGAAGCGAGAACTTTGAAGCCAGGCAGTTCACCTTTGGTGACAAGTCTGTAAATAGTCTTTTCATCGACGTTGAGATACGAAGCTACGTCCCGAACAGTCAATTCCGGTTCAACATGTGTCAGCATTAGAGTTTCTCCGATCACCTTCAGGATAATGGAAAATTGGGTAAAGCAGTCCAATCCAAGTCTGTGTATAACAATAAAAAACGACGACTTTTGTAGGGCAATCATTATTTTCCCGTACCATAACTTTGGAAGTCGTATCCGGGCGCAAGCGATGCACTGTCTACGCCGTACAAAGTTTGTGGATTGCTTAGATACAAATGATGCGCCCTAGGATCAAGCACATGGTTAGGCGTGCAATCAACAGCCCACCGCCTCAATGCATAGCCAACCAATGGTGCTCGCATGTCCAATACAAGCATGCCATCTTTCATCTGATAGTCAGCTTCAATAGCTTCAGGATGTTCGACTCCGGGATGAGGCACCAACTCAAGCCGAACCACCCTCGCCCACTGAATATCCGCTTCTATTCTTTGATTCAATGGAATGTCAATCTCTAATGGCTTGGCTTTGACAATACGTGTGATTGAAAAGTCTGCAAATCGCTCACGGTCACAGTCATAGGCGCGAAGATGCCAACGCTGCCCTGTGTCAGCCAATGCCAATGGTGAAAGCGTCTTTGTAGACGCTCCAGATGTCAAGGATAAGTAGTTGACCTTGACTTGCTTTTGTCCAGCTATGGCACGAGTCAGTACAGCTAGTGTCTCTAAGTCAGGCCTAACGAGAT
>Ga0247843_1008378_pt1 | contig 12102 bp, 8 predicted proteins | sample LaCruzMarch2017__FD_192420 | JGI IMG/M metagenome (GOLD analysis project Ga0247843, IMG submission 192420) | Freshwater microbial communities from meromictic Lake La Cruz, Castile-La Mancha, Spain - LaCruzMarch2017_8m | ecosystem: Environmental > Aquatic > Freshwater > Lake | place: Spain...
CCAAGAACCGATAGAAAATGTTGCGGATACTTCCCCTCAAAAAAACGCATGGAATACTATTCTTGCCATTCTCGGCAGTGAACAATTTCTGAAGGTTACCGGTATCCTGCTCATGGCGATGGCTCTGTTTACTTTCCTCGCCATTATTTCCCATTTCTTTAGTGGTGCAATAGATCAAGATATAGCAGAAGCTGGCCCCACCGGCAGTGGAGGCGTAATGGCAGATAACCTATTAGGCTCACTCGGCGCATGGGTCGCACACTTGTGCGTATCCAATGGCCTCGGATTTATCGCCATCACCATACCCGTTTGGCTCGCTTTAACCGGTTATGCAATGTTAGATGCTCGATTCTTTTCCCTCGCATTTCTTATATTTCGCTATAACCTACTCCTGTGGCTGTGGGTGCCTCTTACCTTTGGTTGGATTGCGCATGTATTTAACCTGAGTAGCCCCGACTGGGGTGGCGCGATGGGACTTTGGATGGTTGAATCACTCGCGCTTATTATCGGAAATGCCGGCGTCGGCATTCTCATTCTGTCCAGCTTACTCATCATTCTCGTTATTCTGTACAATTTTGACCTAAGGCCCGGCACCTGGCTTCCACATACCGAAACGGATACCACAGCCCTAGAACAAGATGCAGATCTAGACAATGAAACCGAAACAGCTGCACCATCCAAACGTAAAAAGAAAGTAATTCCAAATAATGAAGACGATGCAGAAGAGGTATCATCTGAAAATGATGAAGACCTCGAGGATGAAAACACTGAAATTATCTTCGAAATCGAAGGCACCGAGAATGAAGGAGAAATAGCAACTACCAAATCCGGAATTCAGGCAGATTCCGAAAATGGGAATGAATTTACTTTTGATGTAATTGCCGGACTTAAGCCTGAAGCCAAACCTACGGGAGAAGTAGAGTTTATCATCGAAAAGCCCGCTGACGAACCTATCGAAAGCGACAGGCTCGATGACCATGCCAATATCATGGTAACAGACGACAACCGTGTAGAAAAAATTATTCCAGAAGCCGATGTAGATAAATCTGGCGAAATGGATACGGTAGTAGACTGGACTTTATTCGACCCAACACTTGAACTTCAGAATTATAAATATCCTACTATTGACTTATTAAATCATCAACCTGTTACTGCGTCTCCTGAATTAGAGAAACAAGAATTGGTAGCCAATAAAGAAAAAATTGAAAGAACGCTCAGAAACTATGGCATTGAGATTGTTTCGATAAAAGCAACAGTAGGGCCTACTGTTACACTTTACGAGATCGTACCCGCGCCTGGCATAAAGATTAGCAGAATCCGAAATCTGGAAGATGATATCGCCTTGAGCTTAGCGGCGCTGGGCATTCGTATCATCGCACCGATACCGGGTAAAGGCACCATTGGTATTGAGATTCCAAACTCACACCCCGAGATGGTTACCTTCCGCAGCGTAATCGGCACCGAAAAATTCCGCGATAGCAAAGCCGAATTGCCTATTGCTATCGGAAAGACCATCACCAACGAAGTCTATATTGCCGACCTCGCCAAAATGCCCCACCTTCTGATTGCAGGCGCTACCGGACAAGGTAAGTCTGTAGGTCTTAATAATATTATTGCTTCTATTCTTTACAAGCGCCACCCCAGTCAGGTGAAGTTTGTACTTATTGACCCCAAGAAGGTAGAAATGCCTTTATATCAGCCTATTGAAAGTCATTTTCTGGCAAAGCTCCCCAATTATGAAGATGCCATTATTACGGATTCTAAGCAGGTAATTCATGTTCTCAATAGCTTGTGCATAGAAATGGATTCTAGGTATGATTTGCTGAAAATGGCACATACACGAAATATTACCGAGTATAATAAGAAGTTTACAGAGCGTAGATTGAATCCGCTCAGAGGCCATAAATATTTGCCCTACATTGTACTCATAATTGATGAGTTGGCGGATCTTATGATGACAGCTGGTAAGGAGGTAGAGACACCGATTGCCCGTCTGGCGCAACTTGCAAGAGCTGTGGGTATTCACCTCGTGGTCGCAACCCAAAGACCCTCTGTAAACGTCATCACGGGTATTATCAAAGCCAACTTCCCTACCAGGATATCCTATAAGGTTAGTTCTAAAATTGATTCACGCACCATTCTTGACCAAGGTGGTGCCGACCGACTGATAGGCAAAGGTGATTTACTGCTTTCTACGGGTAGCGATGTTATACGTATTCAGAATGCCTTTATTGACACGCCTGAAGTTGAAAAACTTGTAAACTTCATTAGCGATCAAGTCGGATATCCAGAGCCTTATTATTTACCAGAAGTAATCGATGATAAAGATAAGGAAGAAGATGAGGATGCCCTAGACTTGGGAGAAAGAGATCGGATGTTTGAAGACGCTGCCCGACTTATCGTCAGGCATCAGATGGGCTCTACCTCCTTGATACAAAGAAGGCTCAAGCTTGGATACAATCGTGCTGGCAGAATTATGGATCAACTCGAGCGAACGGGCGTTGTAGGCCCAACCAATGGTTCTAAGCCGCGAGATGTTTTAATTCATAATGAACCCGATTTGGAACGCTTTTTGTCACGTAACGATGAAAAGCCCTAATTTTGTAGTATTATGAAATCTCTCCTTATCCTTATTACCCTCGTCTGGACTAGTTCCTACCTGCTTTTTGCGCAACATGACCCCAAAGCCATGGAGGTGATGAATAGCTCCAAAAAGAAGTTTAATACGTTTAAAGATGTAACGGCATCTTTTAAGTATGTACTTGAAAATAAAAATCTTAAAAGTGGAAATGTTACTCGTAGTGGATCCATTAAGATGAAAGGCGCCAAGTATAAAATTGCTTTTGGTGAGCAAGATGTTATCTGTGACGGTAAAACCATTTGGGTTATAATGAAAGCGGAAAAAGAAGTATCCATTACCGATTTTGATCCCGAAGAAAGTCTGAGCATAGATCGATTGTACACTTTGTATGAAAAAGAGACCAAAGCCAAATTTGATAAAGATGAAGTAATTGGTAGTGCAAGCTATTCCAAAGTTTCCCTGTTCTCAATCAATAAAAACTCTGATTTTGCCAGAGTTGAAATTTGGATAAATAAGAAATCTGAAGTCATAGAACGCGCTACCATATATCAGAGAAATGGTTCACTTGTGCGCTATGAGCTCAATAATCTCAAAACCGATACAGGCGTAGCAGATACAGAATTTGTATTTAACAAAGCTGGCTTTCCAGGCTACGAAATAGTAGATTTACGATAATGTTACCGGCGGAATTGTCGGAACAGATACGGGCAAAATCCTCATTTTTGTGTGTTGGCTTAGACCCAGACTTTCAGCGCTTACCAAGGCATCTTCAAAGTTTACCCCAAGCAGACGCTATCATTGCCTTTAACGTGGGTATCATTGAGGCAACGCAGGCGTATGCAGTTGCATACAAGCCGAATCTTGCATTCTATGAAGCGCTAGGAGCAGATGGGCACCGTGTTTTGCAAAGCACACTCAAGGCCATCCCACCACATTGTTTTGTTATTATAGATGCGAAACGGGGAGACATAGGCAATACCGCTCGCTACTATGCGCGCGCAATATGGGATATGCCCGGTACCGATGCCATTACGGTAGCGCCTTATATGGGCGAAGATTCTGTTACGCCCTTTATGGAAACACCTGAAAAATGGACATTCCTGCTTGCCTTAACCTCGAATCCCGGGTCTGCAGATTTTCAACAACTCAAGGTGGCATCAGAGCCTTTGTATGCTGCCGTTATACGCAAAGCGAGCGAATGGGCTAAGGCCTATCCGGGTCCGCTAGGTTTCGTAGCCGGCGCTACACATCCTGAAGTACTCAGCCAATTGCGAGCCCTAGCGCCTGAAGCATACTTCCTTGTACCAGGGGTAGGTGCGCAAGGGGGCGATCTGGATGCGGTATGTAAAGCACTATCGCCGAATGTACTGATTAATGTGGGTCGGCAAATTTTATATGCATCTTCGGGTACAGACTTTATAGAAGCTGCGGCTAGAGAAGCCAAACAATTGCAGCAACTGATGAAGCCCTATTTCTGAGGATGGCTTATGTAGGGCTTCCTCTGAAACATATAATAAATTGTAAATCACTATATAATATTATGTGTGTTTACCGTCAGGTGCAAAGGTCTGAAATGATTATCATTTAATACCATGCACTTGAATTTTCAAATCCTGTACAACTATTCAAACATGCTGCACAACAAGTATTAATCTATCGTGTAGCAGCCTCATTTTAATAAATAAATTTATTATTATAACACCCGATCACTAAGCCAGCCCTGCGTTTTATCGAAGGGTCGAAGTACTTGTGCTGAGCGAGCGGGAATTTATAAATTTATGCATCAAGAGATCTTTATAGAAAATCTCATATTCTATTACTCGAAAAATAAAACATGCAGGAATGGAGCAGGTGTTCAAACGCAGTCTGCCCGTTGGGCAGTGCCAGCGTGAGGGGGTGAAGCGAAAAGCCCGCACCCCGAGAGCGCAGCGATTCGGGGGAGGACTTGTAGCGAAAGACCCGACCCCAACTATGGATTACCATAGTTGGGGGCACGCCCACATTTTTTATAATCCCTTATCGCGGCATTCGGGTTTGCTCCAATGCCAAGGCGGCTGCTAACAAAATATTGTTTTCGATATGTATGTGTCTATGCAAGTCTTTTTCAACAGCATATAGCAATTCATATCGTGAGATGAAGGTATTGCAGGCATCTGGAGGAGGGGTGTATGCATTCGTTACAGCAGAAATCGATGCCGAAGTTTTCTGCGGTTTGCTAGGCTTAGGATACAATATCGGCAATTCGGGATTGAGGATTGATGTTCATGGGTTGAGCGCAAAAAACGGGTTCCGAGTTGCTGGTCTTTTGCTAGCTGTTGTAAGTCTGTGTTTTCGAGTAAGCTTTAAATATCGGTTCTGATTTGTTTAAAAATATGATGCAGGGGCAAGGGTTTTGTGCATTGCATTGTTGAAACCCAAGGCCACAGCCGTTAAAAATCTGATCGCCATCAATCGCGCGCACAATATCTGCGAGATTCATATTGGGTGATACTTTTAGATCGAGATAAAAGCCGCCGTTGGGCCCTTTTACGGACTGTACAAGCCCTGCTTTTGTGAGCTTTGCAGCGTCTTTGCTGTAAATGCCTCAGGGGATTCGATGGCTACGGCAATGGATTGAATACCTATTTTTTGTGGAATTAAAGAATGCTCAGCAATATACAGCACGGCACGAATGGCGTATTCACATGCTTTTGAAAAGATATCAACTTCTTGGCTATCAAGTCAAACATACGAATTAACGGACTGCCTTATCTTTTATTTTTTCTTTTGGGCGCTTCCCCTTTGGCCCTACGGGCTGCGGGGTTTGCAAGCCCTCCCCGAATCGGCGATGCCTCTTCCCGAATCGGCATACGCCTCTCGGGATGCTTTACACTGCGATCCTTAGCGCGGACTTGCGCAGATTGCGCAGGTGGTACTGAGCCATCTATCGGTTTCTAAAATACTTGCAGCCTAAGTTCTTCTGCAGCTGCTCTTCACTTTGGTATTTCATTTTTTATGAATTTTACAGGCGTATCTTTACTACTTATCATAAACATGTCCATTTTTTATATCTTGTTTTCTGCTGCCATACTATTAAGCGGATTGACAGCACAAACCATTCGTGGCACCTTACAGGGGCATATCCATCAAACCATTAAGTTAGAAGGTTTTCGAGGGTTTAAGACTTACATGATTGACTCGACAACAGCTGATGAGAATGGAAACTTCTCATTACGTTATACAACAAAAGACAGGGGCATAGGCGTACTTAGCAGCAATGATTCCAAGCCCATTTTTGTGATTCTATGCGATGAAGGGATGCGAGTTACTGGTGAATTGCTTAGTTATACAGAAAGTCTGGATGTTACAGAGAGTGCCGAAAATCTAGCTTTTTCAAAATATGCTAGCTTGCAACCCAAGCGAGAGCAAGCGCTGAGCGCATGGACTTACCTCGAAAAGATGTATGTTTCAGATCCGGCATTTATGAGGCATGCCGCACCATTGCAAGCGATTCAAAATGAAAAGATCAGATTATTTGCTGAAGAGAAGGTGTTTCTTGCCTTATTGCCAGCGCATAGTTATGCGCGCTGGTATTTGCCGGTTCGAAAACTGGTCAGCTCGGTATCTGCTGTGGCACAATATCGCACAGATGAGATTCCTGCAAGTATATCTGCATTTCGGGCATTAGATTATGCGGACCCGCGCTTATATTCAAGTGGCTTGTTTAAAGATGCGATTGAGAGCCATTTCTGGTTACTTGAAAACAGCGGACGCTCTTTGGATTCTGTCTTTATGGAAATGCGGGTATCTATTGATGCCGTAATGCTCAGCCTTATAAAAGATGAGAAAAAATATAATGAGGTTGTCGATTATCTCTTTGATGTATTAGAGCGCCATAGTTTATTTCAAGCATCTGAATACCTAGCGCTCAAGGTACTGAATGAAACGGCCTGCACGGTGGATGGGAATCTATCCAGACAGCTGGAAACCTATCGTGCTATGAAGAAGGGTAATACAGCGCCGGATATTCTCTTTGTTGGCAATGTACGCAACCCAGCTGCAGGCGTTAGTGCGGGGCCGTCAGCACTATCAGCGCTTAACACATCCTATACCTTGGTGGTATTTGGTGCGAGTTGGTGCCCCAAATGTGCAGAAGAGGTACCGGCAATCGCTGAACTCTATACTAAATGGAAAAAATTGGGGGTAGAAGTGGTGTTTATTTCGCTGGATGAGGGTGAGTCGGAATTTGTAAAGTTTACACAGCGCTTTCCCTTTATCAGTATGTGCGACTTTCGGAAATGGGAGGGCAAAGTCGTGAATGATTATTATGTGTTTGGCACGCCTACTATGTTTTTGTTAGATAGCAAGCGTGAAATTCTTTTAAGGCCTAATAGTGTGAAACAGGTAGATGCCTGGGTAGATTGGTTTTTAGGTAATCAGAAATAGGTTTGTAGCAAACGTGGGTTTGTAGCAAACGTGGGTTTGTAGCAAACGTAAAATCCCTGAATATATATTATAATTGGGGATTCTATTCCCCAAAAATATAGTATATTTGGGGATTATGATAAAAAGAACGCTTAAAGATTGGATAGAAGCCCGTTTTTTCAAAGGTAAGGCAATTGTATTGTTGGGTCCCAGACAGGTAGGTAAGACCACTTTGGTTCAAGAATGTCTTTCAGGTAAAGCATATCTGTTCTTAGATGGAGACGATCCGGATATTCGGAAGGTATTGGCGGATGCCGGCGTATCTAAACTCAAGGCAATTATTGGTCATCACAAGATTGTATTTATTGACGAGGCGCAAAGAATTCCTGATATCGGCTTAATTTCAAAAATGATTACGGATCAGTTCCGTGAGGTACAACTTATCCTAAGTGGTTCCTCTGCACTCGAAATAAGCCAAACCACCCAAGAACCCCTCACAGGGAGAAAGTTCGAATATATGCTGCATCCGATTTCATGGGAAGAATTTGAGAATCATGTTGGCTATATAGAATCGAATGCACAGTTGGAAGAAAGGTTGATTTATGGCATGTACCCAGATGTAATAAACAACCGCTCGGATGCAAGAGAGATATTAAAAAACTTGACATCCAGTTATCTTTATAAGGATGTGCTCAGTTTGTCGGGCATACAGAAACCAGAAATACTGGATAAGCTACTCAAGGCATTAGCCTTACAATTGGGTAATGAAGTTTCTTATAATGAATTGGCAAACCTGCTGGAAATTGATAAAGCTACCGTATCGAAATATATAGACCTTTTAGAGAAAACCTTTATTGTACATAGATTGCATAGCTTCTCAGGGAATCAACGGAATGAGATAAAAAAGGGCCGTAAAATTTACTTTATAGACAATGGGATTCGAAATATGATCCTTAACAACTTAAATCCTTTGGATATGCGCAACGACAAAGGGGCCTTATGGGAAAACTTTCTTATTACCGAGCGGATTAAAATGCAGGCGGGGCATCAGCTCTATGCGCGTCAATACTTTTGGCGGACCGTTCAAAAGCAGGAAATAGATCTTATCGAAGAGGCTGATGGCAAAATCGCCGCATACGAGTTTAAATGGAATCGTCAGGGTAAGCGAAAAATTCCGGCGGCCTTTAGCGCGCATTACGAAACAGAGGGTCAATTCATAGACCGGGAGAATTTCAGGGAATTTGTGCGAAGGTATCCTATGGGTTAAAATGAAAGGGTTTACGGTAACTTCATGATATGTCCGTGCAATCTTAGCGAGGCGGTAAAGCCCCTCGCAAAATGAAGTTCCGGGTTTTACTTTTTGAGCACGCCCTAAGTGGCATTATTATTTCTTGAGATTGGGCCATTTGCACAAAACCAACCCATTTTTGATGGTATTTTGTACTAAAACCAAGGCATTTTTACTTTCTGCAGATTACAGACATGCAGAAAACGGTCTCAAATGGGTGCGCTTTGGGTCGGGCAAAGATTGTGCAAACCTTTGTATAGATGTGGGGGATTGAAAATATCGCGCAAATTGAATATGTGATATTCAATTTGCATAAATCTAAGATATACCATTAATTTACATCAGATTATACACGTGTTATATGATATACATCCGTAGAAACATAGAAGAAAAGCTGCAACAATATCGGCAAATATTTCCTGTAATTGCTATTTTAGGACCGAGGCAGTGCGGAAAATCAACTTTGGTAAAGCATGCGCTGGCACACCTTCAGGATATTGTGTATCTGGATTTGCAAAATTTGGAAGACATAAATAAACTGCAGGATCCATACTTGTTTTTTCAAATACATGAAGCCAAGACCATATGCTTAGATGAAATCCAGCTCAAACCGGAATTATTTTCTGTACTGCGGAGTCTCATAGATCAGAATCGTCAGAAAGGCCGCTTTATCTTATCCGGATCTGCATCCCGAGATCTTGTACAGCACAGTGCCGAGTCCCTGGCCGGAAGAATCGGTTATCTAGCTTTGAGTCCTTTTCAAATTGATGAAATACCGAATGTCCAAACGCATGAACTATGGAATCGAGGTGGTTTTCCGGACAGCTTGCTGGCAGAGCAGGACGACTATAGTTACATCTGGCGTGAAAACTTTATTCAAACCTATGTAGAAAGAGACATTCCTCAACTGGGGTTTCAAATTCCCCCTTTACAGCTGCGCCGCTTTTTAACCCTTTGCGCCCATAATCAGGGGCAAATGGCAAACCTGAGTAAAATGGGTGCAAATATGGATATGACACACTCCAGCATGAAGCGATATATAGATCTGTTGGAACAAACCTTTATCCTTAGAACGCTTGTTCCATTTGAAGCCAATACAAAAAAACGTTTGGTGAAAACCCCGAAGGTATATATCAGAGACAGTGGAATCCTGCATACCCTACTGGGAATTCGAAATATGAATATGTTGTTGAGTCACCCGGTGTATGGGGCATCCTGGGAAGGACTAGTGATGGAGCAAATTCTATCCGTAACAGATGATCTACCTGCCAGCTTCTATCGCACTTCCGGAGGAGATGAAATGGATCTGGTATTGGAAATTCATGGGAAACGTATCGCCATAGAATGTAAAGCCAGTACAGTACCGAAACCCTCAAAAGGATTCTACAAATGCATTGAAGATATACAACCCGCACAAACCTTTATCGTAGCACCCATAACAGGTGATTCCTACCTGCTCGAAGAAAATATTCGCATAACGGGGTTAAGGGAAATGATCGTGAGATTGAAGGAGATGATGGGGTAAAGCGTGTAGGGCAATGCATACAGGTGGGGTAGGTGTCCAATTCAACAAAATCCCAAAGAGCATTCAACATATAAACTTGGATAGCGAAAGGGCTTGGTATATCTACAAATGATGTACATTTGAACATAAACCAAACCATAGTGCCTATGACACAAACAAATTGGCTCATTGCCATTTACTATGGGTTTAAATGATGTAATTAGTTTTCAATTATAGTATTGGATAAGTATGATACACTCTAATTGAAAATTAAAATTCGAATACCTAAGCTTTTTAAGGCATTAATAAACTTGGCCAATCCCTTGATTCAATAAAAGTAGGATGCCGTGCATTCCTACCGCCGGCGTACTTCGACAGGCTCAGCACAGGCTTTCGATACAACCCCTCCCTAATGTTTGTTTCACTAATAATACCTGATGTGGGGTACTCAGCGACCAGCTGCTTTATAATTGATATTATTATGTTTGAAAGCTTTAAATATGGCATTTCTTAACCAGTATCTTTAAACGCAATTATCAATAACCCATAATTAATGGCAAAGAACCCAATTTACTCATTTTCAAATTTCATCATCTCAATCAAATCCACGAAATATGTTGCACTCCAGATCGATAGCATTTTATCATCCGGAATGAATCTAACCACGTCTTCTTTTATGTTTGTGAAGGAGACTGAACTAATTTTCTCCTTTAATAAAGCAAGAATCTGTTCAGAAGTAATTTCAGGCTCCATCCAATCACCAGAGGCTTGTGCTCTGCATAAAAAATGATTAACATCTAATGGGATGCGCTTTTTAATATACCACTCCAGATCATACCAATCACGGCCTTTTACCCTATTGTTCCACTTTCTATACAATATCGCATGTAGTTTTCCTGCAAAAAGGCAGGGGCTAGTAAAACACTTTACATAAAAGGAAAAAGGACGAATTAAAAGTTTCTCCTCGGTACTAAAGCTCTGTGACGGCTTACAATCTACCTCAATTTTAATCTTAACCGACTTATTTGAATGAACGCCTACTTGTTTGACAATGTCCTCAATTATCAATTCTTTCCATAGGGTTTGCGTTTTCAAAAATGCGGATTCAATGTCGGATCTCTGTGCCTTTTCCTTTTCTCTTATCTGAACCTGTAATCCCAATGAATTAAATTCCGTTACTATGGATGAAAAATAGGGCTCGAGACTAAATTCTTCATCCGGAGCCAAAAGTGAAAAATTAAGATCTTCGGAAAACCGATCTAAACCATAGAAAATCCGAAGGGCGGTTCCACCATAAAATGCTGCTTTCTCAAAAAAACGGGTGCGCGACAAGCCTGCTAACGTAATCTCTTGCATGATTTCACGTAGTGCAGCCAAAATCTCTTCCTCATTCCGGGGATTATATTCCGCAATCCATTCTTTTATCATATCTCTTTTAATGTTGAAACAAGCATTTGTAAACTGTTTTTCTTGGGCGCATCCTCTAACCAGCTTGATATCATTTCCCGATCCAAGGTAGGCAATACCTGCTCTTCCATGCGAAGATCCTCCAATAAAAAATCTTTCGTTTGTCTTATGCTTCGCAGATTGATACCGGCAGTAAGTACAATCTTATCACACAAAGCCTTTTCCGGAGAGGCGATTAGAGCAAACTGATTTGCTTTGAGTTGCACCCGTCGAATACCATAAGAATAGTAAGGGGTTGGGATTTGTTGATAATCAAACCTACCAATAGGCGTCTTATATCGTTTGGATGGTTTAACCGTTACAGAGCTCACCTCGTATGTACGTTCAGGAATACATCCCCAATAAGATAAGGCAGATTCGAGAGAAACATAGCTGGGGCCACGAAGTTGGTTTGCGATGAGAAAAAAGCTGGGCATTGGCAGCTCCGATGTGGGTCCCGGAACGTACATTCCCCTTTTTAGCAAAATGAGTTTTCCGCTCTTGATCCATTCGCTGATTTTGTCATTCGGACGTTTGTATTCCTTTAGGATTTCCAAAAGCAAGTGCCTAGTTATGGGAGCATCCGTATAATGCTGTATGTGTCTTGAGAAATCCAAGTTGTCAAAATTATATACAATAATCGGATAATTTCCGATTATATACAAATAATTTAACATTTTAAGTTGGTGGTGTAAAAAATCGAATGAAAACGAAAATGGTTCCGATATCAGAGCATCAGAAAGTATAGATCGTTTCCTTTAGCCTATTGTTCGTAAGCGTCCGGTAAACTACATATAACCACGGATACAAAAAAGATTATATTGCCGGATTAGGCGGCTGCTTGTAGGGTTTTGAAATTTTGAGGGAGTAGTTCCTCTA
>Ga0247843_1008380_pt1 | contig 12098 bp, 10 predicted proteins | sample LaCruzMarch2017__FD_192420 | JGI IMG/M metagenome (GOLD analysis project Ga0247843, IMG submission 192420) | Freshwater microbial communities from meromictic Lake La Cruz, Castile-La Mancha, Spain - LaCruzMarch2017_8m | ecosystem: Environmental > Aquatic > Freshwater > Lake | place: Spain...
TGTCGCCCGAAAACTATGGCTGGTGGCTGGATCCTGCGAAAGGCGATCCCACGCCCCTGTTCGAGCCCTTCCCCAACGAGGACATGATGGCCTGGCCGATCGGCAACGCGGTCGGCAATGTGCGCAACAATTATCCGGAGCTTCTGGAAGAAGTTTAGCGCGCAGCCCAGCGCGGGAGTTGCTGTGCCTGCGCACACAGACTAGGTGGGCGCGATGAAAATCCTGACCGTTTCTCCCGAGCACCTGCCGGCCCTTTCTGCACTGGCTGCGAAGACCTTCTCGGATACGTTCGGGCACTTGTATCCGGCGGAAGACCTGCAGGACTTCCTGCGCACGGCCTACGCGCCGGAAGTGCTGGCGGTGCAGGTGGCCGATCCAGATCACTTCTGGCGCATGGCCTGGCTTGGCGGCGAGGCCGTTGCCTATCTTCAGCTTTGCCCGGTTGGCCTACCCCACCCGGACGCAGACCCGGCGAAGGAGGGCGAACTCAAGCGGCTCTATGTGGATGTCTCCCAGCACGGCGCCGGTATCGGCAAGCAGTTGCTCACGCTCGGCCTGGATTACTTGTCGGACCGCTACGGGGACGCGCCGCAATGGATTGGCGTATGGAGCGAGAACTTCAAGGCGCAGGCAATCTACCGCGCACGCGGCTTTGAAAAAGTCGGCGAGTACGGCTTCACCGTGGGCACTGTGACAGACCGGGAGTTCATCCTGCGGAAGGGTTGATCTCTACCCGTTCTAGCGAAGGCCGCGCAGCATGCGGTCGAACGTGTCGAGATAGTCGTCACGGGTGATGCCATTCTTGCCATCGCCGAGCGCGAAGGCGGCGGCGTTGATCGAGGCCTGCAGCATCATGGCGGCGGGCACGGCAAGCTTCTTCGGGAAGTGCCCCTGCGCGGCGATGTACTTGGTGCCGGCAACAAGGCTTGCGCGGCCGAGCTCGAATTCCAGTTCGTGCCAGCGCGCGAGGCCAAGAACGGACGGGCCGTCGATCAGCACGATGCGCAGGTAGTCCGGCCGCGAGGCCCAGTCGAGGTAAACCCGGCAACCGGCGAGGAAGGCCAAGTAAGGATCGGCCGGGTCCAGAGCTGCAATTGCAGCAACGCGCGCCTCAGCGTCCATGTCCAGCTGCAACTGCTTCCAGATCTCGACGAAGAGTTCGTCCTTGGTCCGGAAATAGTGGAACAGCGCGCCTTTGGTGACGCCAGCGGCCGCAGTGATTTCGGCGACCGTGGTGGGAGCAAAGCCGCGCTCGGTGAACAGGTTTTTCGCGGCGGCGACGATCGCGCTGCGGGTTTCGGCGGCCTGGGAACTGGTGCTTTTTGCCATGCAGTTTGCCTCTTGAGGCACTAACATACCAGTGGTATGTAAAATCCGCAACTGCTTCTTTTCGCAGGAACTAAATCTATTCGCGCTCTCTCTATCGCAGGCTGGGTGGGACCCGTTCACGGGGCCGGACTGTGACTTTTCAGACCGCGCAGGTTGCCGTCAGACGGCGCCCTGCGCGGTTTTCTTTTTGGTCGGCCGCGCATGTTGCGAAGCGTTCAGATACAGAAAGTTAGATGCAAACCTGACGGGTGGGAGATGCACGCATCTCCCGATTCAGGGGAATGGCCCTCAGGCGGCCTCTGCGGAGACGCAGGGGCCGTTTCTCGTTTCTGGGCTCAGCGCAGCGGGCCGCAGCGGGCCTCATACTCTGCGATGGCATCCGGCATCCACTGACGGAAATTCTCGGCGCGCGTCTCGGAGGCGGGGTGCGTGCTCATCCACTCGGGCGGACGCTCGCCGCTGCCGATCTCGCCCATCCGCTCCCAGAGTTCAGGGGCCTCGCGCGGATCGTAACAGGCGCGCACGAGCAGATCGAGGCCGATCTTGTCGGCCTGGGTTTCGTGATCGCGCGAGAAGGCGAGGAAGCCGCCTTGCGCGGCTACGCCGAAGGCCTGCATCACCATCTGCTGCTGGCCGGCGCTCATGTCGCCGAGGCCTACAGCAACGGCCATCTGGCCGATCTGCAGCATCTGCTGGGTGCTCATCCGCGCCGCGCCGTGATGGGCAAGCGCGTGGCCGATCTCGTGGCCCATGACGACGGCGAGCTTGTCCACATCGTCGATATCGTCAAGCGAGACACGGCCATCATAATTGCCGGTGATGTCGAGGATGCCGGTATACACGGCAACATAACCGCCCGGCAGGCAGAAGGCGTTGGGGGTGTCGGAATTGACCACGTAATAGGTCCAGTCGAACTTTTCGACGACGCCCGGCATGTCATAGCCCTGCGCGCGGTATTCGTTCTCGAGTTCGAGGGCGGCCTTTTCGAGACGCGCGCCGATCTCGCGGACCGTCTCGGTCAGCTCTCGTGCATCGCCGGTGCAGCTGGCCGCGTCAGCGCAAAGCACAGCATTGCCCTGCTGCTGCTCGCCCTGAAGGATCTGCAAGTAGGACTCGGCGCCGAGCTTGATTTCCTGATCGATCGACAAGGTATTCAACTGCTTCTTGCCAGGCGCGAAGGGCACTTCTTTCTGGTTGGTCTGCCAGTATAAGAACAGGCCGACCAGCGCGATAAGGATGATGCCGAACCGGCCGCCGATGATGTCGCCGAGGCCGTTGGCGCGGATGCGGGGTGCTTCGCGGTTCATGGCGGCGCTCCTTGGAAGCTGGTGGTCCCGTTTCTGTTATCCGAGCGCTGGCGTAAGGGAAAGCGGTCAAGAGCGGGTTTGCGAAGCCGGGCGGTGATCGCTATGTGAAAGGCATGAGCGAACAGACCCCTACTCCGAAACTTCAGATCCGGATCGTTCCGGTGACGCCGCTGCAGCAGAACACGTCGATGATCTGGTCGACGGAAACGATGGAAGGTGTGTTCATCGATCCGGGCGGCGATATCGACCGGCTAATGGGCGCGGCTGAACATTTCGGCGTGAAGATCGTCGCCGTCTGGCTGACGCATGGCCACCTGGACCATGCCGGCGCCGCGATGGCGGTGAAGGAGCGCACGGGCTGCCCGATCATCGGGCCGCACCGGGATGACCAGTGGCTGCTCGACGAGATCGAGGGGCAGGGCGCGCGCTATGGCATCACCGACGGCAAGAACGTGACGCCGGACCGCTATCTTGAAGACGGCGACGAGTTGGACCTCGCGGGCAACAAGTTTGGCGTGGCGCACTGCCCCGGTCATACGCCGGGCCATGTGGTGATCTACAATCAGGAAGGCGCGATGGCTTTCGTGGGCGATGTGCTGTTCCGCGGCTCGGTCGGGCGGACAGATTTTCCGCGCGGCAACCACCAGCAGCTGATCGACTCGATCACAGGCAAGCTCTGGCCACTCGGCGACGAGATGCGCTTCGTGCCGGGCCATGGCCCGATGAGCACGTTCGGACAGGAGCGGATCGACAATCCCTTCGTGGCCGATGCCGTGACCGGCTACGCGGGCGCCGAGAAGGGCGAAGTGGACCTGATCAGCCAGCGGCTGTCGAAACGCTGGACCTGACTGACCGAGAATACATTGGAACCGGGCTGGTTTACGGCTGGCGGGATATCGCCTTCAGGCACCAGCAGATTACTCGGCAGGTGCCGGCTCGGGCGGCTTCGAGAGATTGATCAGGACGGTCAGGAGCCAAGGCGGGATAGGCTTCTGGTTCATGGTTTCCGGCGGGCCAATTTCGCCCTTCTGGAACGCCGTCAGCGTCTCGGACAGCATCTTTGCCGTCTCATCCGGAAACCCGGCTTCCGCGCCCTGCTTCCTGAGTTCGATGATGTAAACTGAAAACCTGCTGCGGGCGCTGGCCACCTCTTCGGCGGGTGCGTCCGTCTCACCCGAGGCCAGCGGCGTCCAGTAGTCGCCGAAGGATCCGGCAAGCGAGCGTATGGCCACTTCGCTGCCGATATACTCCTTCGTGAACCAGAGCGCGCGATCGATCGTCGCCGGACCTTCACCGGTGTGGACGCCGTGCTTGCGGATGAGCTTCTTCAGCTGGTTGGCATCTTCCTCACTGAACAGAAGTGACCGGTAGCCCTCCGGGCCGATAAAATCCTTCACGTCGCCTTCGGCAGCGATCAACATGCGCTCCACCTCGGCCCAGTCGGAGACGATGCCTTTCTCGATCAGCTTCATGTAGGCCTTGGCCTTCAGGGCGAGCGGGAACCGGTCCGACTGGGTCCTTGCGGTTCGGCAGGCCTCGGCGGCCGCCTCGACGAAGGGCAGCAGCACTTTCTCTTCTGCCGTGTCGATCTTGTAAGAGACCGTCTGCACGTCACTCGTCAGCCAGCCCTTGCATTCGAGCGGCACAGTGCCGGTGAGATAGGGGTGCACGACGCCGCCGAAGGCGAGCGTGGCCAGCTCGTCCATGATCGCCCTGCGGCTGGTTGCGGCAATGTTGTAGTCGAGCGTGTTGTAATAGCTGTGACCCGTGGCGATGTTGTAGCGGTTGTCAGAGGTGGATGCGCCAGCGTTATGGAAGACGTCCGATCGCTGCAGGGCGCGCGCGAGATAACTGACGCCGTCCTGGGTGGGTTGTCCGCCGTTCGCGTTCCGCAGGCCCTTGAAGACCATCAGGTCCAGCTCGCCGCCCAGCAGGGTGATCCAGCCATGGTCGGGGCAATCCTTTACATATCCGTCCACCAGGGGGACCTGCACCGGCGCCGTCGCGCCATCCTTGAGCACGGTCTGGACGGCTTCGAGCGTGAGCGGAACGAGCGCCTCGCATCTCTGCGGATTCGCAGACGCCGGCAGGGCGGCAGCAGCAAACAGGGCTGTAGCGAGCACAGCAAGGCGGACGGTGGCCGGCATGTTTCCTCCGTTTTTCAAAGTTTACGAAAGATTGCGCCGGACACCACCGGGGCTTTGCAGATGCAGGCCTATTTCACTTCCGAGACGACGATGAACTGCGGGGCTTCGGCCAAGCCCATGAAGCCGCCCATGACGGTCTGAACCGTTTCGCTGCCCATATCCTCGGCGACGAAGCCGTCGAGGTCAGGGATGGCGAAGGCTTCGATATAGGCGACGCCCGGTGTGCCCTCGCCCATCAGCAGCCGTTCGGCGCGGTAGGTGCGGAAATCCTGCACGCGGGCCAGCGAGCGCATCGCCGGTTGATCCGTGGTGCGCACCCAGGTTTCGAACTGCTCAGGCGTGACGCCTTCCTTCAGCGTGTAGAGGATGAAGAGGTTCGGCGTGGTGGTGACGCGCACCTCTTTGACGATCTCGATCGTGGTCACTTCCGCAGCGGCAGGCGCGGCGGGCAGCTCCGTTTCCCCGCCAATCGAGATGCAGGCGGGCAGGAACAGCGCGCAGGCTGCGGCGACGGAAGCGGTGACAAGACGGCGCATCAATAGAATCCTTGTGCTAGGAAAAAGTCGGCACTGTGACTCGCAACAGGATTCGCAGGCGCTTTCCATGCGTTTCGAAACACCGCGGTGCTTGCCCGCCGCCCCGACTCCCCGCTATACGCCAGCCGTTTGCCCGCCCACCCCGAGGAGAGTCCCCCATGCCGAAGCGCACAGATATCTCCTCGATCCTTGTGATCGGCGCCGGCCCGATCATCATCGGCCAGGCCTGCGAGTTCGATTATTCGGGCGTTCAGGCCGTGAAGGCGCTGAAGTCCGAGGGCTACCGGGTGATCCTCGTCAACTCCAACCCGGCGACGATCATGACCGATCCGGAGCTGGCGGACGCGACCTATATCGAGCCGATCCTGCCGGAGATCGTCGAGAAGATCATCGCCATCGAGCGGCCGGACGCGCTCTTGCCCACCATGGGCGGCCAGACCGCACTGAACTGTGCGCTGGACCTTCATCATGCGGGCATCCTCAAGAAATACGGCGTCGAGCTGATCGGCGCCAAGGCCGAAGCCATCGAGATGGCCGAAGACCGCAAGCTGTTCCGCGAAGCGATGGACCGGATCGGCCTCGAGAACCCGCGCGCGGCGATTATCGCCTCGCCGGAGCTGCCCTCCGAGCCGGGCAAGCCGAAACGCTATGACCGGATCTCCGGCCTCAAGGCGGCGATGGACGCCATCGACGTGGTCGGCCTGCCCGCCGTCATCCGCCCGGCCTTCACGCTCGGCGGCACGGGCGGCGGCGTTGCCTACAACGTGCAGGAATTCGAAGACATCTGCCGGTCGGGCCTCGCCGCCTCGCCAACAGCGCAGATCCTCGTCGATGAGAGCCTGCTCGGCTGGAAGGAATACGAGATGGAGGTCGTCCGCGACCAGGCGGACAATTGCATCATCATCTGCTCGATCGAGAACATCGACCCGATGGGCGTGCACACCGGCGACTCTATCACTGTGGCGCCTGCCCTGACGCTGACGGACAAAGAGTATCAGGTGATGCGCAACGCCTCGATTGCGGTGCTGCGCGAGATCGGCGTGGAGACCGGCGGATCGAACGTGCAGTTCGCGGTGAACCCGAAGGATGGCCGGCTCGTCGTCATCGAGATGAACCCGCGTGTGTCGCGGTCTTCGGCGCTGGCCTCCAAGGCGACCGGCTTCCCGATTGCGAAGGTCGCGGCAAAGCTGGCGGTCGGCTACACGCTGGACGAACTGGACAATGACATCACCGGCGTGACGCCCGCCTCGTTCGAGCCGACGATCGACTATGTCGTCACCAAGATCCCGCGCTTTGCCTTCGAGAAGTACAAGGGCGCAGAGCCCGTGCTGACGACGGCGATGAAATCGGTGGGCGAGGCGATGGCAATCGGCCGCAGTTTCCAGGAGAGCCTGCAAAAAGCGCTCTGCTCGCTGGAAACCGGCCTGTCGGGCCTCAACGAGATGCCCTTCGAGAACGAGAACGCGCTGCGCCAGGCGCTGGGTATTCAGTCCCCGGACCGTATCCGCGTGATCGCGGAAGCGTTCCGGATGGGCCTCAGCGTGGAAGATGTGCAGGTGGTAACCGCGTTCGATCCCTGGTTCCTGCGCCAGATCGAGGACATTGTCCGTACCGAGGGCGAGATCAAGGCGCGCGGCCTGCCGGACACGGCGCATGAGCTGATCGAGCTGAAGGCCAAGGGGTTCTCGGACAAGCGCCTCGGGGAACTGGTCGGGCATGCCGAAGGCTGGGTGCGGGGCCTGCGCCACTCACTGGGCGTGCGGCCGGTCTACAAGCGCATTGATACGTGTGCGGCAGAATTCGCCGCCAAGACGCCTTACCTCTATTCGACATACGAGCATGCGAGCTTCGGCCAGTCAGCGCCGGACTGCGAAGCGCTTCCTTCGACGCGCCGCAAGGCCATGATCCTCGGCGGTGGTCCCAACCGGATCGGCCAAGGCATCGAGTTCGACTATTGCTGCTGCCACGCGGCCTTCGCGATGGAAGACCTCGGCATTGAGTCGATCATGGTCAACTGCAACCCGGAAACGGTGTCCACGGACTATGATACGTCAGACCGGCTTTACTTTGAACCGCTGACCATCGAGCACGTGATGGAAATCGTGCACAAGGAGCAATCCAGCGGCGAGTTGATGGGCCTGATCGTCCAGTTTGGCGGACAGACGCCGCTGAAACTGGCGGCTGCGCTTCACAAGGAGAAAGTGCCGATCCTCGGCACGACGCCGGAATCGATCGACCTGGCGGAAGACCGCGAGCAGTTTGCCCGCCTTCTCGACCAGCTCGGCATCCAGCAGGCGCCGTCGCGTACCGCACGCAGCATCGAGGAAGCGGAAGTGAAGGCACGCGAGATCGGGTACCCGGTCATGCTCCGCCCGTCCTTCGTGCTGGGCGGCCGAGCCATGGAAATCGCCCGCAATGACGAGGACCTGCGCAAGTTCGCAGCCGAGGCGCTGCTCGTCTCCGGCGACCAGTCGCTGTTCATCGACCGCTACCTCTCGGACGCGATCGAAGTCGATGTCGATGCGATCTGCGACGGTCACGATGTGCACGTGGCCGGTATCATGGAACATATCGAGGAAGCTGGCGTGCATTCCGGCGATTCGGCTTGCGCACTGCCACCGTTTACGCTGTCGCCCGCCATGCAGGGACGGCTCGCCAAGCAGACAATGGCGCTCGCGCGGGCCCTCGATGTCAAAGGCCTGATCAACATCCAGTTCGCGGTGAAGGGCGAGGAGATCTACGTTCTCGAGGCCAATCCCCGCGCCAGCCGGACCGTGCCGTTCGTCGCCAAGGCAGTCGGCGCGCCGATTGCGGCGATCGCGGCCAAGGTGATGGCCGGCCGTCCGCTCACGGACTTTGACCTCCGCCATGCAAATCCGCGCCGCATTGCCATCAAGGAGGCCGTATTCCCGTTTGCGCGCTTCCCGGGCGTCGATCCGCAGCTTGGCCCCGAAATGCGCTCGACCGGTGAAGTCATGGGCTGGGATGATGATTTCGGCATGGCGTTCCTCAAGAGCCAGCTCGGCGGCGGCATCCGCCTGCCGGCCGAAGGCACCGTGTTCATCTCGGTGCGCGACGGCGACAAGGCCGGCGCGGTGGAAGCGGCTCGCAACCTTGACCGGATGGGATTCACCATTCTTGCCACCAGTGGCACAGCCAATCATCTCGAAGCCAATGGCATCCCGGTCAAACGGGTCAACAAGGTGCTGGAAGGCCAGCCGCATATCGTGGACGCGATGATCAATGGCGACGTCCAGCTCGTGTTCAACACGACCGAAGGCGCCGCATCGCTGGCGGATTCGGCGTCGATCCGGCGCACGGCCGTCGCACGTAAAATCCCTTATTTCACAACCCTTGCCGCCTCGATTGCCTCCGTTCAGGCGATCGCCAGCATGAAAACACGGGAAATCTCCGTACGCGCCTTGCAAACCGCCTGACTTCGCCCCACTTGACGCGATTGCTTTTTGAAACCACGCTTTTAAGCCGCGCAAGATGAGGGAAACTCACGATGGAACGCATTCCGATGACTGCCGAAGGCCATGCTGCTCTTCAGGCTGAACTCAAGGTGCTGAAATCCGTGGAGCGGCCGAGTATCATTGCGGCCATTTCCGAGGCGCGGTCGCACGGCGATCTTTCGGAAAACGCCGAGTATCACGCCGCCAAAGAGAAGCAGAGCTTCATCGAGGGACGCATCAGCGAACTCGACGACAAGCTGGCGCGCGCCGACATCATCGACATCAGCAAGCTGGGCGGCAAGAAAATCCGTTTCGGCGCGACGGTCACGATTGTCGACGTCGATTCTGAAGAGAAGTTTACCTACAAGATTGTCGGTGAAGACGAGGCGAACGTCAAAGAAGGCAAGATTTCTGTGACCTCGCCGCTCGCCCGTGCCATGATCGGCAAGGAAGAAGGCGATGAGGCGGAAGTCTCCGCGCCGTCAGGCGCTCGCGCCTACGAGATTGCCAAGGTCGTCTACAAGTAAGGAACACGCGTGATGGGTGCGCCCACTGGGACATTGGGGCCTTCCATCTGGGCGGCCTCCGATGGCCGCGCCGGCAATGCGTCCCAGGTGCGTGCGCTGGCGCAGGCGCTCGGAGAGCCTGGCCGGTGGATGCGTATTGCCCACATCCATGGTGAAGCGCACCGGCAGGCGCCGATGGTGCTGGCGCCCGGCCGGCCCTGGACCTGGTTTCCCGCCGATCGTTGGCCGAAGCCTCTCTCTGCCCTTCCTGCAACCCAGCGAGGCCAGTTTGCGCCGCCCTGGCCAACCTTGTGGATTGCGGCTGGCCGCCGTTCAGCCGCCTTTTCGAAACTCGTCCGTGAACGGTCTGATGGTAGAACCTTCTGCGTTCATATCCTCGACCCCTATGTGTCACCGTCCAACTTTGACCTGCTCGTGGTGCCCGAGCATGACGGCCTGACCGGCCCGAACGTTGTCCCGGTCGTTGGATCTCCGGCCTATTTCAGTTCCGACAGCCTCGAAGAAACCGCGCAGGCCTTTGCACCGTTGGCGGACGAAACACGGCCGAGCGCGATTGTCATTCTGGGCGGAAACTCGAAGGTCCACACCTTCACACCGCAAGCCGCCGCGCGCCTGGAGGCGCAATTGAGGCAGCTCACGAAGGAAGGCTGGCGGCTGCGCCTGACAACATCGCGGCGGACACCGGTGGGCATAGTTGCACAATTCCGCCAGATGGCAGCCGAAACCGGCAACCAGTTCTGGAGCGGCGCGCAGGATGGCCCGAACCCTTACCTCGCCTGGCTAATGTTTTCGAAGGCGGCAATCGTCACCGAAGACAGCGCAAATATGCTGTCCGAAGCGGCCTGGCATGGCTTGCCCGTGCAGATCGCGCCGCTCGAAGGCCGGGCAGAGAAGTTCACCCAGCTTCACGACAGCCTCATCGCAAGAGGTGCGGCGCAGCGCTTCACCGGCAAGCTTGATCTGTGGACGTACGAACCGCTGCGCGAGGCAGACCGCGTTGCCGATATCATCGTGTCGAAACTGCTCGAGCGATTTCCGGCGCCCGCCTTTGCCAGCGGCGTTGCGGCGCCGGACTGGCTCAGCTGATCCTTAACCGGCCTGAAGTTCATCGCGGATCTGCTCAAGCAAACGCATCTCGCTGGCGTGGACTTCACCGTCGGCATGCATGACATCGCCGCAAGCGGTGATCAGCTCAAGCTGAGCATGCGCGGGCCGTGCGCCGATCTCGTCGAGCGAAGCGCGGACCTGATCTTCGGTGGGCCGGAGGCGGCGCAGGAAGCCTGTAACCTTGCGGACGCGCGCATCGTCCAGTTCGATGCCGAACACATCTGCGCGGCGGCGGACATAGGCAAGGATCGCGTCGGCTTCGGTGATCGAAATCTGGCCATCGGATTCCGCCATGGCGGCCATCAGGGTGATGTCATGGCCCAGCTGCTGGCGAAGCAGGGAATAAACTGAATCCGCCGGAGGCCATTTGTCCGGCGTCGCGTAGCCCTCCGAAGCCAGAAGGCCGGCGTCCACCGGATCGAGGCCGAAAATCTCGGCAAGGAATGTGGCAGGCGGCTCGAAGACAGCGCCGTTGATATCCATGCAATACTGGATGCGGTCAGCCCGGAAATGCATTTCCCTTCGCGTCTCGGCGCAGCGCGCCAGAAGCAGGATCCGCAATTCGGACGTGCGCTTCAATGCGCGCATGGTGATGCGCCGCGTACTTCTGACCCCCTGCCCGTTGACATAACAGATCACGAAGGTCTGGCCTGCAGCACTGGAGCTTTCGGACAGGTCCTCACCATCCGGATGCGGCTCGTCAGCGTCCAGAATCCGTGCGGGCAGCGCCGGTTCAAACCCCACATCCAGGCGGGGCGGGGCCTGATCTTCCAGTTTTTGGAACAGGAAGTCCGACAGTGCTGATTTCAGGCCCATGAATCTCTCCGGTCAGTCGGCGCGACGCTACTCAGGCAAACGGGGGCGTCAACTCTATTCAGTGACGGAGAGTCGAAGCCGGCCCGCGACTCAACCGCAGGCAGGCTTTGATGCCTTTCCGTTAAGCATTCCCGCTGCGGTCAGATGGCAGCAACACGTTCGTCGGCGGGTAGAGCCCGCGCAATGAAGCCGCCGCCCAGGATTCGCGAGCCGCCTTCGGGGTCGTAGAGAACGGCCGCCTGGCCACGCGCGACGCCCTCTTCTGGCGCGTCGAAGAACACCGCTGGCTGGCCATCCTCGAATCCGAGCCGTCCGGGAACCGGCGGACGGGTCGACCGGACGCGGATCAGCACGGGGGGGCCCGCATGCGCCGCGTCCTCGAGGCTGCCCTGCCCGAGCCAGTTCAGTTCTTCCAACAGAAGGCCGCGTGTCATCAACGCCTCGCGTGGGCCGACGAGGACCCGGCGCTTCGGCGCATCGATCTTGACGACAAACAGCGGCTCGCCGGTTGCGACGCCGAGGCCGCGGCGCTGGCCGATGGTGTAGTGGATGACGCCCTCGTGCTCGCCGAGCACGCGGCCATCAATGTGCTGGATCTGGCCGGCGCGGCCGGAACCCGGGCGCAGTTTCTCGACGACCTTGGCGTAAGAGCCTTCGGGCACGAAGCAGATGTCCTGGCTATCCGGCTTGGCAGCGACCGGCAGCGCGAATTTCTCAGCCAGTTCGCGAACCTCCGTCTTCGGAAGATCGCCGAGCGGGAAGCGGATATAGTCGAGCTGCGCGCGCGTCGTCGCAAACAGGAAGTAGGATTGGTCACGGCTCGCATCGCGGGCGCGGTGAAGTTCGGGCCCGTGCTCGCCCATCGTGCGGCGGA
>Ga0247843_1008384_pt1 | contig 12097 bp, 13 predicted proteins | sample LaCruzMarch2017__FD_192420 | JGI IMG/M metagenome (GOLD analysis project Ga0247843, IMG submission 192420) | Freshwater microbial communities from meromictic Lake La Cruz, Castile-La Mancha, Spain - LaCruzMarch2017_8m | ecosystem: Environmental > Aquatic > Freshwater > Lake | place: Spain...
AGGCAAAGTGCTCGACGATGGCTGGACGGCCGTAACCCGCGACCGTTCCTTAAGCGCGCAGTTCGAACACAGCATCGGCATCACCGAAGACGGTTGCGAGATATTTACGGCCAGCCCCAAGGGGTGGCATCAGCCGCCTTATTGAGGGGTTTCACCAAGCAGCGTCATGCTGAAGCCACGCGGACCGGAGGGTCTAGAGGCGAAATGGACCCTGAACCAAGTTCAGGGTGACGAAGCTGTTAAAGCCGCAACCCAGCCGTCTCGTCCAATCCGGCCATGATGTTTAGGTTCTGCACCGCTGCGCCGCTCGCGCCTTTGCCGAGATTGTCGAGCATCGCCAGCAACCGCACTTGCGACCCGTCTTGCGACGCCAGCACATACAGGTCAAGCCGGTCGGATGGCGATTGGTCCGCGTGCATCAATAATTCGCTTGGCGCAGCTTCGCTGTGCACCGTCACCAGCTTTGACCCTGCATAATGCGCGGCGAGTGCGTCGCGTAGCGCATCCGCGCTGCCTGCACCCGTCATCGCAGATAGCGGCAAAGGCACTTCAACCACCATGCCGCGAAAGGCGCGGACGACGGCGGGTGCGAAGATGGGCGCGTATGTGAGGCCGGCATGGACCTGCATTTCGGACACATGCTTATGCGCCAGATCAAGGCCGTAGCTGCGATAGCCGATATCTGCGCCCTCACCTTCGAACCTTTGTATCAACGCCTTACCACCGCCCGAATATCCCGACACGGCGTTGACGGTGTAAGGCCAATCGGCAGGGAGCAAGCCCGCCGCCACCAAAGGCGCGACGAGGCCCAAAAATCCAGTGGGGTAGCAACCGGGGTTGCTGACCAACCGCGCAGACGCAATGCGTTCGCGCTGACCCTTGCGATATTCGGCAAAGCCATAGGCCCAGTCGGGGTCAATACGATAGGCCGTGGACGCGTCAATGATGCGCGTCGTGGCAGATGTTGTCATCGCCACCGCCTCTTTCGCGGCGTCGTCCGGCAAGCACAGGATAACGAAGTCGGCGTCGTTCAACGCGTCGCGCTTCGCAGCCACGTCTTTGCGTTTGGCATCGTCCAAAGCGATCAGCGAAAACTCCGCACGGCCAGCCAGCCGGTCGGAGATTTCAAGGCCAGTGGTGCCCGCTGCGCCGTCGATGAAGATAGTTTTGGTCATCTCAAATCACCGTAGCCCTGAGCAGCAGTTGCAAAGCAACTGCGCCCGTCGAAGGGCGCTTTTCGTGTAACGCTGGTTCCGATAGGCGTCCTTCGACTTTCGCCAGCGCTGTGCGCTGACGGCTCAGGACTACGGTCAGGCATACAGGCCAAGCCTTGGGTCAACACTCCACCCTTTTCCGCTGTAATATCGCCACCTCATGCTCGGCAAAGCGTGCCGCCGCGTCCGCCAGCGGTTCCACGCTTACTGCCATTGCGGTTCCATTGGCGTGGATGATGTTGTCGGCGTCGGCCATTATGCCGACATGGCCGGGGAAGAATACCAAATCGCCGCGTTCCAGCCTTGCGCCTTCGGGCAATTTCGCGCCAAAATCGGCCATCTGCATATCGGCGTCGCGCGGGGCCATGATGCCTTTTAGGCCAAAGACCAATTGCACAAGGCCCGAACAATCAATGGCGTCGCCGCTGCGTCCGCCCCAGCTATAGGGCGTGCCAATAAGCTGCTCCGCAAGATCAGCGGGTGATGCGTCTACGCGCCCGATTTCAGACACATGCGAATGCGGCACAAAACCATTTTCGCACGCCAGATATTTGCCGCACTCGCTAAGGTCGCCGCAAAGCAAACGCGCGCCCATAGGATAGCGCGCCAGCACGGGCGCTGTCGTCGATGGTGCCGCCAAAAGCAAGGTCGCCGACGCGCTGACGATATGCGTGGCGGCAAAATCATCGCCCAATTCGGCAAAGCGCAGATAACCCAAATAATTGTCGTGCAGGCAATATCCCCATGCCCATTCGCCCGCGACATCCAACACGGCAAATTCCTCGCCATGCATCAACGCGCTGACCGGCTTGGATGTCGCATGCGCCTCCGCATGGATTTCGGTCACAGGCGCGATCCCCGTGCGCAGCATGGGCACAGCATAATGCGGCGCGAACAGCTTTCCAGCCAAGCTGATATCGGCAAGGTCGCCACGGATCGGCGTTGTCCGTTTGTCGCCGACAAGGCTATGCCCGCTTAATGTGTAGATAGGCCGTGCCCCCGCCTGTATCTGACCGTCTGCCAACTGTTTATGTCCCCCAAAATACGTCGCACCAGCGTAGGCTGGTGCCTATCTCGCCTGTCGTTCAAAACCGAGAGACGTAATGGGCCCCAGCCTGCGCTGGGGCGACGAAAAATTTCTTTTATAGCCCTTAGCCGACGGGATAAGTTTCCGTCAAATAGCGAAAGACAGCCCGCAATCCAAGCGCCTCTCCGCCCTTTGGCCTGCCGGGCTTGCTCGTGGGCCGCCAGGCGAAGGTGTCCAGATGCACCCAAGGCACATCGTCAGGCACGAATTTTTGCAAGAATAACGCCGCCGTGACCGCGCCAGCAAAGGCACCGCCGCTATTGGAGGTGTCGGCGATGTCGCTGTCGAGCATCTCCATATAGGGCGCCCACAGTGGCATCCGCCAGAGCGGGTCCGCCGCTGCCTGTGATGCCGCGAGAATAGCAACTGCAACGCTTTCGTCGTTGCTGAACATGGCTGGCAGATCAGGGCCAAGCGCAACGCGTGCCGCACCGGTCAGTGTGGCAAAATCAATGATCAACTCTGCCTTATCCTGTATCGCTTTGGTAAGCGCATCTGCCAAAACCAATCGTCCTTCGGCATCGGTATTGTCGATTTCTACGCTTATGCCCTTGCGGCTTTTGATGATGTCGCCGGGGCGCATCGCGTTGCCCGCTATGCTGTTTTCCGCCGCCGCCACGAGCATATGTAACCGCACCGGCAAATGCGCCGCCATAATCAGCTCCGCCAATGCCAAGGCATGCGCCGCGCCGCCCATATCTTTCTTCATCAGCCGCATGCCAGAGGCGGGTTTGATATCCAGCCCGCCGCTGTCGAAGGTAATGCCCTTACCCACAATCGCGATACGCGGGTGGCGCGGGTCGCCCCATTCCACTTCAATCAGGCGCGGCGCATGTTCACGCGCGGCGGCCTTGCCAACGGCGTGAATGAGCGGATAGCCCGTTTCCAGCGCATCGCCAGCCGTGACAATGACCTCTGCCTTGTGCGATTTAGCGATGCGCTTTGCCTCGGCCTCCAACGCATATGGCCCAAGGTCGCCCGCTGGCCGGTTGACAAGATCGCGCACCAAAGCGGTTGCGGCGGCCTGCAATACGGCCAAGGGGATGCGGGCGGGCTCGCGCACCAACAAGACTCGTGGTCCGATAAGCTTCGGCTCGCTCAAATACTCATGGTAGCGATATTGCCCAAGTATCCAACCCAGCATAGCATCGCCCGCATCATAATCGGCAAGCCGATATGTGCCTTCGGGAAGGCTGTCTGCGGCTTTAGCTAAATGCCACACACCCGGTACGGCGGCATCGGAAACGCCAGCGACGGCAGCCCATTCGCCGGGTTTATCTCCGGGCATTATGGCTATTTCGTTGGCGTTACCTTCAAACTTTTGTGCCTTAATAGCGGTTCGGGCCGCATCGGATTGCAGCGCAAGCCATGTTTCAAAGCGGCCTTTGTCGGTGATATGAATAAGGGTGGCGGCCTGCGCATTGTCAGGCTGGATCAAATTGTCATAACGCATAGACACCGCGATAGCCGGAATGGCATGTGAACGGGAAATTATTTAGAAATGTCGCGTATTTTTCTTATTTGCATGCAATCGCTCCGCCGCGCCGCGGAGCCGCGATAATGCGAAATTCGCAAAAGCTGACGGGCGCCATCGACGCCCGTCCAATAAACATCATTCCGCAGCGATAAGCGTTTCGGTGTTTTCATCATGCTTGCCCGCAAAATGCGGCGCCGAAAACACCATGACACCGTCATCAATGGGGTCTTGTGTCAGGATTTTCTTCTCTGCGGTGTAATTTTGCAAAACACGCCATGGGTGACGATCACCATTCTTCGGCAGCGTGTCGAAACTGCGCGCGAAATAACCGGAGCTGAAGTCCGTCACAAACGGCAATTTGGGCATGTCGGGGTCATCCAGAACCGGTGTTGCCACCAGTGCATTCTTGTCATCCATTTTCCACAGCAAGCGGCAAACATAATCCGCCACAATATCGGTCTTTAGCGTCCAAGATGCGTTGATATAGCCAAATACACTGGCGAAGTTCGGGATGTCGTTGAACATCACGCCCTTATAATTGAAATGCTCGCCGAAATTGACAGCTTCCCCGTCTACACTGATCGCGGTCTTGCCCATGGTGACAAGGTTCAGGCCCGTTGCCGTGATGACGATATCGGATTCGATATGCTTGCCCGACTTCAGCTGAATGCCCGTCTTGGTAAAATGGTCGATATGGTCGGTGACAACTTCCGCCTTGCCCTCGGTAATCGCCGTGAACATGTTGCTATCGGGAATGAGGCACAGGCGTTGTTCCCATGGGCCGTATTTAGGGACAAAATGGGTGTCGACATCAACCGACGCTGGCAAAGCGTCCCGCGCCATATTGACCAGCTTCGCCCCCAGCTTTGCAGGGTTCCGACGCGCATACCAATATGTGAAACGTTGCATATTGATATTGCGCCACCGGGTCAGCGCATAAGCCAGCTTCTCTGGCAGAATCTTGCGCACAAACTTCGAAAACGGGTCAATGGCGGGCCGCGAGACCATATAGGTTGGCGAACGTTGCAGCATGGTCACTTGCGCGCCTTGTTGCGCCATTACAGGGACAATCGTGACCGCCGTCGCGCCTGAACCAATAACCGTAACCTTCTTACCCGCATAATCCAAATCCTTGGGCCAATGCTGCGGATGGATGATTTGACCACCAAAGTCAGCTTCGCCCGCAAAATCAGGCTTATAGCCTTGATCATAGTCATAATAGCCCGCGCACATGAACAAGAAGCGCGCTGCAAAATGCCGTTCGGCACCACCATCTGCGGCCTTGGCCGTTACGTGCCAGCGGGCATCGGGGGTCGACCAATTGGCCGAGATAACCTTGTGACCAAAATGAATGTGCGGCGTAATGTTATATTCGTCGGCGGTTTCATGGACATATTCGTGGATAGAGGGGCCATCCGCGATCGTTTTTTCATGCAACCATGGTTTGAAACGATAGCCCAGCGTATGCATGTCGGAGTCCGACCGGATACCAGGATAGCGGAACAAGTCCCACGTCCCGCCCATATCGGCGCGTTGTTCCACAATCGCATAGCTTTTGTTCGGGCATTGCATCGTCAAATGCGCCGCAGCGCCAATACCGGACAGCCCGGCACCCACAATTAAAACATCTACTGTCGTCTCAGCCTGCGCCATATGCCCCTCCACTTTGTGTCAAAATCTTACTGACATCGTTGCAAATTGCAACCGGCTTTCGCGTGGGAGAAAATACGGCTACGGCAGTGCAGAACATAAAGGAAATTAGGTCCCATGCGCACCCAAACTGACGAAGACTATGTCTATGATGAAGCATCTGGCGAATGGGTAAGCGCCGCCGACGCACAAGCCGCGACCGCGCAAAATGAAGCTGTCGAAGTCCGCGATGCAGTGGGGAATCTACTTGCCGACGGCGACCAAGTGACGTTAATCAAGGACCTGACGGTCAAGGGCGCGGGCCAGACGTTAAAACGCGGCACGTTGATCAAATCGATCCGCTTAACGGGCGACGCGCAAGAAATTGACTGCCGCTTTAATGGTATCAAGGGCCTGGTGCTGCGCGCCGAGTTTGTGCGGAAACGGTGATGATCCGGTCAGGATTGCGCGTAATTCTCGCGATTTTCTATTTGGGCGCAGGCATCGCGCACCTCATCTCGCCACACGGATTTTTGGCCATTACGCCAGATTGGGTGCCCTACCCCGCGTTCATGGTCGCGTTTACGGGGGTGGCTGAAATCGCTGGCGCGATTGGACTGATGATTCCGCAGACCCGCAAATGGGCAGCGTTTGGCTTGGCGCTTTATGCCTTGTGTGTCTGGCCAGCCAACTTCAACCACGCAATCAATAGCATCACCGTTGGCGGGGAAGCATTAAGTTGGTGGTATCATGGGCCACGACTGATGTTTCAGCCTGTCCTGATTTGGCTTGCCCTTTGGGTGGGGCATGTCACCGATTGGCCATTTGGTAAATTGCGGTAATATTTGGCACCTTCTTTCCTCCTCCCGCGTTCTCCCCTTGTCCCTTCATGAGAAAAGGAATGAGAACATGCATAAGGACGGCGACAAAATCGATGTGACGGAAGAGGAAGCGAGCGGCGGCGTGAAAAATGTCGGCCTGCGCTATGTTCTGGCCATTTCGCTTTTACTGGCAATCATTATATTGTCGGCCATGTGGATGACGGGGGCCCTATTGAATTAGCGCTCACCCTTCTTGACATCCGGCCACCCAATGCCCAGTTCGGTCGATGCGGGCCGGGCCCCTCTGGTCGTCATGTGACGGCGATGTCGGACCGCTTCATAAGTTCAAGAGGAGACCCGAAATGAATGCAGCCGTTGGAATGCCTTGCCCTGTATGCAAGGTGCCACTTGTCATGAGTGATCGCCAAGGTGTCGAAATTGATTATTGCCCGCAATGTCGCGGCGTATGGCTGGATCGCGGTGAGCTGGATAAGATTATCGAGCGCAGCGCCGCGGCCGACATGCCGCCACAACCTGCGCCGGCCCCGCAAGCACCCATGCCACCCCAAGGCGGCTTTGCACCACAGGGCTATCCTATGCAGCATCAAGGCTATGGCCATGGCTACCCATATCAGAAGCGAAAGAAATCGTTTCTCGAAGAGCTTTTCGATTAAGCATCCGCGCGCAACAAAAAAAAGGGCCGCCTTTCGGCAGCCCTTTTTTTAACTTTCCGGCTGATTAATCAGCGGCGGACAGGTTGATGGCCGAAGCCTTACCGTTGCGGCCGATTTCCACTTCGAAATTCACGCGCTGTTCTTTATCAAGCGTGTGCATGCCAGCTGCTTGAACAGCCGAGATGTGTACGAAGCTGTCATCACCGCCGCCATCAGGCGCGATAAAGCCATAGCCCTTGTCTGCATTGAAAAATTTTACGGTGCCTACTGGCATAATATGTTCCTTTCACGAAACAGGTGACCACCTGACAACAGCGCCAAGTGGGTAGCCAAGTCGTGGTAGGAAAAACGTTGCCCGTTCCGATCATATGACCGAAGACGCGCCTCAAAAATCCGTCGCGGTCGACGATAGCGTTCCGTCCGTATAGGCCTGATTTACATAATGTGCAAACCAGAAGCGCAGAGTAGCGACTTATGCGCTCATACCCCCATTTTCGGCCACTCCGCCGCAGGCGTATTGCTCAGGGTCAGGACCCTAGTCTTTTCCGGTTGGCGACCACGCTTTTGGCATAATGCGCGATGCTGCCGCTGATGATCGCCTCGGGGCTGCTGCCCAGCTTTCCGGTCATCAGGTCGCAGCCAAGTGCAATGTTAGCCGCGACCTTCTCCGTCACCATCCGCTCCACCTCTTGCACCGCCGCTGGCCCGCCTTGCACCAGGCTACCTATACGCATCGCGATCACCATATTGGATTCGGCGGCAAGCGCCCAAGCATCCATGCCGATGTCGAACCAATTGGGGTTTTTCGGTGTTGTGGTCATGCCCAACCCTAACCCGCCCAGCCAAAATGTCACGCGGCAATACTGAGGCGGGAGTTGCTGCGCCGCCTGCCCCCCACCCATAGTTTCCATTTCACAAAACCGTCACATACTCCTAAGGCGCGACACCTTATATGTGCAGAGTGTCTTTAATGTTTGAAGTTGATGCGGTTATCACTTGGGTGGACGGGGCGGATCCGGCGCTGAAGTTAAATCGTGATTGTTATCTCGCAAAGGCGAATGCGCTCGCCAAAACGGGGGCCAAAGCGCCGTTGCATGACAATGGCACTAACCCCCATCGGTGGCTGTGCAGTGACGAGCTGAATTATTGCGTGCGTTCCATCGCCAACAACGCGCCGTGGGTGCGGCGGATCTGGATTGTGACCGATAATCAGACGCCCGAAATCATGCAGCTTCCCCCCGAAATCGCCGCAAAGATCAGCATCGTTGATCACAGCGAGATTTTTGCAGGGTATGAGGAGGCGTTGCCCACGTTCAATTCGCTGTCGATTGAAACGATGTTGTGGCGCATAGAGGGGCTGGCCGAACATTTCTTATATTTCAACGATGATGTCTTCCTGACCGCGCCAGTAACACGATCGGATTTCTTTGCCGCCGATGGCCCGGTGCTGCGCGGCAAATGGACGAACCACAGCGACCTTGCCGCAAGCGGCGCAGCGCGGGATGAGGCCAGCCTGCTAAACCATTTTAATCAAATCAACGCTGCACAGATGATTGGCTATACCGCCGACCAAGTGTTCGAAAGCGCGCATGTCGTCCACCCGATGCAGCGTTCGGTGATGGCGGAATTATTCGACACATATCGCGAGGCGTTCATCACCAATGCCAGCTATCGTTTTCGCGATGCGGGGCAGTTCCTGCCGCAAAGCCTGCATAATCATGCCTGCCTTGCCGACGGCAGCGCCGCGATATTGGACACGCGCGATTATTTGCATGTCGCGGTCGGCGCGACCGACGCTTGGTCCGCCGATGATGTCAGCAGCTATTTATGCGGCCGCGAATGGGACGCGATCAAATTCCTGTGTGTCAACGACTTGCCAGAGGTCGAACGCAGCTTCCCCGATGCCCGTTTGTGGATCGAGGAAGCGATTACCCGCACAGGTGCCGCCTAACGCTTAATCATGTTCACGGTCGCCCGCGCCCATATATAGCTCGCGGCCGGTTTCGTCATAGACCTTGCTCATTTGCGCCATGCCGGCCTCTGCCTCTTCTGCCGCCACGAAATTGTCCGCTGGCTGGTTTTGCAGCTTGGCAAATTCGCGCACTTCTTGGCTGATCTTCATCGAGCAGAATTTCGGCCCGCACATGCTGCAGAAATGCGCGGTCTTTGCGCCTTCGGCTGGCAGTGTCTGGTCGTGATATTGCTCGGCCGTGTCGGGGTCGAGGCTTAGGTTGAACTGGTCGCGCCAGCGGAATTCGAAGCGTGCCTTGCTTAACGCATCGTCTCGGACTTGTGCGGCGGGGTGCCCCTTGGCCAAGTCGGCGGCATGTGCGGCAAGCTTATAGGTGATCACGCCGACCTTCACATCGTCACGGTCGGGCAGGCCCAGATGCTCCTTTGGCGTGACGTAGCACAGCATCGCGGTGCCGTACCAACCGATCATCGCCGCGCCGATGCCGCTGGTGATATGGTCATAGCCCGGCGCGATGTCGGTGGTGAGCGGTCCAAGCGTGTAGAATGGCGCTTCGCCGCACACCTCAAGCTGCTTGGTCATATTCTCCTTGATCTTGTGCATCGGCACATGGCCGGGGCCTTCGATCATCACCTGAACGTCGGATTTCCACGCGCGGTGGGTCAGCTCGCCAAGTGTGTAGAGCTCGGCAAATTGTGCTTCGTCATTGGCGTCGGCAATCGATCCGGGACGTAGGCCATCGCCAAGCGAATAGGCGATGTCATAGGCCTTCATAATCTCGGTGATGTCGTCGAAATGTTCGTACAAGAAACTTTCCTTGTGATGCGCAAGGCACCATTTCGCCATGATGGAACCGCCGCGTGACACGATGCCAGTCATGCGCTTGGCCGCCAATGGGACATAAGGCAGACGGACGCCCGCGTGGATGGTGAAATAATCGACGCCCTGTTCGGCCTGCTCAATCAACGTATCGGCAAAGATTTCCCATGTCAGGTCTTCGGCCACGCCGCCGACCTTTTCCAGCGCCTGATAAATCGGCACGGTGCCGATGGGGACGGGCGAATTGCGGATGATCCATTCGCGCGTGTCGTGAATGTTGCGGCCAGTGCTTAAGTCCATGACGGTATCCGCGCCCCAGCGGATCGACCAGACCATCTTGTCGACCTCAGTCGCCACATTCGATGCGACCGCGCTGTTGCCGATATTGGCGTTGATCTTGACCAAGAAATTGCGGCCAATCGCCATCGGTTCGGATTCAGGGTGGTTGATATTGTTGGGAATGATCGCGCGGCCACGGGCGATTTCGTCGCGGACAAATTCGGGCGTGACATAATCAGGGATCGACGCGCCAAAGCTTTCGCCGTCACGCTTATATTCGGCAAGCCGCGCGCGGCCCAAATTCTCGCGCTCGGCGACATATTCCATTTCAGGGGTGATGATGCCCTTACGCGCATAATGCATTTGGCTGACGTTCATGCCTGGCTTAGCGCGAAGCACCTGTTTGCGGACATTGGGGAATGGCGCAACGCCGCCGCTGCGGTCGGGGCCAAGCTGGCCATTGTCCTCAGGGCGGACTTCGCGCTGGAACACCTGTTCGACATCGCCGCGTTCGTGAATCCAGCTGGAGCGGATTTCTGGCAGGCCGGCGTTTATGTCGATTTGCGCGTCGGCGTCGGTATAAGGGCCGCTTGGGTCATAAACGCGGACGGGGGCGTCATCGCAGCTTGGGTCGAGATATATCTCGCGCATGGCAACGCGGCGCGGGCCGACATAGATTTTCTTGCTGCCGCGAATGGGGCCAGTGGTGACGCCGATTTCGGTCCCTGTCATTTCGGTGCGCGCGGGAATGTCTGCCATATAATCTCTCCAAAATTTCATAAGGAGAGCGAGTAAGCGTGAAGACCGGGGTCGGTCCTCGCCAGTCCCCCGGACTGGCTGCGGTCTCACCTCCCTACGCCCGCATCAACGGGATCAGGTTCAGCGGGTCGGATGGCGTTACCCATCCCTCTCAGTCACACGACTCCCCGGGGATGGAAATCGAATAGACGAGACGGCGCTGTCAGTCCAGCAGGATGAATATTGCGACGGCAATAACCATCAAAGCGAATATCGTACGTGCGACGGCGGTGCGTTTTTCGAGCAGCTTCGCCAATGGCAATGCGGCCAATGTTCCGCCTGCGCCACCTGCAACCAAAGCGCCGAACAACGGCCAGATAAGCTGCCCTGACGCGGCATAAGACAGGCTGGTTGCGCCACCGAATAAGCTGACCGACACTAAAGATGATGCACCAGCATTGGCGAGCGTCATGCCGGTCGACGCCATCAACCCCGGCGCAATCAGGAAGCCGCCGCCAATACCGAAAAACCCTGCGGCAAGCCCAGCGATCAAGCCAACCGGCGCAAGCTTAAGCACCATCGGGGCGGTCAGGCGAACTTTAGGGTCACCTTCGCTTTTCTTTGGAATGAGCATTGAGCCTGCAATTGCGATCATCGCGACCGCAAACCACATCAGGAGGGCATCACCATCCACTTGCTTGGCCAATTGCGCGCCCACAAGCGCACCTGCAAGGCCAGCTATGCCGAAGGTGATGGCGCAGGGCCATTTTACGCGCCCTGCCCGTGATTGCGCGGCAAGGCCGATGGTCGCATTGACCGCAACTGCCGCCGCCGAAGTGCCAATCGCGGCATGGGTATCGGTCAGGCCAACGACATAGATCAGCCATGGCGTTGCCAGCACCGATCCACCGCCCCCAAACAAGGTCAGCAGCAGCCCAATCAGCATCCCGCCCAATGCGGCAATCAGCAGGGTTTCCATACCCATATCAAGCCGGCTTTGCGCGATTCCACGGCGCGAGTATCAACAACCGCGCCATACCGCAAAATCCGCTGACACCTGCGAAAGTGAGGCCTGCACCAACAAAGCCAGCAAGCACAAACCAGACCGGCGTAACCAGAAAGCCAAGGATGACGCCGATGAGTACAAGTGACCCCGCCGCAATCTGCACCTGCCGCATGATTTCCATCGGCGCGTCAGCATCAGTTGCAACGGGCAGCCCCGCCTTCACCCACGCATCCAATCCGCCATCAAGAACAAACGCATCGCCACGTATACGCGCCGCCAGCCGGTCGCAGGCCCCTGCCGTCCGCATACCAGAGCGACAGGTGATTATGACATCGGCGTCTGGATCAACCGACAGATGCGCCTTTTCCCAAGTCGACAGCG
>Ga0247843_1008386_pt1 | contig 12096 bp, 12 predicted proteins | sample LaCruzMarch2017__FD_192420 | JGI IMG/M metagenome (GOLD analysis project Ga0247843, IMG submission 192420) | Freshwater microbial communities from meromictic Lake La Cruz, Castile-La Mancha, Spain - LaCruzMarch2017_8m | ecosystem: Environmental > Aquatic > Freshwater > Lake | place: Spain...
TCTTTATCGTCGATGTCGAAATAGTCGTCGCCGATATTGCGACCTCCGACGATCGTCTCCCCGTTGGGAGTGCCGCCATCTATGGTGAAGGTCTTCTTATGATTGCGATGATTGATCTTCGCAAAGTCGATGAGGGGGGCGTAGTTATAATAGCTAATCTCGATACCCTCTTTAGCCATTTCGTGTACAAAGAAGGCGTCGACGTTAGGTCCGAAAATCTGTCGATCGAGCATCAGCCGAATCGGAAAATTCTTACCTTTCATCGCGCGGGCCTTTTTGACGAGAGCGCTCAAAATCATGCACCCCGACTGGTCGGTTTTGAAGATGTAGCTTTCGATGGAGATGCTTTTCTGGGCGCGATCGATCATGTCGAGACGGGTTTTGAGAGCGACGCTGCCATGGTCCTGAAGTGAAACCTGGTGCTCGCCGGAAACGTGTTTGACGTAGCCTTGGGAACGCGGTGTTGCCGGCACGTTGTTCGAATTGCGCGACTGATTCTGGCGATCGTGACTCGAGCCCGCTTCGGCCGAGAGATGACCGACGGTCGAGACAAACGCCACGACAACGGCAATAGCCTTAATTTTCATGCTCCGATTCTAACCGTTGGCGGGCTCTGCTCGTGTTAAGATTCGGCTAAGAAGAGGCTCAAAAACTGAGTTTAGAAGAGAGCGCTGCCTGCTTCTGGCTTTCAGCGAAAGTCTTAAGCTTGGCCGCAATCGTCCTGTCGGTCGTGCCGAGGATACGAAGCGCGAGCAGCGCTCCGTTTGCGGCGTTGCCGATGCCCACGGTCGCGACCGGCACACCCCTCGGCATCTGCACGATCGAGTGAAGCGCATCCTGACCCGCGAGCGGGCCGACCGGACAAGGAACTCCAATCACAGGAAGTGTGGTGTTTGCCGCAAGCATGCCGGGCAAGTGAGCCGCCCCACCCGCGCCCGCAATGATCACCTCGTAACCGTTCGAGACGGCGGCTGCCGCAAAGTCGAGCATCTCTTGGGGACTGCGATGAGCCGAGAGCACTTGCGCGTGAAAAGCGACGCCGAATTCTTTCAGGATATCGACGCCTTTTTGCATCCATTCCCAGTCGGTCGTGCTGCCCATGAGAACTGCAATTTTTGAGTGCGTTGGGAGGCTCATGATTTCCAACTTAGTCCAAACTTATTCAAAATGGAACAAAGCCCTTTTTGCCAGAGGAACACGGGGCGCGATAGAGGAGAAATTTCTCGACACCCCAGAACGGAATATTCTAAGAGTTTGACATGCGAAACCTGACGATTGCCGGCATATTTCTATTGGTTCTGAGTGCCTGCTTGGGCAAGGACGGCAGCGGATCCGACCCCAACTTCGAGGTGGCAGATGCCTGCGGTGAAGCTTTCGTGCAGGAGAACGATACCGGTGCGGGTTGCCGTATTCGACTTGTGAGTCCAGCTAACTGCGAAGAAATTGATCTGAGCAACGGCAAAACATACAACTTCGAGTGGACCACGGATGGCAGCACTTGCGAAACGCCGTGGAAAATCTATCTCGCAGTACCTCCTGCAAACGCGCAGACCGGAGAAAATGTTTACACCTTCAGCTATTCGGTGGATGTGCCCGGTGGCATCACCCGCACAAGTGGAATTGTTCCGGTTTCAGCAGAGACTTTTCAAGGACTCGATCCCAAGGGCGGCTATTTCCATTGGACGGTCGCGGGCTACTACGGAGCTTTCCCTCAAAGTCGCGCCTTTCGCATCAAACGCTAAGGAGCTTAGAAAACTAAGCGCCGAGATAGGCTTCGCGGATTTTAGGATTGTTTGCAAGCTCCGAGGCCTTGCCCGAGAGCGTGGTGTGCCCTGTTTCGAGAACGTAAGCGCGGTGAGCGATACTCAGCGCGGCTGCAGCGTTTTGTTCAACGAGTAGGATCGTCACGCCTTGCTTGTTGATCTCGACAAGCGCTTTGAAAATCGCTTCCACGAGAAGTGGCGCAATACCGAGCGAAGGTTCATCGAGCATGAGAAGCTGCGGACGTTGCATGAGTGCGCGCGAGATTGCGAGCATTTGCTGTTCGCCACCGCTCAGCGTGCCGCCGAGTTGTGGGAGGCGCTCTTTTAGGCGTGGGAACAAGGCGAAGACTTTATCGTAGTCTTCTTCGATGGCCTGACGATCCGCCGCGGTTTTACGCGAACGGATGTAGGCACCCATCTCGAGATTTTCTTTGACGGAAAGGCCTGCAAAAATACGGCGACCCTCGGGAGAATGGGAGATTCCAGCCTGGACGATACGGTGGGCTTGGTTGTGGAAAGCCTTTAGATCTTGACCTTTCCATTCAATGCGCCCTTGATTCGTCGGCACAAGGCCTGAGATCGCGCGAAGTGTAGTGGTCTTGCCGGCTCCGTTGGAGCCCAAAAGAGTCACGATCTCGCCTTGATTCACTTCGAGGCTCACCTCAAAGAGAGCACGAATCGCTCCGTAGCTTACGCCGATTTTTTCGACCTTAAGCATGTGTCCCTCCAACGCTTCCGCCCAAGTAAGCCTCGATCACACGCGGATCGTTCTTGATCTCTTCGGGTTTGCCTAGAGCGATAAGTTGGCCGTAATCGAGCACGTAGATACGCTCGCAAATTTTCATGACGAGACTCATGTCATGCTCGATGAGAAGAACAGTGATCTTGAAGTCCTGGCGGATTTTCTGGATATCGCGTGCGAGTTGAGCTGTTTCGGAAGGATTCATTCCCGCAGCCGGTTCGTCGAGAAGAAGAAGTTTGGGGGATGTCGCGAGGGCACGCGCGATTTCGACCTTGCGTTGTTCGCCATAAGGAAGGCTCGAAGCCTGGGTGTCGGCCCGGTGATCGAGGTTGAGCACGCGCAGGATTTCCATCGCCTTCTCGCGCATTTCGTTCTCGCGGCGTTTGAAACGGCCCAATTGTAGAATCGATTCGACGAGAGAGTAGCCGCGCTCTCGGTGAAGAGAGACGAGCAAGTTCTCGAGAACTGTCATCGATTTGAAGAGACGAATATTTTGGAAAGTGCGCGCAACGCCCTGCGCGGAGATTTCGTGAGGCTCTTGGCCGTGGATATCGACGCCCTTCAGGCAGATCTTGCCGCTTGTGGGTTCGTAAACGCCTGTGAGCATATTAAAACAGGTCGTCTTGCCGGCGCCGTTAGGACCGATGAGTCCGACGAGTTCGCCCTCTTGGATCTGGATGCAGACTTTGTTGACCGCAACAAGACCGCCGAAACGGATCGTCAGATCTTGAACGTCGAGAAGTGGAGTCGTCATGCGCTCACCTTCTTCTTGGGCCGAGCGAATCTAAAGTAGAGACCCATGAGACCCTTCGGTTCCCATAGCACGACGAGGATCATGATCAGTCCAAAGATCAGCATCCGAATCGACGAAAGAGTTTCGCTAAAACGCAGCGCTTCCGGCAAGAGTGTCACGATCACAGCACCCAGGACGGCGCCGAGCTGTGAACCCATGCCGCCGACAACGATCATCAGAAGGACCATCACAGAAACCATGAAGGTGAAGTTCGAGGGATGCAGGAACTGCGAATAATGCGCGAAAAGTGCGCCCGAAAGTCCCGCGAAAAATGCGCCGACGACAAAGGCGAAGGTCTTATAGAAGCGCACATTGATGCCCATCGAGCGTGCTGCGATCTCGTCTTCGCGAACGGAGAGAATGGCACGTCCGGTACTCGACTTCATAAGACGGTGGATCGTAAAGAGACTAAAAATCGTAAAAAGCACGACCCAGAACGGGAACCATTCCCCAGTAAGAAGTGGAATTCCAGGGAATCCGCGCGAGGCTCCTACGCTTTCTGTGTTCAGAAGAATGATGCGAATAATCTCGCCGAAGCCCACCGTAGCGATGGCCAAATAATCGCCCGTGAGACGCAGACAAGGAATGCCGACGACAAGACCCGCGATGCCCGCAGCCGCAGCTCCGACGAGCACGACTGCTATCAACGCAAGCGCGGGTTGAGCGGCCGCAAACTCGGGCATCCAAAACTTCGAAGCCGCTGCCGCGACATAGGCGCCGACAGCGAAAAAGCCTGCGTGTCCGATCGAGAACAGACCGCAGTATCCGTTAATGACGTTGAGCGATGCCGCAAGGATCACGTTGAGGCACAGCAATTGGAAGATCTGAAGGAAATAACTCATACCTTCACGCGCTCCGCCTTACCCATGATGCCCCAGGGTCTAAACATAAGGACGAAAATGAGAATCGCGAATGCGATCGCGTCGCGGTACGAACTTTCGCCGTAACCGACGACGAGCGCCTCGGAAATGCTTAAGATAAAGGCTCCAATGACGGCTCCTGGGATCACTCCGATGCCGCCTAAGACTGCGGCGGTGAAGGCCTTGAGTCCGGCGAGCTGCCCCATGTAGGGCTCAACCTGGTTGTAATACATGCCGACGAGCATGCCCCCTGCACCCGCAAGAGATGCTCCGATAAAGAACGTGAACGCAATGACTCGGTCGATCGGCACGCCCATCAGTCGGCTTGCATCGAAGTCCATCGAAAGAGCACGCATCGCGCGACCGATCTTCGTTTTCATGACGATCGTATTGAGAAGAAGCATCAGAACAACCGCGATGATAAAGACCATGATCTGGTTGCGCTGAATGATGACCCCGTCGAGAGCCGAAATCCAAGTGCCCACTTCGTAACTCACGTCTTCGAACGGCTGTGGAAAAGGACGAGGCTGAGCGCCCGCGATGAGGCGCATCAGCTCAAGAAGAACAATAGAGACACCGATCGCGGTAATGAGAGGCGCGATACGAGGAGCTCCACGAAGAGGACGATAAGCGAATCTCTCAATCAGCACGGCGAAAAGACCTACGATCGGCATCACCAGTAGCAGAGCCGCCCAGAAAGGCAGACCCAGCGTGCTCAGCAGGAAGATGCCGACGTAGCCGCCGATCATGTAGATCTCGCCGTGCGCAAAGTTGATCAGCTTCAGGATCCCGTACACCATCGTGTAGCCGAGAGCGATGAGAGCATAGATCGAGCCTTGCGCGAATCCGTTAACGAGATATTGGACGAATTCGCTCATCTAAACCAACTTAAGGCTGAACGCGTTGTTTGAACTTGTGTCCGTTTTTGTGAGTCGAGATGATGACAAGAGGCTTGGTCGCGTTGCGGTTGGCATCGAGAGTGATGTTTCCGGTGATACCTGCGAAGTCTTTCGCCGAGTTGATCGCTTTCTTGAGGCCTTCGGCATCGGTCTTGTAACCGTTGCGTTTGAAGGCATCGACTGCGAAGTAGACAGCGTCATAACCGAGAGCGGCCATATCCGACGGCGACTTGCCTTTGTTGAGGGTGCCGAACTTTTTAACGAAGCCCTGAACGGCCGCATCGGTATCTTCGTGCGAGAAGTGCGCGGAGTAGTAGTGTCCTTCGATTCCGTCACCCGCAAGTTGCGCGAGAGACTCGGAAGACCAGCCGTCGCCGCCGATGAAAGTGCCTTTGACTTTGAGTTTGGTCGCTTGGCGCATCATGTTTCCGACTTCAGAGTAGTAGCCGGGGACGAAGATAACGTCGGGCTTCTTGGTGCGAATCTTGGTGAGTTGCGAGGAGAAGTCTTGGTCGCCCGCTTGATACGAGACTTCAGCGACAATTTCGCCACCGAGAGCTTTGTAAGCTTTGCGGAATGCGGCTGCGAGACCTTGCGAGTAGTCGGAAGCGGAATCGAGAACGATCGCAGCTTTTGCGGCCTTAAGGTCGTTCTTGGCGAATTTCGCGAGAGCCGAACCTTGGAAGTCGTCAATGAAGCAAATGCGCGAGATAAAATCGCCATTCTGCGTGACGTTGGGGTTGGTGGAAGCGGGCGTGATGAGAGGAACTTTGCCGGCTTGTGCGATAGGAGCTGCCGCATTGGTGTTCGAGGACGCAACCGACCCGAGGATGACATGAACCTTGTCGATGTTGACGAGTTTCTTGACGGCGTTGGCGGAATCCGTAGGCTCTGATTTTTCGTCTTCGAGAACGGGAACGATCTTAACCTTGCCCGCTTTGTTGATCTCGTCGATCGCAATTTTTACGCCTGAATAGACGTCGGCACCGAAACTCGCCGTGCGACCGGACATGGGAAGGTAAATTCCAACTTTAAGGGTTGGAACAGCTGCCTTGGCTTGAGCAGAGAGGGCTCCAGCCACAGCGAAAGTAGTCATGAACGCGAATGATTTACTGATTTTTCCAAGCATGAGGGGACACTAAATCATGGATTTCAGGGTATCAAGACGTGCGAATTTTTAAGGGGTCACGCCTTTTTAAGGCTTAAAGCGGGCCCAAAATCCAGATTCTCTTTGCTCTAGATCGATGCGCGCTTTTTCGATTGAAAGACCGTCTTCTTCCTTGAGATTGACGTGTCCCATCTTGCGGCCCGGGGCCAAGAGGGTCTTCCCGTACCATGCGAGGTCCCCTCGGAAGAGGGGCCGAAGTTCTTCGACCGTTTCCGGGTCGACGCTGAGAGACGAAAGCTCGCGGGGCGCGAGAAGATTGCGCATCAAGTAGAAGCCCTGGATATTGAAGGGCACCAGGGACTCGTTCATGAGGGAGCGAATATGGTTATGGAACTGCGAGCGATCGCCCTCAAGAAGCGTGAAATGACCACTGTTGTGGACGCGAGGGGCGAGTTCGTTCACGAGAAGCCCCCGCTTCTTGTCCCAGAAAAACTCGAGTGCAAAACACGCGAGGTCGGGACATCTTTTGGCGACGCTGAGCGCCCATCGCGAGGCCTGCAGCGCGAACTCGGCCTCGATTCCCATCGGAACGGCCGGTCCCCAGACTTCTTGGCAGGCTCCCGAGACTTGGCGGGTGAGCATCAGGGGGTAGCTCATGAACTCTCCCCTTTCCTCGCAGGCCACCGCAACGAGAGCGAGCTCGCGATCAAAATCGATGCGTTTTTCGGCATAGAGACGTGAAGATTGCGCAAAGGCCTTGTCACAGAACTCACGAAGCCCAGGAAGACGCGAGACTTCGCGCACTTTCTCCACGAAAAAATTACCCTTCCCGTCGTAGCCGCCCTGAGCCCGTTTAATAACGAAGCCTTTGGAGAACTTGGCGGCCGCCTCTTTGAGATCGGCGTCGAAATCGGAGTGCCGAATCTCCATGTAAGCGGGTTGGGCGATGGAGAGGGATTCGAAAAGCTTCTTTTGCTCGAGCTTATCTCGAAGCATCTTCATCGTCGCGAGTCCGGGTTTGACCACGAGCGCAGGATTGACCTCAAGGATCTTATCGACCCAGCGTTGGTCGAAGAACTCGCTCTCAAAACAAAGCACGTCGATTCCGCGCGCAAAATCTTCAAGTGACTGAGGAGTGAGGATGCGCACGAAGGGCAACTGAGCGAGAGGTTCATCGAGACTTTGGATGAGGCCGCAAACCTCAAAACCCAAATCCTTGGCCGCTTGAGCAAGCATCCATGCGAGTTGGCCCCCCCCGAGGATTCCGACGGTTTTATTCTGCGGGGGAGCTTGGCTCATGACGATCACAGACTCTCAACAATTGTTCGCACAAACAAGACGACCAGCGATAAAGATAGAAGGATTTTTATGTTCCATCCGCGCCAGCGGAGCGCAAATCCGAGCAAGATCACGAAAAACAGCAGCGGGTTCCACTGGATATCTTCAGGCCATGGACTTAAGGCCCCGATGCATAAAAGCGCGAGCGCAGGCACAAAGCCTCCATAGAAGGCCGTGGCAATCACCGGACTCGCCTGGGTCTGCTGACGAGAAGTTTTGCCGAGCACAAAAAATACGAGCCCGATGCCGAGCGCCATCACCGCAAAACCAGCCCATGACGCCCTCGAATACGCGAGATGCAAAAGCAAAACAGGCAAGATCGAAGGACCGAGCGCGGCCCATACGCACGAGCGCGCCAGCTGTCCGCTCATCACGTTGTCGGCCCAGATGTCGTTGAGTAAAGCCATCGCGACCCAAGGGCTTCCCCAGGCGCCCAGAGTGACCAGAGAAAGCGCCGCGAGCATCACGAGAGGATCGAGACGAAGCGTGACGGTCGAGCTGCGTTTGCGAAGCCAAACATCGAGACTCGAGTGCAGCGTCGCGTAGGCGCCGCAACAGAGCAGAATCGTGGCATTCGGCCATGCCTGTAGAGTAAGCACGATAGCAAGCAGCGAGGCGAGAAATACGTAGCGCGCCGAAGATTGTAAAAGCGCAACTCGGAAGACGCGAAACGTCTCGCAGAGAATGGCACCCAGAAGAACGGCTTGCGCGAAAGCGACGCCTTGAGTGACGGTAGTGGAAAATACAATGGTAGTTGGAACTTCGGACTCGAGAACAATCGCCAGAAGCGTGAAAAGAAGCGAAGGAATGAGATAACCCAAGACTCCACTCAGACGCGTGAGCGAATTTTCGCTGGCATTTGTCGTGAGCTGGTAAAACTCGCGCGGTTCTAATCCAAAAACAATCGGGGCTTCCGGATCTTCTCTTCTCAGAGAAAAACCCGAAAGCCCCTTTTTAAAAGACTCGAAAAAAGCGTTCTTAAGCTTCGACCGCATCGTCCGTGTGCGTGACGGGAGCGTCGCCCATCATTCCGCGCAATGTGTTCTTCAGCTTCATCGATTGAATGAAGATGTCGTGCTCGACCACATTGCCTTCGTTCACAGAAGGAGCTTTATAGTAGAAGCTCAGCCATTCTTGGATGCCCGAGAAACCGGCGCGTTGCGAGAGATCGCTGAAGAGCGCGAGGTCGAGAACCAAGGGAGCTGCGAGGATCGAGTCGCGGCAGAGGAAGTTGACCTTGATCTGCATGGGGTAACCCATCCAACCGAAGATATCGATGTTGTCCCAGCCCTCTTTTGCGTCGCCGCGAGGTGGGTAATAGTTGATCGTCACCTTGTGGTAGAGGTTCGCGTAGAGCTCGGGGTAGACCTTGGGTTGGAAGATCGTGTCGAGAACGCCGAGCTTGGACTCTTCTTTGGTCTTGAAGTTTGCTGGATCATCGAGCACTGCGCCGTCGCGGTTGCCGAGGATGTTGGTGGAGTACCAGCCCGCGACGCCGAGCATACGAGACTTAAGTCCGGGAGCAAGGATCGTCTTCATGAGGGTTTGACCCGTCTTGAAATCGCGTCCCGAGATCGCAACGCCCTTGTCCTTAGCGAGCTTAATGAACGCAGGGATATCGAGAGTGAGGTTCGGAGCGCCGTTACAGAAAGGCACGCCTTCCATGATCGAGGCATAGGCATAAATCTGCGAAGGAGCGATTTCTTCGGAGTTCGCTTTGAGGCCGGCTTCGAAAGCTTCGATCGTCGCGTGTACGTTCGAGGGCTTGCAGTAAGCTTCGGTCGATCCGCACCAGACGGTGACGAGACGCGAGCAGTTTTTTGTCTTTTTGAAGTCCTGGATGTCAGCGCGAAGAGCTTGTGCCTTTTCCCAGAGCGTTCCGGTTTTTTGGTTGGGACCGGTGATGTTCTTGATGTACTTCGCGGAGAAGACAGCAGGCATCGGCTTGATCGCGGAGAGTTCTTCCTTGATGGCTTCGATGTGCTTGGACTCGAGGACTTCGGCCTTTGTGCAGACTTCGAACATGTTGTCGGGGAAAATGTCCCAGCCACCGAACTCGATGTCCTTGAGTTGCGTGAGAGGAACGTACTCGTTGATCAAAGGGAAGCGTTCTTCGTTACGAGCGCCGATGCGAATCGTGCCCATTTGAGTGAGCGACCCGAAGGGACGCGTGAAGCCTTTGCGCGAGGAAAGAACGCCCGCGATGAGAGTGCTAGCGACAGCACCCATACCTGGAAGAAGAATGCCGAGTTTTCCTTCGGCGGGTTTAACATTGATTTTTTTTGCAGGTGACATCTCAATACTCCTTGATGGTCTCTTTAAGGGTCTTCAATTCTTCGAGCAGGTCGCGGCAGAACTCTTCACGGATTCCCTGATCAACGACGCCGGAACTGTCGGGTGTTTTGAAGCGCGATTCCTTGAGGAACTTACGGGCTCCCGGAATGGAATACCCTTCGTTGTAGAGAAGATGCTTGATCTTGTGGAAATTCTCTACGTCTTCCTCAGAATAAAGACGCTGGCCGCGACTCGTTTTGTTGGGTTTCAAAAACGGGAATTGTGATTCCCAGAAACGCAAAACGTGCGGGACAACGCCAATCTTCTCGGCCGCTTCTTTGATGCGGTAAAAAGCCATGCTCCCTAAAAAAGCACAGCTTTGGCGCGCCGTCTATAGGCCAAGCATTCTGCCTTCTTAGACCGGGAATTTAAAGTAGCCATCTTAGATCTTGATCGTAAATCCGACTTCGGCACGGATCACTTCAATCCAGGTCGCCTCCGGGTCCCGCTCATGGCGAGGAGGCAGGCGGAATCCGGCCTTTAAGCGTAGGCGATCGGTTTCGAAACTTAAAGAGCCGAGACCGACACCAAGGCCCTCAGGAATCGAGAGCGTGCCATGGATGAACTCTTTCCATGCGCCTTCTTCTTCGGGTTGGATGATCTGGTAGCCAGACGGAGTGGCATCCCATTCACCGAAATCGTGTTTCGAGGAGCTGTCGAATGCAGTCGCTTCGTCTTCGTCTTCGATTACGTGTAGTTTGCGTTCCCAGCTGCCCGAATGGAAGCTTTCTTCGACAACGATCTTGCGCCCTTCGCTTTCAAGAAGCCAGAGCAAGGTTTCGCCCTCTTGAACGTCCGTATAGGCCTGACGCTCAATTTCTGATTGGGGTTCATATCTTTGCCCGCTCGGGAGCGAGAAGCGATGCTCGGCAAAACCGGCTTGGCTCCAAGAAAGAGTGAGGGTCAAAAACAGGGTACCCACGGGCTTCAATTGAAACGACATGGGTCTTAGGAAGCAGCAACCATGCCACTTAGAGATTACGCACATTAAGCCGGGACGCAGGGGTCCAGGCCTGTTTAAGAACTAGGCACCGCGCTCACAAAAGCCGTCACGAAGTCCGCTGCGCCCCAAGCGAGGTTAACGTAGGGCAGTATTAGAAATGCTCCAAGACCAGCATGGATATTGGACCACGCCCACATGTTTTATCACCGAAGCTCAGCGCCGAATTTTTTCTTAAGGCCATCAAGTGCTTGCGTGACAGCCCCTTGAATCTCAGGATCCGAAAGAGTCCCCTCGCCTTGCAGGAATAAGCGGTATGCCAGCGAACGCTTACCGTCGGGCATCTGATACAAGTCCATGCAGCGCAGTTCTTTGAGAAGTCCCGCAGGCAGTGACTTTTGAACCGTCTTTTCGATTTCGGCGTTTGAGGCTTCAGGTCCGAAAACGAGAGAGATGTCGCGCTCAACAATCGGAACGCGACGGCTCACGCCGATCTTGCCGTAAGGCGAAGTTTCTTTCTCGGTCTTGCCGGAGCGAAGACTCGCCATGATTTTTCCGAGGTCTTCGAAAATACGGACTTCTCCAACGGCGACGCCAATACTGAGACCGGTCGGAAGATTCAACCAATCCGATTTTTCCATCGGATGAAGTTCGCCAACGTAGCCGACGATCTTGCCTGGAGCTTTGCCAGGCCACACGAGAACGGCACTGCGTGTGGGGTGTAAGAGTTTTACGGGAATCCAGGGTGCGTCTTTTTCGAGAGCGCTTAACCATTCGGGCTTGGAAATGAAATCTTGGAGAGGGATAAACTGAGTGCTCGCCCAACGACCTTCGATCGCGGAGAGATCAGGAAGAAGTTTGTCGAGAACACCGCGTGCATCGTAGTAGTCCACGAGACGCTTGCGGTCCGCGGAAGTCTTATCGGTCGACCAGTGCTCTTTGTAGCTGCGACCCATCATCGCCCATGAGACGTGATATGACTCGCGTACGGGAATCTTCGCCTTGCTCGCAGCGGTCATGTCGCCTTCTGCATCAGTACTCACGTCGCACATTTCGAAAACGTGGCCACAATCGAAAACGCGTGCGTCGGTTTGGCCGAGAGCGACGTGGTTCGAGAGGATCCCAGAGAGGCCGAGGAACAAGTTCGGACGCAGATACTTCCAGTCGGCCGAGAGGGGGTTCTCGAGCTCGACCGCTTGGGGCGACTGAAGTTGCGCGAGCTGCTTATCGGAAACAAAGCAGTACGGCATCATTTCGGCGAGCCCGGTGTCGACCATGCGACCGCGAACGCGCCTGATCTTTGAGTATAAATCGTAAGT
>Ga0247843_1008388_pt1 | contig 12092 bp, 11 predicted proteins | sample LaCruzMarch2017__FD_192420 | JGI IMG/M metagenome (GOLD analysis project Ga0247843, IMG submission 192420) | Freshwater microbial communities from meromictic Lake La Cruz, Castile-La Mancha, Spain - LaCruzMarch2017_8m | ecosystem: Environmental > Aquatic > Freshwater > Lake | place: Spain...
CGCTCAATGTTTCCTACCCAGCACCGCAGCAAGAATCACGAGACCCATGGCGGGGACTGCGGTGGCGGCGAAGATGTGGGGCAGCGGGAGCTCGGCCATGCTCTCCAGCGGGCCGACTCCGAAGGCGGCAACGCCGTAGCCGAGTTGGTAGATCGCTATGAGCAATCCGGCGACTGAGGGGGCGATGGCGGGCATGCGTTTTTGGCCAAAGCTGATGATGAGAGGCAGCATGGCGGAGCATCCCAGGCCTGCCAGGGCGAAGAGAGCGAGGCCGGGCAGCGGGCTCCCTGGAGGAATGAGCGGAACGAGGAGGAATGCGATGCAAATGACGGCGGGGAGAATTTTGAAAACAACCCGCTCGGGCATCCATCGGTCGATCAAGGCGAAAAGCAAGCGCCCGCCAGTGACAGCGCCCCAGAAGAGCGTGAGGGAGAGGGATGCTGTGGCAGTGGTGTTTGCGAGAGCGCCGGACATGAGGATCGACCCCCAGTTGCCGTTCATCGTTTCGCAAATCCCGTAGAGCAAGGCGGCGGCGGCAAAGGCGGGAAAGACAGCTGGCACTACGCCCGAGGCTTGATCATTACATGTAGAACCTGCCGAAATGGTGAGCGGCAGGGAGAAAACCAAGAGCCCGCCGCAAAGGATAGCGACGAGGACGGGCAATCCCCACCAGCATCCCAAGCCGATAAAAACCGCTACAAATGCCGGTGCCAGCGCTGTGCCAAGCCCGAGCAGGGTATTCAAGGTCAGCACGGCACGGTCTGCTGTCAGTGGAAAAAACGCGGCGGCGCAGGTGTTGATGACGGGAACGGTGAGGCCGAAGGCCAGGCCCATGCAGGTCGTTGCCAGAAGGAGCACCGCGTAGGCGGCGGTGTGGTTTGCCATGAGAAACTGGCTCGCGATGAGAAGCCCCATTGAGAGAAGATTCGCCAGCATTCCTGCCAGAAAGACATTTTTTGCCCCCAAACTCCGCGCGAGAGTCGGGGCGAGCAGGGAGCTGATGATTGCCATGATGGCCTGCGGCACGAAGAGCATGCCGTATTGCGTGCTGCTCAGGGCGTAGTGCTGCGGGCTTGTGAAAATCGCCCCCGCTGCGGGGAATGTGACGAGGGCGATGCCCTGGGCCACACCTGTTCCGAAAACCGCTCCCACAGCTGCACGGGAGGGTTTTGATGAAGAAGGGGGCATGGCCGTCCCGGCCGTGTCGAGGCTGACGCTCTTTGCAGTGTGCGAGTCGGATTTGGACCGATTCATCAACGCCCACACAGGCGGGACGCCTGTGCTCCTCTCTTTGGATCGCGCTTTTTTACCACGCTTTTACTTCAGCCTCTCGAGGAGGTGGTCGCCGACGCGGAGGGCGTTAGCCATGGCCGTCAGCGCGGGATTCACCGCGCCGATGCTCGGGAAGAACGAGGTATCCACCACATAGAGGTTGTCGAGTTCGTGGGCCTTGCAATTCGTGTCGAGCACGGAGGTGGCGGGATCGGTGCCGAAGCGGCAGGTGCCGGACTGGTGGGCCACGCCGCCGATATCGATCTCGTTTTTCATGTAGAGATTTCGAGGGATGAGGTGCTCGTGCATATCGAGGTGGTTGAGCATCGACTTGAGCTTCGCGTAGAGGCGATTTTTTGGCTCCTGGTTGTTCGGCGTGTAACTGAGCGTGATTTGGCCGTCGCGGTTGATCATGACGCGGTTGTGAGGCGAAGGCAGGTCCTCGGTGGAGAGCCAGAAATCGACGGCGTGCTTCGCGACGAAATCGAGCGTGAACATCGGAGCGAGCCCGGCTTCGATCGGCTTCTCGCCTTTATACATCGGGCCTTGGGATTTTCCGACCATCTGGATATTCCCCATCGGAAATTCGAAGTCTTTCATACCGAAGTAAAAATCATTCAGGCCAAGAGTTTTCTGGTATTTCGTCGGATTCGGCTCCTTGGAAATCGCCAGCACGGCCTGGCTGTTGTGATACATGTAGTTTCGGCCGACCTGGTCGGAACCGTTGGCGAGGCCGTTCGGGTGTTTGTCGTTGGCCGACATGAGGAGGAGTCGGGCGGAGTTGGCCGCTCCTGCGGAAACGACTACGATGCTGGCGCGGAAGGTTTCGGTTTTTCCGTCGCGATCCACGAGGACTTCGCTTACGGATTTTCCGGTGGGGTCGGTGACGAGTTTGAGAACCTGCGAATCGGTGAGGAGCGTGACATTCGAGTGCTCGAGCGCGGGACGCACGCCCAGAACCTCGGCATCCGACTTCGCTTGGACGAGGCAGGGAAATCCATCGCAATCCTCGCAGCGCACGCATTGGCTGTATGGCATATTCGCCTCGTTGAGCATGATGCCACAGGGCGAGTGGAAGGGATGGTAGCCTGCGCGCTTGAGATCGTCGGCGAGTTGCTGGATGCGCGGCTCGTGGGAGACGGCGGGAAAGGGATAAGGATCGCTGCATGGCGGCTCGGTGGGATCCTCGCCGCGTGCGCCATGGACACGATACATGCGCTCGGCCTTGGTGTAGTAGGGTTCGAAGGTCTCATAGGCAAGCGGCCATGCAGGCGAGATGCCGTCGTGGTGTTTCAGGACGCCGAAGTCCTCTTTGCGCAGGCGATACAAGGCTGCGCCGTAGAGTTTCGTGGCACCGCCGACGAAGTAGTGGACACCGGGCTGGAATTCCTTGCCGTGCTTGTCGCGCCAGGTGTCCTTCGATGTGTAGCGGTTTGCGATGAAGACTTCGGAGGCGGACCAATTTTCTGGTTCGCGGGGAAGCCAACCTCCGCGCTCGAGGATGAGGATGCGTTTTCCAGAGGCGGCCAAGTGATGCGCCAATGTGCCCCCGCCCGCGCCGCTGCCGATGATGATGATGTCGTAGTCGTTGTTCATGGATTTTTAGCGTTCGATTTGTGGCACGGGTTTCGCACCGATTGTATTGAGTTTGATCGCCCAGACCGAGTCGGACGAGCAAATGAAGAGGATATTGTTGTCGCGGCCGCCGAAGGTCAGGTTCGCCGTCTGCTTGGGCAGCTTGATTTTACCGATCATTTTGCCCTTGGGGTTGAAGACATGGATGCCGTCAAGCGCGCCGGAGTAAACGTTGCCCTTTGCGTCGAGCCGCATGCCGTCGGGGAAACCGGGATAGACGACCGCGAATTCGCGCTGGTTTGAGATCGTTTTGCCATCCGCCGAAACATCGAACGCATAGATCGTATGCGGCTTGTCGTAGTAGTAGGTGCGCGGCGCTTGGATAGCTCCGCTATCGATGATGTAGAGAATTTTTTCATCCGGCGAAAAGGCGATGCCATTAGGCATTTGGAGGTTGCCGGTCACCACGGTGAGAGCCTTTGTTTTGGGATCGTAGCGGTAGACATTGTTTGGCAAATACGCCTCTTGCGGGAATTGCAGCGAGCCATAACTGGGGTCGGTGAACCACACGGAACCGTCGGATTTCACCACCAGATCATTCGGGGAATTCAGCGGCTTGCCATCGTAGGAGCCAACGAGCGTTTCGACTATGCCGTCGTGTTTTGTAATGGAAACCCGGCGTCCGGTCGTCTCGGCCGTGAGAAGATTCGCGTTGAGATCGGCCGTTTGACCGTCCGCAATGCTGGAGGGATGCCGGAAAACCACCGGCTCGCTCCAGGAGGCTGGCGTGATGGTGTTGTATGGCGTGAGGCCATGCCAGCGGATGAGGTTGATGTTGTCGTTGATCTGGTCGGTAAAAATGAGAAAGCCCTCGTCGGAATTTTTGACGGAAAGGAAAACAGGCCCCTCTGTGAAGCCAAAGCCCTTGGCGAGATGCACAAGAGCCGGTTCTTTGCCAAGAATCTCCGCAAACGAGGAATCATAAACCTCCAAAGGCAGTTGGGGATTTTGAGCCTCCGGGTAGGGAGGGTTTTTCTCGTAGGCGGGCTCGAGAGCCTCAGTCTTCTGCGCAAGAGCGGAGAGAGACATAAGTGCCGCCGCACAGGCTGTGACTATTTTACAATAGGCACGCTGCCGGTTTGGAGGGGTCAAGAATGAGTTCACGCGGCGAGTCTTAGCAAGCCGCGCGCCCGGTCAAGGTTCTTTTGGGAACGAAATTCATCCCCGATTTAAGAGCGCTCTGGGGAGTCCGCCTGCCGGGAGACGTGTTAGCTTTTACCTAACATCGTCTCTCGGAGCATCGGGGGAAATCACCTGGCGAGTTGAACCCGAACGCGGCGGGCGCGTCCGTTTTTGCGGATCACCACGCGGCCGCTGTCGAGGAGATCGACCATGGCGGCGATCGTTTCACGACTGTTGCGGGCGCAGGATCCCACGATGGAGATCAGTTCGCCGAGTGAGTATTTGGTGCGGTTGATATTTTTATAGATGTTTTTCATGGGAGTTCTATTTGCTGTTTTTGACAGCATGGAGAGTGCCAGCGTTCAAAAAAACTTTTTGCCTGGGGCTGCCTGGTGTTTGCGGGTCAGAGCAGAAGGAAAGCGGCGGTAAAGTAAGCGGCAAAAATTGCCACAGCGAGAGCCACACCGGTCACTCGTGCCGCCATTTCGGAAAAAGGTTCCTTGCCGATGTGCAGACACAACCCAGCAAAAGTGACCCATCCCAATGGCAGGGTGAAGAGCCACAGGCTCTGAGTGGCCATCCACACAGAAAAAGCAGGGAAGGTCTCTGCCACATTCGCTGCGTAGCCGGCGGCTTTCAAAAGAACATTGACCGAGAGGATGCCAAGCGAAAGGAAAACAAATTGGGTTAAGGCAATGGAAAGAATCATAAATCGGAGCGGATAGCGCGCCGCATTTCCTTCAGGGGTGCGGCACGGTTGAACCAAATTTCAAAGGAAAGAGCACCCTGATGCAGAAGCATACCAAGGCCGTTGGCGACCCGGGCTCCCGCAGCAGCAGCGTCTTCAAGAAGGCGCGAAGCACCTCCCGCATAAACGGTGTCGTAAACGAGGAGATTCGCAGTCAGTAAGGCTGGGGAGATCACTGGAGGGTCCGTGCGTTTCATTCCCAGCGAAGTCGCATTGATAAGAATGTCGGCATTTTCCAATTCACGCCTCAACAAATCGTCATCAAAGGGAATCGCCACAATGCGCTCCGCCGGACCGCTGAGTCGTTCCGTTTGAAAGTAAGGCGCGAGTTCTAAAGCCATCGCCTGGGCCTTCTCCAGGGTGCGGTTTACCAGAACAAGCCTCTCGCAGCGTTCCATCGCACATTGGACAGCAATGGCGCGCCCGGCTCCTCCGCCAGCGCCGAGTAAGACCACACGCAGATCGCGCAGATCGACATGGAATTCCTCTCGGATCGCCCTCATCAAGCCGGGTCCATCCGTATTGAAGCCGATGAGCTTTTCGCCATTCACCACAATCGTGTTGACGCTGCCGGAAGCGCGGGCATACGCGTCCGCCTCATCGACCCCGGACAACGCCGCCGCCTTGTGGGGAATCGTAACATTCGCGCCAAGAAATCCGGCTGCCGGTAGTGCGCGCAGAACCTCGTGTAAACGAGCTGGAGGCACATGCAGCTTGGTATAGCGGGCCAGAATACCACAAGAGAGAAGAGCCGCATTTTGAAAACTGGGAGAGCGAGAATGCGCCACCGGGTCCCCTATCACACCAAGTCTCACAGGAGGATCAAAGCCTACGAACTTACTGGGATTTGAAAGGATATCCTCGGCGGAAAAAATCTCCGGCACAATTATTTGCATGCTCAAAGAAAGCAGGCACGCACTCCGCTGGCAAGAGGGGTAAATCTCCCGCCCTCTAAGGAACTGTCCGGATCTGAATGGATTCGAAGCGCTCCTCACCTTCCACCAATTCACGTAGGACGATAATTTTGTCACCCGAGGTGACCAACCCGCGCTTGACGAGTTCCTCCTCCGCTGCATTAAAGGTCTCCTCTGCGTCGGTATGGAAATCCAAACGAATCGCGTGCGTATTCCAGTTCAGTGACAAGTGGCGAACGGTTTCCTCCCTCGGCGAGAATGCGAAAATAGGAGCCCTCTCCGGGCGCAGATGGCTCGTGCTGTCAGCCATGGCCCCCTCCCGGGTGAAGACCGCCAGAAAGGCGTTGTCGAGAGTGTTTGCGAGAGAGACGGCCGCGCGGATTGTTTTTTGCCTCTGCGTTTCCAAGATCGCGTCGGCCGCATACCCAGCCCCGCCGCTCTGCGCGATGCGCCTCGCCACGCGGTCCAGCACCTTCACGCACTCGACAGGATATTTCCCGGCCGCAGTCTCTCCGCTTAACATGACGGCATCGGCCTGTTCAAAGACCGCATTCGCGACATCTGTGATCTCGGCGCGCGTCGGCACCGGATTTTCAATCATGCTTTCGAGCATGTGCGTAGCCACAATCACCGGGCGGCCGATTTGAAGGCACTTCTTGATGATCCGCCTTTGAATGATCGGCAACTCCTCCATCTTGCATTCGATACCGAGGTCTCCGCGAGCGATCATGATCGCATCGGAGGCGAGGATAATGTCCTTGATGAATTTCACGGCATTCTGATCCTCGATCTTCGCAATCGTGCGAGCCTTGCTGCCCAACTCCGTCAACACCCGCTTGAGCTCAAGAATGTCAGCCGCCTCGCGACAGAAGCTCAACGCCACAAAATCGACGCCCACTTCCACTCCAAGCCTGATGTCCGCATGGTCTTTTTCTGTAAGTGGAGGAAGACCCACTTTCACGCCAGGCAGATTGATATGACGCCGTGAACCCATCGCTCCCTCGGTCAGAACCTCGCAACGAATACGATGCTCGTTTTTTTCCAGAACCTTCATGTGGATCACCCCATTATCCACCAGCACGGTGTCACCCACATGGATGTCGTTGACAAGGCCATCGTAATTCACATCCACCGAATAGCTTTCCTCGCTGAGTGCGCCGCGCACCGTGAATTCGAAAATATCACCAGGTTTAAGATTCAGCTTCACCGGCAAGTCGCCGGTTCGAATCGCCGGACCTTGCGTGTCCAATAAAATGCCACAATTCAAACCGAGATCCGCTGCACTCTTGCGGATTTTTTTAACAACCTCGCGCACCCAATCGTGAGGCGCGTGGCTCATGTTCAAACGAAAAATATTCGCCCCCGCTTCAAGTAGACCCCTTATGATTTCCTCCGATCCCGAAGCAGGACCAAGCGTGCAGATGAGTTTTGTTTTTCGCATCGCGCTCTATCAAGAGCGCCACTGCTCATCTGGCAAGATTTGTGTTCGTAAAAATGAGCCTTGCCTTAATCGATGTATAGCGATACATAAATAAAAGAAATTCTTTCACCATGACAACCATCCGACCAACCGAACTTCAATCCATCCTTCAATCCAACTCCAGCGCGCAACTGCTCGATGTGCGCACACCGGCCGAGCACAGCCAAATCCATGTGCCAGGCGTGCATTTGGCTCCCCTCGATCGTCTCGACTCCTCACGACTCGCTGGCGCGGGTGGATTCTCAAAGAACGTGCCGGTCTACATCCTTTGTCAATCAGGCGGGCGGGCGAAGCAGGCCGCTGCCAAGCTTGAGCAGGCAGGGTTTGAAAAATGCTGCGTGGTCGAGGGCGGCACATCCGCATGGGCCGCCGCCGGTCTTCCGGTGAATCGTGGAGCCTCCCGAGTCATCTCGCTTGAGCGCCAGGTGCGTATTGCCGCCGGCTTCATCGTGCTGTCCGGCGTCCTCCTCTCGCATTTTGTCAATCCGGCGTTCATCTGGCTATCGGGATTTGTTGGCGCGGGTTTAATTTTTGCCGGAGCCACAGATTGGTGCGGCATGGGAATGCTCATCGCCCGCATGCCATGGAATCAAGGCGGCTCCTGCGGCACCAAATAAAAACCCTAAAACCGAATTATGTTTCTCAAACAAATCGCCGATCCAGCCTTGGCTCAATACTCTTATCTCATCGGCTGCCAACGAACCGGTGAAGCCGTCGTCGTAGATCCCGAGCGCGACATCGACCGCTATCTGGAAATCGCCAAACAGGAGGGGCTGAAAATCACAGCCGTCGCCGAAACCCATATCCACGCCGATTTCGTCAGTGGAGCGCGGGAATTCGCCACCACGGACGCATCCATCAAACTCTACCTCTCCGCCGAAGGAGGCCCGGACTGGCAAAGCGAGTGGGCGAAAGCCCTTCCGGGCTACCATCCGCTCCACGACGGCGACTCCTTCAAGATCGGCAATATCGAACTGCAGGCCATTCACACGCCGGGCCACACGCCCGAGCATGTGGTTTTTCTTGTCACAGACCACGGCGGTGGGGCGAATGAGCCGATCGCCATGCTCAGCGGCGATTTCCTTTTTGTGGGAGACGCCGGGCGCCCGGACTTGCTGGAACAGGCGGCTGGACTCGAGGGCACTCAAGAGCAAGGCGCGCGGTCCCTTTATCAAAGCCTCCGCAAGGTCTCTGAGATGCCATGCCATGTGCAGGTCCTGCCCGCGCACGGTGCCGGGAGCGCTTGTGGAAAAGCGCTCGGCTCGATCGCAAACTCCACTTTCGGCTACGAGGAGAAATTCAACCCCGCCCTGAAAATGGCTCTCAACGAAAGCGAAGAGAAGTTTGTGAGTTTCATTCTCAGTGGACAACCCGAGCCTCCTGTCTACTTCTCCAACATGAAGCGGGTGAATAAAGTCGGCCCCGCCTTGCTTGGAGAGCTTCCTACGGTTCATCCCATGAGCCTTGATCAAGTCGCCGCGCGTCTGAACGAGCCCGGTTTTGTCGTTCTCGACACAAGACCCCGTAGCGAGTTTCTCGAGGGCCACCTGCGCGGAAGTCTTTTCACCCCTCCTGAAAAATTCACCGACTTCGCCGGCAGCTACCTTTCCCCCGAGCAGGAGGTTGTCATCCTCGCAGAAGATGCCTCCGCTGCGCAGGAGTTCCTTCGCCAACTCGTGCGAATCGGCTTCGACCATATCGTCGGCTTTCTTCCGAGCACCGCCATGGCTGATGCTTCTGCGGATGTCATGACCAAATTCCACACAATGGATTTTTCAGCCCTGCCAGCACTTCTTGGAGAAAATGGAGACGCCTTCGTGGTGGATGTTAGAAAGGCTACGGAATTCGCCGGAGCCCATATCCGGAATGCCCGCAATCTCGCACACACGCGCCTGCGCTTGCACCTGAATGAAATTCCAAAGGTTCCAATTGTTGTTCATTGCCAAACAGGCCAGCGAGCCACGGGGGCCAGCGCCTTCCTCGCGCGGAATGGCTACGATGTCACTTGCGTCGCGGACAAATTTGAGAACGCGCCGAGCGCCATTCTTGCATGACATCCATCCTCCACGATCTGCCGGGCCTGCTTTACGGCCTGGTCGTGGGAATTTCGCTCGGCCTGACTGGCGGCGGAGGTTCTATCTTCGCGGTTCCGCTTCTAATCTACGGCCTCGGAGTTCCCGTTCGGAGCGCGATTGGGCTCAGTCTGGCCGTCGTCGGTGCCACGGCGGGCTTCGGCGCGATGCTCCGATGGAGGGCGCGAGAAATCGATCTGCGGGCGGGAATCGTTTTTGCCGTTGGAGGTATGGTTTTCGCGCCCGCAGGAACCTCGATCGGACACTTCCTGCCAGCCTCCCTGCTGCTCTCCTTTTTCGCCGCGCTCATGAGCTTTGTCGGCTGGAGAATGTGGATGGGAAAGGCTGAGACCCCCGATGCCGTGGGACCCTGCGTGCTCAAAGGCGACGGAAAACCCGGCCTTGGTTGCTACACACGACTTGCAGGAGCCGGCGCCCTCGCAGGAGTGCTTTCAGGGCTCTTCGGCGTTGGCGGCGGATTCATCATCGTTCCCGCCTTGCTGTATGTCACTGGAACAACCATCCACCGCGCCGTGGCCACATCGCTGTTGGTGATATTTCTGATCTCCCTGTCCGGCGTTGGCGCAAGCATTGCGCAAGGGCAAGCCTTCCCCATGCCAGTCTCTGCCCTTTTTCTTGCCGGGGGAATCCTCGGAATGCTTGGCGGCGGGGCTATGCGTTCGCGCTTGAGCGGCCCGGTCCTCCGCAAGGTATTCGCCGCCGCCATGTGGGCGGTCGGCGCTTACATGCTTGTTCAGAACCTCGCTCCGTTCGTTCCAAAACGGTGAAGAAGTTGTCCTGAAACACAGTCCGCCTCACAGCGTGAAGGCGCTCGCGCGTTCTCTCGCCCACTTGTTCATCCCGTCGCACATCAGCTTGCACAACTCCATCACGAGTGGATCGCTGATCGAGTAAACGGCGCTTGTGCCGCGCTGTTCACGCCTGAGAAAACCCGCATCGCGGAGCACCGAGAGTTGCTTGGACACATTGGCCTGTGACAGCCCGACCGCCTCCACAAGATCGCCGACAGTCATCTCGCCGGACTTCAGCTCCTGTATAATCGCCAGACGCGTCGGCTCCGAAAGCGCACGGAATCGAGCTGCAATCTGCTCCAACGACTCTCGCGACTGTTTCTTTGACATGCCTAAATATCGCTGCATACCGATAAGAAGGAAATAGAAAAACCGACTCGCGCCGTGCTCTCGAGGAATGGCGTGTTTGAACGGATTCACACGACACCGTGTCTCAATCCTCCACTGCCCCTCACACTCCTTATGAATTCCCTACTCTCCGCATTACTCTTTCTTGTCTCCAGCATCTCCTGCTTCGCCCACGGCTCCATGGGCAACCCGATCAGCCGCGTGCATGAGGTCTTTCTTGAGAATCCCATGGCGCCAACGAGTGATGCCGGAAAAGCCGCCGTCGCCGTCGCCGGGACTCAGGCTTTTTACGATTGGCACGAGGTCAGCCTGCTCGTTCCCCAGCGCAACTACCGCGATCTGATTCCCGACGGCCAACTCGCCAGCGCGGGCCGCACCAAATACTCCGGGCTCGACCTGCCGCGTGTGGACTGGCCCGCCACCAAAGTCCAGGCCGGCCGCTACGATGCGTGCTTCTCAGCCAATGTCCCTCACTCCCCCAGCCGTTTCGAAGTTTACATCTCCAAAAACACCTACGACCCCACCAAGCCGCTCAAATGGGCCGACCTCGAGCAGCTCCCTCTGGCAGGCGATGCCGTGTTGGATGGATACACCTACCGCTTCTCGGTGAATTTTCCGCAGCGCGTCGGCCGTCATGTGCTCTATGTCATTTGGCAACGCGATGATCCAGCCGGCGAAGCCTTCTTTTCACTCAGTGATCTGGATTTCGGCGGATACAATTTCGATCCTGCACTACAAACCTCCATCCCTCCCGCACCGAAGAAAGCCACCATCGCCGGCGGCTGCGGCACAGGCTGCACCTGCCCGACGCCCGTTGCATCCCCAATTCCCACGCCAACCCCTTCAACGAGCCCAACGCCCACTCCCAGCCCCACTCCAGCTCCTGCCGCCGGGCTGCTCTCCATCACTCAGCAGCTCGTTAGTGATTGGGGATCCGGTGCTCAGATGAGCCTTCTCCTAAAAAACACATCCGCCAGTCCCGTCAGCGCTTGGAAAGTGCAATTCGACTCGCCCGGCAAAATCTCCAGCCTTTGGAACGCCAAACTCGCGAGCAGTTCCACGGCCCCAAAATACACCCTCACTCCCGAATCCTGGAACGCCACCATACCCGCCGGCGGAACAGTCGAAATCGGCTACCTCGTTGAGCCGGGCGGAGCCTCCGCGCTCATCCAGAATCTTTCCAGCCAACCTTCTGGCTCCGTCGCGCCGACTCCGAGCCCAACGCCAACGCCAACGCCAACGCCAACGCCAACGCCAACGCCAACGCCAACGCCAACGCCAACGCCAACGCCAGCGACGGGTGCCCTCACCCTCACGCATTCCATCGTCAACCAATGGACCGGCGGCATGGAGGTGAAGGTCGTCCTCCAAAACAAAGGCACGACCACGGTTTCCAACTGGTCGCTGGCCTTCGATTACCCATCGGCCATTTCATCCCTCTGGGAAGGCACTCTGAGCACGCAATCCACATCCCCGCGCTACAAGGTCACCCCCAAATCCTGGAACGCCACACTCGCCCCCGGCCAATCCCTCGCCATCGGCTTCGTTGCCACGCCGGCCAATGCTTCGGCTGTTCTCCAGAATCTCGTGGTATCCCCCGCCTCGGCAGTCATTCCTATCGTTGCGCCGACACCAAGCCCGACACCTGTGGCAACGCCGATTCCCACTCCGAGCCCAACGCCCAAGCCC
>Ga0247843_1008391_pt1 | contig 12090 bp, 8 predicted proteins | sample LaCruzMarch2017__FD_192420 | JGI IMG/M metagenome (GOLD analysis project Ga0247843, IMG submission 192420) | Freshwater microbial communities from meromictic Lake La Cruz, Castile-La Mancha, Spain - LaCruzMarch2017_8m | ecosystem: Environmental > Aquatic > Freshwater > Lake | place: Spain...
GCATACACGTCCTTGGCCTCGAAGGTGAGGTTCTTGGCCTGCTTGTAGCGGAGGTTGGTGTTGGTGTTGCGGTCGCCCACCACCTTGCTTGCCTCTTTTACGCGGATAGTGCCATGGTCGGTAGTGATGATTACGTTGGCGTCCATTTCTGCAATCAATTCCATCATGTCCTTGAGCGGTGAATGCTCGAACCACGACATGGTGATGCTGCGGTAGGCCGGTTCATCATCAGCCAGTTCGCGTATCATCTCGCTCTCGGTGCGCGAGTGGGAAAGCATGTCCACGAAATTGTACACAATCACGTTGAGGTCGTTGGGCTTCAGGTTAGAGAACGTGTCCACCAGCTTTTTGCCCGCTGCGTTGTTGGTTATTTTATTGTAGCTGTGCTTGATGGTAAGGCCCAAGCGTTGCAACTGATCGGCAAGAAATTCATGCTCATACAGGTTCTTACCACCCTCGTCCTCATCGTCCACCCATTTATCTTTAAACCTGCGCTCAATTTCCAAAGGCGTTAATCCTGCGAAGATGGCATTGCGCGAATACTGTGTGGCTGTAGGAAGAATACCCATGTACATATCCTCCTTCTCCAACTTCAAAATATCGAGCACGGCAGGACGAATGGCCTGCCATTGGTCCCAACGCAAATTGTCTATAACGATGAAATATGTGGGTTTGCCTTTGCCCAATTTTGGCGCAACGGCAGTTTTGAAAAGTGTATGCGAAAGCACTGGCGCAGCGGCCATCTTGCCATTTATAATCTCCTGATAGTTGCGTTCTATCCACTTAAAAAACTGGTTGTTCGCTTCCACTTTTTGCGAAGCGAGAATTTCGCCCATGCCTTCGTCTTTGCTGCGTTGCAGTTCCAATTCCCAAAACACCAGCTTTTTATACACCTCTTTCCAGTCTTGATAATCAAGGCGGTCGCTGAGTTTCATGCTTATTTCGCGAAACTCCTTTTGGTAGTTGTGGCTCGTGGTTTCGCGCACCAAACGCTTGGTGTCGAGATTCTTTTTTATGGTGAGTAGTATCTGATTCGGATTGACGGGCTTAATGAGATAGTCCGAAATTTTGGAGCCGATGGCATCTTCCATAATCTGTTCTTCCTCGCTCTTGGTAATCATTACCACAGGCACCAAGCTGTTCTTGTTTTTTATCCGCGCCAAAGTTTCAAGGCCAGATATGCCGGGCATGTTTTCGTCTAAAAACACAATGTCGAACGTGTCGCCATCAAACAAATCCAAGGCATCATCGCCATTGGTAGCTGTGCTCACTTCAAATCCCTTTTCTTTCAAAAAAAGCAGATGAGGTTTCAATAAATCCATCTCATCATCAGCCCAAAGTATTTTAATCTTCTCCATGGAGATTGTAGTTTTTTATTGTGGTTGCATTGGTCCCCGAAGCAGAATTGCTAGCGAGATTCCAAAAGTAGGAGTACTAACGCGAGAAGTTGGAGAATAGTGGACGAAGCAAAAAATAAATCCAATCTATTCTCAAAATTTCAATTCGCTAAGCTTCACTTTATGGTTGCGCACATGGATGCCGTTGCGATTGGCAATGCGAAAGTGCAGGTGCGGGTCTTCGCTGTTCCAATCTATATCTATCAATCCAAAATTATTTGGTTTAAAAACCCTGCCTACTCGGTTGGTATTGCCCTCTACCGTTGGCCAAGTTTGGGTGATGCCGCTGCTGGTAATATCATACAGCGGGTAGCAGCCCTCGGCCTCATACTTGCTCATTTCGGCCCAATGCACATCTCCACTTATAAACACTACACCATTGGCACGGGTGGTTTTCACTAGTTGCGCCATGCGCCTTTGCTCGTGCGGAAAATTGGCCCAAGCCTCGTAGCCATTGTAGCTTATTCCAAATTGAGTGCTGCTACAAATGATGCGCAGTTCGGCAGGCTCGCGCAGAACATTACCCAGCCACGCCCACTGCTGCTCTCCAAGCATGGTTGGGGTGGTGTCGGTGTGCGGGCGATAATCGTTTTTAGTTCCTCTGCCATGTTCTGGCAAAATAGCATCGCGAAAAGTGCGGGTATCGAGCATAATAAATTGAACCCTTTGCCCCATTGGCCCTACTGTTTGGGAATGATAAATACCCGGGTGGGTATAACGCTCACTGTCTTTTGGTTCGTTCCAAAACTGCATAAACTCCACTTTCGATGCTTCCTTAAAGCGGTATTCTTTGCCCATGTCATCTTGCCCATAATCATGGTCGTCCCAAGTGGCTAGGAAAGGCACGGTGCTGTTCAACGCCTTAAACTCTGGCCTGCAACTGAGCTCGTTATACTTGGCGCGCATCACGGTCATATCGTCCGTATCGCCATAAACATTGTCGCCCAACCAAATAAACACATCGGGTTTGGCCGCTTTGGCCGAGAGCAGCACGGGCATATTTTTGCTTTGCTTGGCACACGACCCAAAGGCAATGCGGCTTATAGTGCTATCCTTTAAGGTGCTATTGACTTTAAGGCATGGAGGCATCACGGGGTTTTGCCCAAGGCCACTAAAAGGAGCACATAAGAGGGAAAGAGTAAGAATACGGAGGAACATGGCTGATGGAGAAATGGGCATGGGACAAATGTAAAAGCAGTTCAGCGAATGCTTGGAGGGATTCCACCAATCCTTGGGGGATGTCCACCGAGCTATGCGGTCCGACCACGGACCATCGGTGGAACCCCACCGAACCTTGGGGTTGTCCACCGATCCTTGGGGGAAATCCACCGATGGTTGGTGGAAGTCCACAGAGCATCGGTGGAGGGGCCCGGCTGTTGGTGGAACCCCACCGAAGACCGAGGGATATCCTCGGAAGACCGTGGAATGCCCCCCAAACTTCGGGGGTAGTCCTCGAAGCAACGGAGGTTTTGGTTTTGTTCTTTTCTCCCACCAACATATATTTCAACTTTCTTTGTTGGACGATTAAACTATTGCCACTGCCCAACGTCTTAGCCTCATAACTAAAAAAAAACACCATGAAAAAGCCTATGATTGCATTTCGTTCGTTGATGGTTGCAAGCACCTTAATGCTTGTGTTAGGAAGTTGCGGAAAGGAGAAACAAGAAGAAAGCATGAAGGATGCGAAAGACAGCGCCCTTGGCGAACAACTGTTTGACGACATGAATGACATGGCCGATGAGGCAGCTACTGGCGAACTGATTTCCTACAAATTGGAAGCAGAGCAACTTACCTACAGCAGCTGCGCGGTAAAAACCCACGACACATTATCTGAACCTCGCGTGTTGACGATTGACTTTGGTACGGGCTGCATGGGCAACGATGGCCGTATGCGCAGTGGTTTGGTTACTATTACCTACAGCGGACCTTATGCCGAACCAGGCCATTTGCACACCATCACCACTACAAACTACGTGGTAGATGGCAACCAAGTGGAAGGCACCATCACCGTGTTTAATGAAGGATTGAATGCAAATAATCACCTTTGGTTCACTAAAACGGTGAATGCAACCATTACCAAAGAAGATGGCGAAGTGCTGCAATGGCAAGCCAACCGCACCAAAGAATGGATTGAAGGCTTTACGACCATTCAGCGCTTGGACGATATCTACTTGGTTAGCGGAACACACGCAGCGCAGTCGTCAGACGGAACAAGTTTCACTTCACTTATTCTAGAACCCTTGCGCAAAGTGAAAGCATGCAGCTGGAAAACTGCTGGTGTTGTTGAAGTAACCAAAACCGATAAGCCTGTGAAAACCATCAACTTTGGCGATGGCACCTGCGACAACGATGCTGTGGTAACAGTAAACGGCAACGACTTCGCCATTCAGCTCAACTAATTGGTTATCCCTCCAACTAAAAAATCCCAGTCATTCATTTGGCTGGGATTTTTTTTGAGCGATAAAATGGGGAGAGATTAGGCGTTGGCTGCCATGCGTTCTTCCAGTTTTAAGGATGTACTGCCTTCTTTTTGAGGCACAAGACTCATGGCGTATTCGCTCAAAGCAGTGATGGTCAAACTTGGATTTACCCCCAAATTGCAGGGTACGATGCTACCATCCAAAATGCGCATGTTGGGATAGCCATGCACCTCGAAGCGGTCATTGACCACGCCAGTTGATGCATCTTTGCCCATCGGGCAACCTCCCAAAATGTGAGCGGTGCTACTCATGTTGAGGAACACCTCGCCCATGTTGTTCATCGCCACTCCGCCTGATTTTTCGGCATAGCGGTGCATCACCTCTTGCCCAATGGGAATGTATGCTGGGGCGCGCTCGCCTTCGCTGTCTTTCACATGTAAGCTCTTTCCAAAAATGCCGCGCTTCCACTCCACCTTCAAGGCATTGTCGAGGCTTTGCATTACGAGTAGAATGATGGAATACTTCGCGAAATCTTTCTGCATAACTCGAAAGGAACGCAATGGATGCGAAATAAAACTCCAAAACGAACTGAGCGTGCGCATTAAGGCAGGGCCATCGCCAGCCGCCTTCACAGCCAAAAGTCCCATTGCTCCAGAACGGTCGGGATATTTCACCAACTCGATGTGGGTATGTTCGTCTGGATTAAATACGCGACTGATGGCAACCCCGTGGTTCATTTTTTCGGGTATGCCAGCAATGCCGCAAAGCGATTCGCTGTTGGTGCGAAGATTGGCGCCCAACTGGTCGCTAAGATTTGGCAAGGTTCCCAAATCGAATTTCTGCTTAAACAGCAACCGTAATGTGCCCAACACGCCTGCGCTAAACACAATGCCTTTTGATTTTACAGTACGTTCTTGTTTCCCGAAAAATGAGGTAGACGAAACGGTGGTAACGTGATAGAGCCCGTCCTTGTATTCCACACGAGTCACCTCGCGCTCGGCTTCTATTTTGGCGCCCCATTGCTCGGCAAACCATAGGTAGTTTTTGTCGAGCGTATTCTTGGCGTTGTAGCGACAACCTACCATGCAACCCGCGCATTCAATGCAGCCTCTGCGCTTTGGACCCAATCCGTTGAAATAGGGGTCAACGTCTTTACCGCTATCACCTAGATATACTCCAATATGATCCACAGGCGCGTAGGTATCACTCTTGCCCATATCCTTGGCTATTTCCTTTAGAAAGCGGTCTTCAGGTCCTTCCTTTTCATATTTCGAACTGCCAAGCATAAATCGCGCTTTGGCGTAAAATGGGTCTAGCGTGCTTTTCCAATCGCGTATGCCCGACCAAATAGGATTGTCGAAAAAGGCATTGGGCGGATACATGTGCGTGTTTGCATACACCAAACTGCCACCTCCTACTCCACTGCCACTAAATATCAAAATGCGATTCAGTATGTCGATGCGCATGAATCCAAAAAATCGCAACGCGGGCATCCACAAAAACTTGTGTACATTCCAGTTGGTTTCCGGGAAATCGGTGCTTTTCCAGCGCTTGCCTTTTTCTATAACAAGCACTTTATAGCCCTTTTCGGTAAGGCGCATGGCGCTTACGCTGCCTCCAAACCCCGAACCGATAATAATGTGGTCGTATGTTTCTTCCATGTTAAGAATATGGGCTAATAGCTCCGTTTAATGTACATATCCATAGGAAAGAATGCGGGTTCTAACCCCTCTATACCATGGTAGTTTTTCTCTGTAGTAAGAAAGAAAGTTTGGCTTTCGAGTTTGGTGATAAGGAAATCTCCATCTACCACTCCATCCAACTTAATGCGCAAAATATCATGTTGGGGCAAGCTCCATGTGCCTTCGGCTTCATAGTTCACTGTATCGGCAGCATAGTAAGTTCCTGTGCAGCGGTCTCCATCATAAAACTGAATGTGGTACCTATAGGCTGGGTCATTATCGCGATAATCGGGCATCCTAATAGCCATCAAATTGTAGTCAGCGTTCGGAGTACGAATATTATACAACTCCCAATTGGCAGTCTTCAATCCAAGGTCGGTAAATGTTTCACAGCCCGCCCAAATAAAAGCGACTATTACCACCACCATCGACAACAATACCTGTTTCTTTTTCATGAATTCAGAATCTCTTTTAAGTCCGCACCATATACATCTGCCACACGCTGGGTGGGCATCACTTCAATCCACTCAATCATTGAAAGTCCAGTGCGACTCCAAGTCTCGACATATATCAATCCCAAAGCGTAAAGCTGAACATCAAACCCACGATAATAGCGCTTTGCTACAGGAATTCCTTGCGAGCGCACCACCTCCCATCGCTTATGGATATTCAGAGCTTTAAACACTTCTGGTTGCATAAACTGAACTTGGATATAGGTCAAAATTAGGGATTTCAAAATAGGATAGAAGTAATCACTACAAGTTCAAAGACAAACATTTGCAAATTGAAATTGAAAAGAATCCAAAATCCCTAATCAGAACGTCAAATGAGCCAACTTAAACAAAAGTCTATATAACTGATTCGGAACTGTAATAATTTCAATCCAATACCATTTTGTAATTCGCTTTCGCGATACAAAGAGCGGGCACTTGTTTGTAATGGAAAATCCCACCTTCAAACCCTACCTTTGCCGCCTCAAAAAGAACCTATTCTCATGGCAAAATATGATGTTGTAGTTATTGGCTCGGGCCCCGGAGGTTATGTGGCTGCTATACGGTGTGCGCAGCTTGGCATGAAAACCGCTATCATCGAAAAATACGCTGTTCTTGGTGGAACGTGTCTGAATGTTGGCTGCATTCCGTCCAAAGCCCTCCTCGATTCATCTGAGCACTTCCATAATGCTGTCCACAACTTTAAGGAACATGGCATAGACATTCCTGCTCCCAAAGTAAATCTTGGACAAATGATTAAGCGCAAGCAAGATGTGGTGGACCAAACAACAAGTGGCATCGATTTTCTGATGAAGAAAAACAAGATTGATGTGTACAATGGTCACGGTAGTTTCGCCTCTAAAACACAGATTACCGTTACTAAAGCCGATGGAACTGCGGAAACGCTTGAAACCTCAAAGATTATTATCGCCACGGGTTCCAAACCTTCTTCCCTCCCATTCATTACAATCGACAAAAAGCGGATTATCACGTCAACCGAGGCGCTAAAACTGACCGAAGTCCCAAAGCATTTGATAGTAGTTGGTGGTGGGGTTATTGGTCTTGAATTGGGTTCGGTGTATGCCCGCCTTGGTTCAGAAATTTCGGTGGTGGAATATATGGATAGCATAATCCCAACCATGGATGGCACTATGGGCAAGGAACTCCTCAAAGTGCTCAAGAAGCAAGGCATCAAGTTTTATCTTGGTCACAAGGTAAAAGAAGTGACCGCGAAAGGCAAAGTAGTTACACTAAAAGCAGATGATACGAAAGGTGCAGAAGTAGTTCTCACTGGCGATTACGGACTTATTTGCGTTGGCCGCAGACCATACACCGACAATCTTGGTCTAGACAAAGCGGGTATAACTGTTGATGAGCGCGGCCGCATACCCGTTGATGCGCACTTGCAAACTACAACTGCTGGAATTTATGCCATAGGTGATGTGATTAAAGGAGCCATGCTTGCGCACAAAGCCAGTGAGGAAGGCACACTAGTAGCTGAAATTATTGCTGGTCAAAAACCTCACATCGACTACAATCTTATTCCTGGAGTGGTATACACTTGGCCAGAAGTATCTGCTGTTGGCAAAACAGAAGAACAATTGAAACAGGAAGGCCGTGTTTACAAAGTGGGTTCTTTCCCCATGCGTGCGCTTGGTCGTGCCAGAGCCAGTATGGATATAGATGGGCTGATTAAAGTGCTGGCAGATAAAGAAACAGACGAGATACTTGGCGTTCACATGATTGGTGCTCGCGCAGCAGACTTAATTGCTGAAGCCGTGGTTGCTATGGAGTATCGTGCTTCTGCCGAGGATATATCTCGCATGTCGCATGCCCACCCCACATTTGCCGAGGCCATGAAAGAAGCGTGCTTGGATGCTACAGACAAACGCGCGCTTCACTTCTAATCGCGGAACATTGCTGCTATTGAGTTGTTCCTAACCGCATGAAACCAACCACCGGAGTATTATTAATAAATGTCGGAACGCCCGATAGTCCAGCAGTTGGAGATGTGCGCAAGTATCTCTCTCAATTTCTAAACGACCCGCGGGTTATAGACATTCCTTGGATAGCCAGAAAATTGCTGGTTAACGCCATTATTGTTCCTTTTCGCGCGCCCAAATCGGCAAAGTTGTACAAGCAAATGTGGACTGCTGATGGCTCTCCGCTTCTCACTCACAGCCGCAATTTTGGAAACAAATTGCAAGAAGCTTTGGGCAACGATTATATGGTCGAGATAGCAATGCGCTATCAAAGTCCTTCTATAGAATCTGCCTTAGAGAAGTTGCGCAAAGCAAATCTGAAGAAGATTATTGTGTTGCCCATGTACCCGCATTACGCATCTTCCTCCACAGGCACATGTATTGAGCATGTAATGGAAATCACCTCTAAATGGTGGGTTATTCCTGAGATGGTATTCGTTAATCAATTCTATGACATGCCTGGCTATGTGGATTCCTTTGTAGCACGGGCAAATCAATTCGACCTTTCCACTTTTGACCATATACTTTTCAGTTATCATGGGCTTCCTGTGCGGCAAGTAGATAAGGTTTATGATGAGGGACTGTGTGCCGACCATGATTGCGAGCTGGGGATTACGGATGAAAATAAATTCTGCTATAAAGCCACCTGCTATGAAACAACGAAGCAAATTGCCGCAAAATTGAATCTTAATCCAAATCAATACACGGTTGCTTTTCAATCGCGTTTGGACCAAAAATGGCTCGAACCATTCTCAGACAATGTAGTGGAGCAAAAAGCCAAAGAAGGAATTAAGCGTATATTGGTATTTTCACCAGCATTCGTTGCCGATTGCCTCGAAACGCTTATTGAGATAGGTGTCGAATATCAAGATATATTTCACGAGCATGGTGGCGATAAAATCCAGCTTGTTCCTAGTCTCAACGACCACCCATCTTGGGTTGCTTCTGTAGCCGATTTAATTCGCGCTAAGTAATTTTGAACATCCTAAATACTCTAAACGAAAAAGGCAGCCCAATTGGACTGCCTTTTTTGCTTTCACTAAACTCTTAATTTCTAGTTCAACATCACTTTCTTACTGAAGCGTTTTGAAGAATTTTGAAGATTAACGATGTAAATGCCTTTCGCAACATTACCTACAGGCAATCTCAACCTGTTCATTCCTTCTGCAGCCTTGCTGATGCGATTTAGTATGATTCGGCCACTAGCATCATACAAGGTCACGGAGTAAGGCTCATTATTTGACGCTGTAAATTCAATCTGCAAATCTGTATTATCAATCTCATAAGCATTTACATAGGTGAAGTCCGTGCTTTCCTCTCCGCAAGTAACTGCAATTACAGGTGAATAATCTTGTTTACCATAAACATCCGTACTTCTAAGTCTGTAGTAAGATGTGCCTCCAAAAGCATTCTCATCCAATACTTGGTAATTAATAGGTTGATTGCTATTTCCAGCACCAGCTACAACCTCAACCTCTTCGAAATCAACACCATTCTTACTACGCTCAAGCGTAAACAAATCATTGTCGGTTTCTGAATAGGTTGTCCATCCTACCAAAATCCCATTGTCGTCACATTGTCCAACAAATCGAGCAATTTCAATAGGCAGTGGATCAGAATTATCAACCAAAGTCCACACAGGGAAATAGTCTTCAACACGTGTTAGATTAACGGTAACAGTATTCCCCGCAGTGTTTGCAACCGGGCTATACAGCCAATCTCCCCATCTTTCCTCTCCAGGATTATTATTAAAACGCTGAGCTACAAGGTTTGCTTCCGTAATACTTCCAGATAATTCAGCATCCAAGTAATTCATAGTCATACTAATGTTGGGATATGTTGCATAATTGCCTTGTGCATCATTATCAACAATCCAAAATCGGTCGAATACATTAGATGAGTTATCATTGCCGTAATCATCTGTAACATGAGTAACTGTTGCGGCTACAGGCAAATTAGTAACAGCTGTTGGATAGGTACTAAAATTCTTGAAAGCACTTGCCGTTGAACCCGTACCAGCACTAGCAATGTTATAGTTAACAGGTATAGACACTCCAGTAACAGTGCCAAATGGAACAGTGTAATTGCCTGTAGAATTTCCAATATTCCAACTAAGAATACCATAGCCAGATGCGGGAGGAGTTTCAGCAACCAAAACTCCAGAACCAGCAATTGCAGATGGAAGGTTGTTGCGAAGAGTAAGTGTTTGAGAATTAAGAAGAATGCCAGTGGTTAAGGTAACCTGACCGAAAACCTCGGCATCAATGGCAAGTAAGGTTTTGCTGTCTCCAAACCCAGCGCCTCCCGCTGTCAAATCATAAAAATGGGTTGGCTCTAATCCACGAATATTTTGCGCTCCACCATCAAGACGAACCATTCCTCCAGTTGATGCAGTAGGAGTTGCACCAAAAACGTTAGTGGTAGAATTGTTGGTCCAAGTACCGTCAACATCAATGGTTCCCGCATTGGTCACCTGTCCACTTGCACCGTTGTTGGTGAAGCCACCACCGTCAATCATGAAATAAGTTCCTGAGGACACTGTAATCTTCGCATTGTCATTCAAAACTCCTTGTCCGAAAGACAAGGCCGATGAAAGAATAAGCGACATCGAAAGAACGCCTCCAAAGAATTTGAATTGGAAATGTGGTGTCATAATTGCGGGTATTAAACAGTAGATAAAAGCAGAACTTCCAAGTGTGATGCAAACTTAATCAAGATACTTAACGTGTGAATTGCCTAAAACGTTTCAAAATTAAGATTCAGATATTAAAATAATTTTCTAACATAATTTGAAACGAATGAAGCATCCATAAGTTTCGGTCGATTATCGACATTCGCAGCAACTAAGGCAATTTAATGAAAATGAGTTGGAAAAAGCGATTTGTGCAGGATGACGTATCTGTTGAATGGTTGCAATCCCTACGTCTCGCTAATGTTTCTATAGAACTCGTATCTCCTCCAAACTACCGCAATCACCTTTCGCAAGGTCCTTGGCAATTCGAAAGGCTACTAGGTTCAGGAGTACGTCACGAACTTATCGGCTACACCTCGGCTGACTTACTAAAACTAAAGGATTGGCTAACCACAACAACTGACCTTGTGTTGGGATGGTTTTCTTATGAATTGAAGAATCAATTGGAATCACTTTCCTCTCAAAATACCGAACGTATTTCATTTCCAATATTCTACTTTTTTATTCCTCAACATGTAGCTATTCTTAGAAATGAACAGTGGAAGCTTCATAGCTACGACCAAAATATCGAAAAAGCATATTCCTTAAAATCAGATGTTTGCTTGGGAAATGTGTACTCATCGCTTTCGAAAGAAGAATACATTTCCAAAATCAATCTAATTCTCGAACATATTCAACTTGGTGAAATCTATGAGACGAATTATTGCATGGAACACTTCGCAGAAAACACTCAAATAAATCCATTGCGCATTTTTGATGAAATGGTGGATGGCGGAAAAGCACCGTTTTCTTGTCGGGTTTCTTATTACAATCGACATCTGTTGTGCGGTAGTCCTGAACGATTTATGTGCAAAACCAAAAATCGGGTGATTTCCCAACCTATAAAAGGTACCAATAGAAAATTGCCTAATAATGACGAAGCAATGAGGGATTTGGAGCAAAATGAAAAGGAACGTTCTGAAAACATCATGATTACAGATTTGGTGAGAAATGATTTGAGTAAACATGCCCGAAAAGGTTCGGTGTGCGTAGATGAGTTATGTGAAGTATATCCGTTTGCCCATGTAAATCAAATGATTTCAACTGTTTCGTGCGACCTTTCGGAAACATCACATCCATTGGACATCCTTTTGGATTCCTTTCCAATGGGCTCCATGACAGGTGCTCCAAAGATTCGCGCTATGCAAATTATTGATGAACTTGAGGGTTTTCGCAGAGGACTTTTTTCAGGAAGTGTGGGCTATTTCACTCCAGATTTAGATTTCGACTTCAACGTGGTTATCCGAAGTATTTTATACGATAATGCTACTAAAATATTAAGTTTCCCAAGTGGAGGAGCAATTACCATAAACTCAAAACCAGAGGAAGAGTATGAGGAATGCATGCTAAAGGCTGAAGCAATGCACGCGTTAATTGTAAACCATGT
>Ga0247843_1008395_pt1 | contig 12086 bp, 8 predicted proteins | sample LaCruzMarch2017__FD_192420 | JGI IMG/M metagenome (GOLD analysis project Ga0247843, IMG submission 192420) | Freshwater microbial communities from meromictic Lake La Cruz, Castile-La Mancha, Spain - LaCruzMarch2017_8m | ecosystem: Environmental > Aquatic > Freshwater > Lake | place: Spain...
GGGCTCACGCGCAAGCAGATGATCGAGCATCTCAACCGGGCAAACATCGGCACTGGCATCCATTACGTGGCCCTTCCCGAGCATCCTGTGTACCAGGAAACGCTTGGGTGGCGGCCGGAGCACACCCCTCATGCCACGCGACTAGGCCGCCAGACGCTCAGCCTGCCGTTGACTGCGGGCATGGAAGAGGCCGATGTTGCAGACGTCATCGCAGCCGTACGCTCAGCGTTCGCGGCGCCGAGGGTGTGATCAACGTCCGTCGGCGGACTCCCGGACGATGCGGGCTGGGACACCGAGCACCATCACGTTGTCTGGAACGTCACGCGTGACGACGGCGCCAGCACCGATAACGGACTGGCGGCCGATTTTGATGCCGTCGATGACGATGGCCCCCTGAGCGATATACGTCTGTGAACCCACGACGCAGCGGCCGGCGACGTTGGCTCCCGGCGATATCGTGACATAGTCCCCAATCACCGTATCGTGGCCGATCAGAACGCCGCGGTTCATGATGACGTGGCGGCCAATAGTGGTGCCTGTCGCGACAATGACGCCGGCGCTGGCGATCGAGCCTTCGCCCAGCGTGCTGCGGCGGGAAATATGGGCCGTGGGGTGGATTAGCCGCCCAAAGGGCAACCCGAAGCGGGCGGCCTCCTCGATATAGGCGGCACGTTTTGTAGTCCCGATCGAGCAGATGAGATGAGTGTTGGGATCCACATGCGCAAGCTCGTCGATCCAGAGGACAGCCTTGCCATTGATGGGCAACGAGCACCGTTTGCGGTCGAGATTTTCGACGAAACCCACGACGGTCATGTCCGCCGTGTCGTCAATCAGGTCGTCCACTTCGGCGGCAAAATAGTGGGTGCCGAGAACCAGGACCGGCGTTGGATGAATGTGGGTCATTGGCCCACCCTCGCCGGCACAGAGCGGGCCTCAAGGAGGGCGCGCCCCATGAGTTCTGTGAATGTCAATTCGCATGTAGCCCGCAAGTAGGCCGCATTGATGACCGGTGTTCGCAAAGCCTCGTCATTGAGATAAGTCGCGAGCGTGTCGACCAGTCGGTTGGTTTCAGTGACGACCAGATGGCGGTCATCGAAGAATGGAGGGGGCGTCAAGGCGCTTTCCGAGACCACAAGTGCTCCGCAACTCATTGCCATGAACAGCCGCATGAGGGGGAACTCCCACGTGAAGTTGTGAAGGACCAAGGCTATCTTGGAGCGATTGAACAGTTGGGTCCGATCCTCGCCATAGCAATCACCGTTCACGACGTGAAGCACAAAGCCACGGTGGCCAAGTTCGGTCCGGATGCTGTCGATCAAATGCGCCCGGCGCGGCGATACTCGGCCAAGAAACAGCACGTCGATGTCGCGCTTGATGCCATCGAGCCGGCGGCCGTACCAAGGACCGTATGCGGCGGGAACGGTCGTCGACGGAATGCCAAACTTCTCAAGATAGATTTGTCTCGATGGTAGACTTACAAAGACGCGGTCGATAAAATTCCGGTCCCAGAGTTCTTTTAAGGCGCGCGCTTCGCGAAGAGGGTAGCCAAGCATTTTGGGCGACGGCAGGCGCGCTGCCTCGGCGTACCGGTTGCGGCGCAGATCGGCGGCCATCACGTTGCGTACCGCCCAGTCCGCGACCTTCGATAGTCCGCGCTTCAGGCCATAATTTGTGGGCTGAAACATTCCACGTCCGTTGACATAGCTACGCATCAGCTGCTCCGACAAGCCGGTGAGATTGGACGGTGGGAGGGGTTCTGTCTGCCAGAGCACGCGGGTGATACCCCTGGCACCGGCGGTCGACAGGTTTTGCAAATCGGTGCTGGTCAGTGCACGCGTGCTGCGGGGAATGATCGCTATGTCGCCAGTGTCAAGTTGTTGGATTTGATCGCGACCAACGATGTCGAATCCAAGTGGGGCGAGACCCTCGCGGAACGCATAGGTGTACGACGCACTAGATTCTAGGAAGGCGCTTTTCCCAGGTTCTAGGACGGCGAGTTTCATTCACTTGTTCTCTTCGAAGATGAAGGAGTAGCGATTGGGCGAGGACACGCCTCAAATGCTGCGTGTCCTCAAGATCACGCCAGCCAGCCTCATTTCCACACTTTTGTCGAGGAATGAAGTCCCGGGTGTTCCCTATTTCATGACCGGCACCTAAAATTCATAGTCGATCGCTTGTCGCGATTGCACCATTGGCGAATGCCGACGCCGCCGATTAATCCGCGTTAGATTTTATTGGGCAATGCCATCGCTTTGGTGCGGGCTTCTTGCAACCCGGTATGTTGCAAATCGGCGTGATGACAGCTTGGGGTCAAAACTTTCCCGTCGGCGATCCCCACGAGCCCGACTGCTCTACACCAAGGAGCCGAAGTAATCCCCGCCACAGCGCTTGCCAGCCGCTTTGCGCGCCTCACCCTTAAAGGCATTGACGCGGCCGCCTTGAAGAAAGCACGTGTGATGTTGGCATCCGGCGACTACACTAGGGCCGAAGTTGCCGCCGAACTAAATATCTCGCGGCACACGCTGTGGCGCGAACTTGCCCGAGCGAAAGCTTGACAGTATCAACCTCCGAGTGTGCGTTTACTGCGTTCATCCTAGCCGACCTCGTTTGGGCGGTGCCGTCTGGAATATTCATGACTCTTCCAACCGATACCCATGACCCTGTCCAGTTCGACAACAGCTATGGGCGGCTACCGGGCCGCTTTTTCGCGCGACTTGATCCTGTGCCCGTCGCTTCACCCCGGCTGTTGGTCATCAATGTCGGTTTGGCCCGTCAGCTTGGGCTGGACCCCAACATGCTGGCCTCTCCTGACGGCGTCCAAATCCTTTCAGGAAACCAAGTCGCTGCGGGCAGTCAGCCCATTGCCATGGCCTATGCCGGGCACCAGTTCGGCCGGTTTGTCCCTCAGCTTGGCGATGGTCGCGCGATGCTGCTCGGCGAGGTCATCGATAGCGATGGTGCACGCCGCGATATTCAGCTGAAAGGGTCCGGGCGCACACCGTTTTCGCGCCGGGGCGATGGCCGTGCCGCACTTGGGCCAGTTTTGCGCGAGTATCTGATCAGCGAGGCCTTCGCCGCGCTCGGCATCCCGACGACGCGTTCGCTCGCTGCCATTGCAACCGGGGACATGATCCTGCGTGAAGAGGGTTTAGTTCCTGGCGCGGTACTGACCCGTGTGGCAGCCAGTCATGTGCGGGTCGGCACTTTCCAATATTTTGCCGGCCGAGGCGATCTCGACGGGATGCGCACTCTGGCTGATTATGTCATCGCCCGGCATTTCCCCAATGCAACTAAAGTGCTCAACCCGTATCAAGCCCTGCTTGAGGGCGTGATCGACCGGCAAGCCAAGCTCGTCGCCCGATGGATGCTCGTTGGCTTCATTCATGGGGTAATGAACACCGACAATATGTCGATAGCGGGCGAAACGCTGGACTTTGGCCCGTGCGCGTTCTTGGACGCCTACGACCCCAATAAAGTGTTCAGCGCTATCGATCAAACTGGTCGGTATGCATTCGGCAACCAAGCGGACATAGCGCAATGGAACCTCGCGCGATTTGCCGAAACGTTATTGCCGCTGCTGTCGCCGGACATCCCATCAGCGCTTAAAGTGGCTCAAGAGGCCATCGAAGGATTTTCGGCTAATTTTCAGGCGGCGCACAATGCAGGCCTGCGAGTTAAGCTCGGGCTCTCCCGTGACATGCCTGGAGACGCAGCGTTGGCGCATGACTTGCTCGATTGCATGACGGAGAACGCGGCCGACTTCACACTCACGTTTCGTGCGCTGAGCCATTCTGCTGCGGAGGGATGCGATCACGTTGAACTGAGAGGACAATTTGCCCACAAACCTGGAAACTTTGACAGCTGGCTGCAACGGTGGCGCGCACGGCTAGCAGAAGAACTCGTCAGCCCAGCGGAGCGGCAAGCAGCCATGCGGCAAGCGAACCCGGCGTTCATACCGCGCAACCATAGGGTCGAGGAGGCGCTTCAGGCTGCGGGTGGCGGCGACCTTGAACCGTTCAACACTTTGCATCGGGTGCTCGCCAACCCGTTTCTGGAGCGGCCCGATTTCTCCCACTATGCCGAGCCTCCGGCCCCCGGGCAGGTCGTGCATCAGACATTTTGCGGCACGTAGGCAGCCAACACGGGCTAGTCGCAGCAGCTTGCTGAGGGCCGTTGGCCGCCCGGACGCGATGCGTTGATGAGCCCACGACCGACGCCTTGCCCCCTGCTCGACTTGATTGCGGCACACCCAGTCGGGACATGCGATCACTGCGCGAGACAGGGCCACCTCCGGGAGCCGCAGGTCGAGGGAACGACTGACAAACGCCAACGCAAAAGCATCAGGTGCGGACACTGCTGGCACGAGCGTCAAATGCCGAAATCGGCCAATTTCGACCATCGCGCCTTCGGCGACAATCCGCTTACAGCTCTTCCGGTCCTTGGTAGATTAGCCGACGCTCAGAGGCAGGCGGCAACGGGTGAGCTTGACCCCGGGCGACTATCGCGCAGGCCGAGCTAGGGTAGTGCCGCAGCGGCCACTTGGGTTTTTGCGTCGCAGTGACGCGCGGGGGCAACAGGGCAGCATCTGCTGTCGCCGACGGACCACTCTGGGATTTACGGTCCGCCAGCGGTCCAGGATACTAACGTCCAATTGAAGGCAGGAAAGTCGAAACGACGGCGTCTTGAAGTCGTGTGAAATCCAATTGTGATAGTCTGTCAGTTGTTGCAAAGCCGCACAGCGTCGACGACTTTTCGACATCTATCTCTATCGGCGTCAAAGCGAGGGACTGACGATGCTTAGCCGCGGACTTGCCATACTTTTCGCTTGCGGACTATTGGCGTGCACGTCTCAAGCATCGGCAGAGACCCCACCCAAAAGCATTGAGTTGGAACTCTTTGAGAAGTCCGAAATTGACCGCAGCAAGGGGTGCTCGGTTGTGCTGTGGCAGCACAATCGTGATACCGAAACGGACAAGTATGCGTACCTTTTCGCCGAGACGCTGGTCGGAGAAGATTTCACACGCCAGCCGGCGCGTATCAAGATTGGCGGTGTCGTCAAGACGTTGAAGCGCCTTGCGAAAGGGGGCAAGACGACGGGATACGATCTTTACGAGTTCCAGCTTTACCAGTTGCCGGCGGCAAACGAATTTGTCGTGCTTCAACTCGAGCTTGCCGAGGAGGAGGGCGAGGCGATCGACGTCCTGGCTGGAAAGATGACAGTCATTTTGGATGGAAAGGAGCCTTTCCGTGTGTCCGTCAAAGGCAATGCTGGCTGTATGACGCCCGCAGCACCCGATGGCGGCCAGAAGTTGGCGTCACCGCGCAGGTCAGAGGCTGCTCCACCTGCTGGAAAAACGGCGTCGGTACCCGCTGCGAGCCTGCAATCGGCCGAAGTCGGACCGGGCATGTTCGAGCGCTACCCTGTGCGCCCCAAGCAGGTTCCAGCAAAGATGACGGCCGCTGCCAAGAAGCAATTCGGTTGCGACCCTGCTTTGGTACAGAAAGGTGTGATGGCTTTCCAGTTGTCGGAGGAAGCCGCAATCTGGCAGATCCCGTGTGGAGATTATGGCGCGAAGTTTTCGGCTGTTTACGCGATAGTCTACATTCCTGACCCGTCGGCCGACTTCAACTTCCAGCCGTTGGCCCCGCCGAAAGGCGTCAGTCGCGGGCTTGGCAGTCACGCACTGATGGACCCGAAATGGGACATGAAGACACGGACGGTGACCGGCATCCATGCAGAAGGTAAAGGCTCAGATTGCGGGCAGTTTGAAAGGTATCAAGTGACCGAAGAGGGCGGATTACGCCTCGTGGAATTCCGCGAAAAGACCCAATGCGATGGCCAGAGCCTAAAGCCGCAAGACTTTCCGCTGGTATTCAAGGCAAAATGAGCTGTCAGGGCCGCTGCCGTGCCTTAATATGGACCGCGTTCAGACATGGGGACGAACGATGCCTAATCGCGGACTTGCGATACTTGGTGCCTGCTGTGTCCTGGCGACAGCCTCGCCGGGATTGGCAGAGTCCCAACCAGAGAAAATCGATCTCGAGTTGTTCGAGAAATCCGAGATTGATCGCAACAAAGGTTGTTCGGTGGTGCTCTGGCAAGATGATCGCAACCCGGCGCAAGATAAGTATGCATACCTTTTCAACGAGTCGCTGATTGGCCAGAATCATGCCCGGCAATCTGCCCGGATCAAAATTGGAGGGGAAATCAAACAGCTAAAACGTGTGGCGACTGGGGGCAACACAACGGGATACAAAGTATTTGAGTATCAACTTTACACGCTTCCAGAACCAAACGAATTCGTAATTCTGGAGCTCAAGCTCGCTCAAATGCTGCTCGGCGCTGTCGAAATCGAAGCGGGTAAGTTGACTGTCATCATGGATGGCAAGCCTAAGTTCCGAGTGGCCGTAAAGGGCAAAGCGGAGTGCATGACGTCTGACGCGGCAGAGCCGCCCGCTAAAGGCAAGAGAGCCTCCGATGGTTCCGGTACGGCTTTGTCCTCTAGCCCACGCGCTGCCATGGCCGCCTGTTTGGACGCAGCCAAGTCGACCGACATTCCGACAAGTTTCGAGTGCGATTGGAAGAAAGTGGTCGCAAACTCTTCAGGCGCGACATTCTCCGGTGAATACAAGTTGCGCGCCAAGGGGGCGGATGGTGTCATGACCATCCTGGAGCCCGACGACGGTCCCGCTTATGTCGGCGTCCAGACCCTGAGGCATAGCACGACTGCCGTCTGTGACGTCGGCGTGGGTGCTGTGCGCGACGAGAAGAAGGAGCTCATCGCAAGACTTGATGATCCTGAGGCGTGTGAGGTGAGCATCTCCAAGATCCCGGGCACAACGTCCGTGAAGGTCACAACGACCAATCAATGCAATCCTCACCTGTGCGGAAATGGGTCATCATTTGACGGCCACTGGGTTCTGACGACCAAATAGTCCGTGCACATCATCTAAGCGCAATGCCGCATCATCGCACCCAAAGTCCGCGCGTTTGTCGACTTCGCCGTGCCCAGGCTGCGGACGACGCTGGTTGCGACCGGGAAATCGAAATCTGCCAAGGGAAGGTGAGCTTTCGCAACTCAGGGCCAAACAGGGCCGAACAGTTGCCGACTGGCAAGGCGAATTATGCATTGACGATCCGCGCCCGCCTGAAAATTGAGACTGGGCCAACTGCCGACATTGACCCTGGTCGGCTGGGGACCACCGGACGAACAGTTGTATTGCAGCAACTTCCGTAGGATGGAAAGCGAGCGCGCGTGGCAAGTTTGAGCCCGAACTCGACCAGAGAATTGGAACTTGGCTGCGGATCGGCTAATCCAATCATCGGCACCGAAAATTCTACCGACGCAGTTTTCGGCAGACATCTCACATCGGAGTATGGCGTGGAAAATCGATTTACGGTGGCGCGATCAATCCGCCGACATTGGACGCTTTCCGCTATCGTAACATTATCGGCTCTCGCTGCGCTGACCGGCGCCGCCGGGGCACGACAAGCGCGGCCGGAGCCCGCCATAGAGGCGACGGCACCGCGCACTGCAGGCGAGCCGATCATGGCGATCGTGTCGATAAAGACCCAGCGGATCACTGTCTACGATGCCGATGGTTGGATTCTACGCGCGCCGGTTTCGACCGGCACCAAGGGTCGCGAGACGCCAGCTGGTGTATTCGCCATTCTTCAAAAGAACGAAGAGCACTACTCAAGCCTCTACGACGACGCGGCGATGCCACACATGCAACGCCTCACCTGGAACGGCATTGCGATGCACGGCGGCCCGCTGCCGGGGTATGCCGCCTCGCACGGATGCGTGCGGATGCCATACGGCTTTGCCGATAAGCTGTTCGACATGACGCGGATCGGGATGCGGGTGATCGTTTCGCCGGACGATGCAGAACCGGTCGAGTTTTCTCATCCGGCGCTGTTTGTGCCGAATGCCAAGACCGTCGCTGCGGCTCCAGCGCGCGCCGAAGTGTTCGCCCGCGAATCCGAACAGGCCTCCACGGCGGCTGTCGAGGCCAAGAAGGCCGCAACGACCGCGGCGCGCGAGGCCGACGCTCTGGCGGCGTCGCTGCGAAAGCATGAAGGACTGAAAATTAAAGCGGATGCAGAGTTCATTTCGACGCGCAAGGCGCTTGCCGCCGCAACGACGGATCAAGGGAGGGCTCGTGCCGAGGAGTTGAATCTCAAGGCCGCAGCCAAGGCGGAAGAAGCGGGGGCGAAGCTCGACATCGTCCGAGCTAATGCAACGGAGAAGCTCGGCACCGCAGCCACAGCAAAAGAGGCTGCGAAGGCCGCCGCGAACAAGAAGGCTGAAGCTGCCAAAGCCGCGAACGAGGCCAAGCTCGCGCTGGAGCCTGTCTCGGTCTACATCAGCCGTGCGACGCAGAAGCTTTACGTGCGCCGGAATACGCGAAAGCCGTGGGCGGACGGGGGCGAGGTGTTCGATGCGACCATCGAGGTTCCGGTCACGATCCGCGAATCTGACAAGCCGATCGGCACGCATGTGTTCACGGCGTTGGCACCCAGCGGAGCAGGCCTGCGCTGGACCGCCGTCACAATCAATAACGAGGACAACGCCAGGGCGGCGCTCGATCGCATCACAATCCCGCAGGATGTGCTCGATCGCATCGCGCCAACTGTGCTACCGCGATCCTCGATCGTCATCTCGGACGAGCCGTTGAGCCGTGAAACTAACTATCGCACGGAGTTTGTTGCAGTGCTGAGTAAACAGCCCCAGGGCGGCTTCGTAACCCGCAAACCTACAGTTGTTGCCCCCTCTGTAAGCGTCAAGTCGTGGGACAACGGTGGCGGTTTCTTCGGGCTCTTTGGCCAGTCGAGCCCAAAGCCGCAAACCGGCGACACCCGTCAGCGAAACGGCTATCGGCAGGTGCAACCGGGTTGGTGGGAGTAAGATACCGAAGGGCGTTCGCCGACCGCATCGGGCGACCGCTGTCTTCGTCGAACCCTGATCACGCCCGTACGTCCTTCGAAAGCCGCCGCGAGAGAGACCGACTGACCAACAAAACGCCATGGCTGCAGCTGCGGACGTCGTCCTGGGCCGACCGACCCGACGTGATGAATCACTTGCGGTCATGCGCCTGCCCATCGTTTGTCATCCTCGCGCTTGCTTGCCCTCGTGCTAGTCGCGTTGGTCGCGAGGACCCATCGCGCGGCAGGTTCGGAAAGTCGGTTGTTGACCCCACGCCGACCCGGGCTGATGCAGCACCTTCTGCGCAACTCTCGATGCCATGTAAGAGAAACCGGACGAGACAAATCCTGTGGCCTGGATTTGAGAACCAAGCTGCCCCTACCGACCCTGATGATTCATTGGCTCCGCTACCTGCAGGTCTTGCTGGCGTAAAGGTCGAACATAATGTATCCGTTCGCGGGGTTCTTAAGGGCCGCATCGTATGTGTCGCGTGTCACGTCGAGCCAGCGTGGCAAGTAGCGCCCTTCGCGGCCGTCGCCCTCCCAAACGTTCCCCGGAGGGTGGCCGTGCTCTTGGTAACAACGCCCGTCGATGCCGATGATACGAGCATACTTGCGCACTTCGAGCCCATCGGGTGAAGGAATCTGCAAGTCGTCGATGGCCTCCAGGATCTCCTTGTGAGTCATCTGGCGACCGGGAAACGATATGCCGCTCTTCGTCGGTGTCTCGGCCAGTTTGGCGCTGAACGCGGTGCGCACAGTTACGCCGTCCTTGAAGAAGACGCTGACGTCCCCCTCGGTCTTGCCATTGAGTGCCTTGTCCGCCTCGATGACGATACCTCTTACCGGGAACTGCCCGCCCGAGTTTTTAGTGACGGCCGTAACCAGCTCGGCGACACATTCGCCGCGTTGTCGCTTGGCGCGATCGCACGCAACCTCGGCCCAGGTCTGCAGCGTTCTTGCGTCAGCGTTCAGCATTACGACGCGCCCCATCCAGATCTCGCTCTGGTTCTCCGGCACCGCTTCAGCTTCATCGCCAATGTATTGGATGCGACGCTTGCCGGACAAGAAATAGAGGCAATCGGCGAGCTTCATTCCAGCGTAGGGGCCCGTCCCATCGATATTCTTGCACGAGCCGGGCCAGAGCTGCGCAGCGAGCTTGCCGAATGGCTCGCCATTGCTCGCTCCTTCTATGTAGCGCTGTGTTGCCACCATCTCGGTAAAGGTCGTGGGCTGCGCGAGGGCTGGTGCAACCGCAAAAAGCTGAGCTGCCATATAGAGGACGGGGATCGAGTAAGTTTGAAGCCTCGCCTTCATAAGTCGCCCCTACCTGTCCCGGATTGCCCGCCATTCTACCGAGCAGAAGTCGAACAGCAAGTCCCAGCTCGCTTGATCGCAAACCGACGCCAGTGGCGATTAAGCCCGGGGATGACAAGTGGCAGCGACGGGGGGAAGTCCGCTCTTGGTCTTGGTCGTGTGGAAATGATTTTGGGCTGCCCTTGCCCCCCTCAGATGGCCACTGGATAGCGTAGAATGGCCGAACGGAGCAAATTATTCCAGGGGCTCTCGATCCGGTGCTGGCGAAAAGTTGGCCGCCTGGGCGAACCTCGGGGCTATTGAAGGCCGTTCTGACGGCTGCGCGAGCGTGTGCCCTCTTACCCCGCAATGGCATCCATGAGTTTGTCGACGCCGACGATGTTGAGCACGCGCGTCAGATTGTAGGTCAGCACGCAGAGCGCCATCTCGGTGGCGACCTTGGGTAGCGTCTTGCACAGAAAGTGCGTCGCCCCCATGCGCATCTTGATCGTGCCGTACGGATGCTCGACCGTTTCGCGCCGCGAGCGCATCGCGTCGGGATTTCTATCGAGCCTGGCCTGCACGGCTTCGAGCACCTCTTCGTGCTCCCATCGCGTAATTCGCCGTTGCGGCCCTTTGGTGCATTTCGCTTTCAAAGCGCAGGTGCGGCACGCATTCGTCCAATAGCGGTGCAGCTTCAGGCCTTTCTCTTCATTCGTATAATAATATTTGAGCTTTTCGCCCGCCGGGCACCGATAGACATTCTCATCGGCCAAATAGACGAAATCCTGCTTGCCGAACCGGCCCTCGGATTTCGCGCCCGAGGTCATCCGCTTCGGCAACGTCACCGTGATGCCGGCATCGTCGCAGGCCTTGATCTCCTCGCCGTCGAAATAGCCGCGATCGGCGACCGCGTCGAGCTTATCGGCATGAAGCGCAGCTTTGGCCGCCTTCGCTGTGTTGGCGAGATGTGCTGTATCGTTGCCGACGTTCGTGACCTCGTGCGCGATGATCAAATGATGCACGGTGTCGACCGCTGTCTGCACGTTGTAGCCGACTACGCCAGAGCCACGCCCGCTCGTTGCCATGGAGCGGCTGTCGGGATCGGTCAGTGAGATCTGCTCGTCGGGCGTGGCTAGCATCTGCTTTTCGATGGCCGCAAGCTTGGCCATCTCTGATTTCAGCTTATCGAGCTTGTCTTTCAGGTGCGCCTTTTTCAGGGTGATCGTCTCGGACGGCTCCTGCAAATCAGCGGTATCGAGTTGCGACAGATAGCGCGCGATACTTTCATCCAATTGCTTTCGCCTGCGCTCCACCTTTGCAACGGTGTAATTCTTGTCGCGGTTGTTGACGGCTTTAAATTTGCTGCCGTCGATGGCCACGCTCGCTTTCGCCAGCAGCCCCATCCGGCGGCACAACTCGACGAATTGCGCGCAGACCTTTTTGATGGCTGGTCCATTGTCCTTGCGGAAATCAGCGATCGTTTTGAAATCCGGCGCTAGGCGCTCGATCAGCCACATCACCTCGACATTGCGCACTGCCTCGCGCTCCAGCCGCCGGCTCGATTGAACGCGATAGAGATAGCCGTAGATGTAAAGCTTGAGGTGCACTGACGGGTTGTAGCCCGGCCGACCAACCCCTGCTGGTTCGACCCGGCCAAAACCGAGTTCCTCGAGATCGAGCGCATCGACGAACGCATCGATCACGCGAACAGGATTGCTCTCGTCGACCCAGTCATCGAGGCTTTCGGGCAACAACGACATCTGCCCGCGATCCGTCCCTTTAACGAAGCCAGCCATTCATGCCCCCGCCGATTCAATAACAGAATCGTAGCACGGAGTGACTTTTCACACGACCAGGGTCA